>Ga0115026_10000028_pt1 | contig 26473 bp, 33 predicted proteins | sample Mud_0915_D1_FD_83878 | JGI IMG/M metagenome (GOLD analysis project Ga0115026, IMG submission 83878) | Wetland microbial communities from Old Woman Creek Reserve in Ohio, USA - Mud_0915_D1 | ecosystem: Environmental > Aquatic > Freshwater > Wetlands > Sediment ...
AGAAACCACCGCAAAAATGGAGTGCACCAAAAGATATGGCGCCATCAAGTTCGGAAAGGTAGATCAGTATGAAACAATTAACTCCACATTCAACCCATAAAATATGTTTGCACTCCCAGAAAAATTCCGCCACTCTTTTCCTGTTGGACATCAAATGTATTCCCCGCCAAATTATGCCGGCGGTGGGTATTTTGTAGTCCCCCATCCACACGAAAAAAAACTGATATTGAAAGTCATTGCAACCCCCGGTACTGATCAATACCCATGGGAGCACGTTTCAGTAACACTTGGACAAGCCACCAACCCCCACCCGATTAACCGCTGCCCAACCTGGGAAGAAATGTGTTTTGTAAAGGATTTGTTTTGGGGAAAAGATGATGTTGTTGTACAATTTCATCCCGCAGAATCAGACTACGTATCGACACACGACTATTGCCTTCATTTATGGCGTAAGCAAAACCAAAATTTTGAAACTCCGGACCCATCCCTTGTTGGATATGTAACCGGTAAAAAAATCAACTAAGAATGAGAAAAAAAACAACCCCCATAAAGACTTTTGTAATCGATTTATTTTGCGGTGCCGGCGGCACGTCCACTGCAATTTTTGAAAGTAAAACAAACATTGAGGTCGTCGCTTGTATCAATCACGACATGAATGCCATTCTTTCCCACGCCGCCAACTATCCAAAATGCCTGCATTTTGTTGAAGATATTCGAACGATCGCGCTTCAACCAATTGTAGATTTAATTACCCAGTTGCGTAAAAAACACAAAGGGTGTAAGGTGGCTTTGTGGGCCAGCTTGGAATGCACAAACCACAGTAAAGCAAAAGGTGGCCAATCCCGAGATGCCGATAGCCGCAGCCTGGCTGATCATTTGTTCCGATATTTTGATGTTTTAAATTTGGATTTCGTTTGGATTGAAAACGTCCGGGAATTTATGGAATGGGGACCGCTTAGAATGAAGGAGGGTAAAAACTCAACCAATAAATACAGTGAATTGGCTGTTGATCAGAAGGGGGCGTACATTTTTGTTCCGGTTCCAGAACAAAAGGGAATTTATTATAAGGACTGGGTGTCCAGGGTCAAAGCCCAAGGTTTTGAATTTGATTGGCGAATCTTGAATTCCGCTAACTATGGCGCCTACACCAGCCGTGAAAGATTTTTTGCCCAATTTTCAAAAAATCCGGCACTGATCGCTTGGCCGGAACAAACTCACGCCAAAGTAAAAAAGATCACTGCTGCACCAGGTTTATTTGATGAACCACCATTGGAAAAATGGAAACCGGTAAGGGATGTTTTGAATTTGGAGGACGAAGGTATTTCAATTTTTCAGCGCAAAAAACCACTCTCTGATAACACCCTGAAAAGGATCTATGCCGGCTTGGTAAAATTTGTCGCGAATGGCGACGAAACATTTATGAAGTCGTACTACTCAGGTAATGACGCTGGCCGCTGTTATTCGATGGAAACTCCCTCCAAAACATTACGGACCGCAAATAGTCAGGCGATTGTCAAATGTGTGTTTCTGGGGTCGTATTATGGCAATTCAACGCTTGTCGGGGAGAATTCCCCATGCGGCACATTAACAACAAAGGATCGCTTCGCAAAGATTGAAGCTCAATTTTTGGACAATCAGTATGGTAATTCAAAGCCTTCTTCAATCGAAAAACCCACCGGCGCCTTGACTCCAACCCCGAAACAAAATCTGATCACCGCTAAACCTTGGTTGATTAACATGAATAGCTCCACATCCCCGAGTAAAGATTTGAATGATCCGGCTCCCACAATTACAACCGCCCGCACACATTATTTAGTAAACCCATCTTGGTTTAACATGAGCGCGGCTTCTATTGATAATCCCTGCCTGACTCTTATTGCCAGGATGGATAAATCTCCCCTATATCTTGTTTCTACGGAAGCCGGCGCCCTCGGAATTGCAGTTTTTGAGAGTGATTCAGAGCCAATGGTGGAAATAAAAAAATTCATGGCCGCCTACGGAATTATTGATGTTAAAATGCGGATGTTACAAATACCAGAAATGTTACGGATACAAGGGTTTCCAAAGTGGTACACACTGAAGGGCACTCAAACCGAACAAAAAAAATACATAGGTAATTCAGTGGAGGTAACCGTGGGGAAAGTTATGTTTCAGGCTATTGACGCCGCCCTTCAAAGAAATTATGTACAAAAAATAGCTGCATAATCACGATGTTAAGGGTCATAAATCTTTACGTAATTGATCAGATTTTTTTAAACTGTGAAACGCGCCTAACTCCGCCACAGCAAATGATTTATATAAACTGCTTGATACACCATTTTAGAGACAAAACGGCAATTGAACCGAACGCGGTAGAATTTGAAATTTTCAAATCGGATTTTCCAAAGTTTGAAACCTTCCGCCGTAATCTGGAACAACTGCACACTGCAAAACTGATCCGGATAGATGCGGATCGTATTACCTTTTTAAACACTTGGGGACAATACATTGACCGCACTCTTTTATCAGTGGCACCGGTAGATTATGACGGCCCCGGGCACTTCCATCCGGTTACAAAATTTGAAACCGATTTAAGGGGTAATACTCAAATGCAGGAACATTTAAAAATGAGGTACAAAGTTGATGATAAAAAGTATCAGGAAACCGTATCGATATTCGTAAGTGAGCAAGCCGCAATTACAAAAAAATACGCCAATTTATCCGACTGCCTTAAACATTTTTCAAGCTGGGTCAAATTTAATGTAACCCTACCAGCAGTCCAACAAATAAAATCAAACTCAAAAAGATTAGGAGACGAAGATGCACAACCCGAAAAATGAATATAAAAGGAATATCGTAATAGGCAAGGATTTTTGGAGTGAAGGAACTCCGCCTATCTGGGATGATGACTTGGAGCAATCGGTTTTAGGTGCCGTGCTTCTTGAATATAATGTATTACAGGAAATTGGTATTGATTTCACACCGGCATTATTCTTTAAGCTCGAGCACCAAATTATAGCTGAAATTATAATTGAGTTGTGGCATAAAAAGCAACAAATCGATATTTTGACTGTTACAAATAATTTGCGCGCTGCTGGTAAGCTAAACGACGTTGGTGGTCCGGGATACATCGCCAGGCTCACAAACAAAATAGCATCCTCCGCCTGGGTGGATACTCACGTCAAATTATTACAGGAAATGCACCTCACAAGGTCTATAACAGAACTTTGTGCCAAAACCATGCAACGCATCCACAGTACAAAATCAGACGTGTTTGAAGTGTATTCCGATTTACAACGCGATCTGGAATTGAATTTAAAATCAGTAATTCACTATGAGGTTGCAAAGGTCGGCGCGATCCATGAACAGGTAATTGATGAACAACTGCAGGTTGCGTTGTCGGGGAATATTCCAGGAGTTGTTACCGGTATGCGCCGGGTGGATAAAGTCACAAACGGATGGCAAAACACTGATTTTATTATTTTGGCGGCTCGTCCCGGCATGGGAAAAACAGCCTTCGTTGTTTCTTGTATTTTAGAGCCCTCCATAAACCAACGGATCCCGATTGGGGTTTTTTCACTTGAAATGTCAAAAAAACAATTGGTAGGACGAATCCAATCCCAAATATCTGGATACAATGTTTCCAGGATTGTAAAGAAACAATTGTCTTTTGACGAGACAAATGACCTTTTCATCAAAACCCAAATGCTCAAAGACGCGCCAATTTACATTGACGACACCCCAGCTATATCTGTTATTGAACTGAAATCAAAGGCACGTAAGTTGGTGCGTGAAAACGGCGTCAAGTTGATTATAGTAGATTATCTTCAGTTAATGCGTTCCGGAATGAACATCCAAAACCGCGAACAGGAAATTGCAGAGATCAGTCGAAGTCTAAAAGCCCTGGCTAAAGAATTGGATGTACCAGTAATTGCTTTATCACAATTAAGCCGTTCCGTAGAAACACGGGGTGGTGAAAAGAAACCAAACCTTTCTGATTTACGTGAATCCGGTCAAATCGAAGCTGACGCGGATATGGTTGCTTTTGCTTACCGTCCGCAGTATTATGGATTTACTGATTATGACTTGGAAGGAACGAATTATTCCGCGGATGGATTATTTGTGTTGATTATAGCAAAGCACCGTAATGGTAGTTTAGGTGAAATCCCTTTAGGCTTTATTGACCATTTAGCCAGAATTAAGGATCATTATACCGATAATTCAAATAATTGTAATACATTTGTACAACATAGTTCTGAAATGGCAGATGTTACAAAGGGAATTACACCAAACCGGTCTTTCGAGTCTGGAAACAATGACGAAACTGAAACCCCAATGGATTTCAGTAAAGGTCCTGAAGATGATCTTCCATTTTAACAAAGAATTATGACACGAAAAAAGCATGAAATTACCTTTGGTTTGGCCAACACTGAAAAAGCCATTGACAACAAGGTAAATTTGATAAAGAAACTGGTTGCTGCGTATTATGGTGAAACCGTTGCCATTTACACCAGCCGGAACCTCAAGCGTGAAAAATTGATGATAAAGCACGTTGCTGTGTTTTTGTGCTCAAAGATGGTAGAGTTATCACCAGGTAAAAAGATTGGCCCATCCCGGGTTGCTGATTACTTCGGTTACGATCACGCTACTGTTTTACACATAGGCCGCAAGTTGTCTGGTTACATTGATTACGATCGCGCGTTCCGTTTGGAAATGGAAAAGATTGAAACCGGCATCAACTACAAAATTCAAATGCGTGATAATAAGCAGTCACTCATTAAAGATTACTACTTCATTGATTTGAACGAATCCGTATCAATGAAGTTATCCGACACAAAAGCAATTGTGTTAACCGGGTTCGATGATGAAGAAGTAGAAAAAATTAAAAACCTGTTCCGATGTCCAGTATCTCGCAAGCACAAAGAAACGTCAATGTACATTTTAGAAACCCAGCCGTCACCCAGCGTATGAGAGCTCTAAAATTAAAACAGAAGTTTGTAATTGTGGACAACCTTATTTTGGTTGGCCGAGTACAACTACATAAAGACCTGCATCCAGCTCCACTTGGCGGCGGCCTCTGGTTTTGGGATCAGGATAAAAACATCCTGTATCTTTACGGTACCTCACATGACTTCGGTTCAGTTACCCAGGCACAAGTTGATAATGCTATTGTACGGCGCCTCAATTCAAATACACAAAGGTTGTCTTTGAATCAGATCCTTCAAAAGAACTGATTGATATTCTAACTCAACACATGAATAGCCGTAGAGCGACATCCCTTATTGAATCAAATGATTTTTTATAACCAACCATGGCAAAAAAAGTAGCAACAAAACGCCCGAAAGATAAAATCTACGGGAACAACATTAAAACCATTCTTACACAGACAGAAATGAGTCAGCAAGAGCTGGCCGACATTGTGGGCACAAACCGTGCTCATATATCTCAGATCATCAACGGGAAAAAGCGGTGCATATCATTATCCACCGCCTCAAAAATAGCGAAGGCACTGAAGCGGCCTATCGATGAAGTATTTATTGTAAACGAGAGTGATGAAACCGAATCCTGAAAAGCGCAAGCGCCGGCGAATTAAGCCCGCCAATTCACCTATTGTTTATTCAACAAGGTTCCAAAAGAAAAAAATATAGTCGAATTGTTGTACATTTGTATAATTTAATTGTAAATTCACCAAAAAAAATCGATATGTCAACTTTTAAAGAAATTACCATGTATGCAGCCCTTGTTCTCGGAATAGTGGCAATTATAATCTGTTCAGTTGTGCTTCCAGAAGAGGGAAGGGTATCAGAATACAGATTGGAATATACCACTAATGGGCCAAACGGCCAATACCCAATGGTTGTGGTAGTGGTGGAAAACGGGATTGATAGTTATTTCACCATGCCTGGCCTTACAATGGATCAAGGGGTTGAGCTCGTCAATAAATTAAATCAAGATCTTCACAAAAAATAAATCAGTATGTCCACAAAAAAGAATTACACTTTCAACAATTGTACGGTTACAATTAACGAAACCAACACCAAAAAAGTTGAATCAGAGCAATATTCAACCGGCTTAGACAAACAAACAATTTCAACATTAAAACTGCTGGAAATATTATTATCCGCCGGGATGTTTATTTGGGTAATGCAAAAGAGACGATTAGCAGAAGAGGCCGCAAAAAAATCCACTTCAGATAAACAAAAGTCAACCCCGAAACCAGCTTCAAAGAAAACACCTTCCCGGAAGCCATCCCTTTCGGCTAAAAAGAAGCCGGTATCCACCCGCGCTAAAAAAGGTAAAGGCGTGTTTAAAAACGGTCCAAGAAAATAGTAAGTTTTTGGGTAACTTACTTATTGGTTCTGTTGTGTAGCTCAGTGGTAGAGCGGTATTTAATAGTGTGGGTCTCGATTCCCTTCACCTTGGTGGCACTGGTATATACAGGTCGGTGGTTCGAGTCCGCTCACGACAACTAAAAAAATCGTAATCAAACAATTATTATGCCTCAAAATATCGATCCAAATCAATCAGTTTTAGATGTCCATTCTTGGTGGTCCGGTGGTGTAGATTTATCCGAATTGAAAACGTGGGTTGATACACAGATAGCCCAAGGCAAGAAAAAAGTATCTGTCAATGTAGATTGGGGTTATTACAATGACATTGACGCAATCCACATGGAAGCGAAATAAAACCTTGAAATAAAATGAGCTTAAATCGAGTACTCGAAGTTGACTGTGACACTGATCGTGATCCAGTAATCCTTGTCCGCTGCTGTAAATCTACTCCCCACCGGCAGGGAATCATTCCGCACGAACCAGATGTTGTTAAAGATCTGATTGTTCTTCGCGGCGCTCTGCTGGGCGCTATACTTCACGCAGAGAAATCCGGAGCGTTAAAACCAGGTGAGGGAATGAAAAAAGCAATTGAGGGACTTCAGGAAGGATATATTGACATTACCGTTGATACAAAAGGATCAACGTTTGATGAAAACGGAAATCATATAAAACCATAATTATGCCAAGTAGTAAAAAAAACAGTAAAAAACCGCGGATTGTCCGCCGTCAAGTTTATAAACTCGAAGTAGTGACCTACAATGATAACACCTGCGCTAAGAAAGTAAAATGCAAAGGTTTTCATCAGTATGAATTGGTTGGGCTTTTAAACGTAGAATTACGAGACGCATTATTGATTCAGGGAGAAAATCAATTTAAAAAAAAGTAACATGGGACAGTTAATTTCAGTTCGTTCGAACCAAGATTTTTCTGTAAACTATGAGGATAATACATTGATCCCCCAGACGGAGATTATTGTTTTGGTTCAAAAACCGGTTTACAACCTGAATAAAAAAGGAGATAAAATCATGAAATCCGCCGCCGTTGAAGAAGTCCGCTTCACCGTTGGAACAGAGACATTAAACCATCTAATCGGCCAACTTCAGGCCGCCGCCACAAAAGCCGCTTCATTTGATCAAATGGCTGGTGCATTGAATCAGGTAATAAAAAACTCAAAACCTTCCGAAGAGGAGGAATAAATTCATTGAATCAATGAAACCAATCACTAAGCTACACATTGTCATCCGCACCGGAATTGTGTGTTATTTCCTGTTCCCAATCATTGTGGGACTGCTATTGTATGAAGTCCATACCGCTGAATTAAGGGATTGGGTCAAAGCGGATCCGATCGCGCTGGGCGGCGTACCGCTAATCCGATTGTGCTGGGATTTGATTTGCTTTTTAGGAATGATGTTATGGATGAAGTTGTTCAAATATGTAATTGGCGCTATACGCGCTTATCGCGAATTAAAAAAGTAAACTTTTATGGAACCAATGTACACAATTTTTAATGGCCTCACGTCTGATCCAGTTGCCCAGGTGTTACTATCACTATGGATGATATTGAATTTAATCTGGGGACTCTCCTGGGTAGTCACTATTTTGAAATATTTCATCAAGCGCCCATCCCGAACCGACAAGGACAACCGCCGTCGTAGGAAGTTTAAATTGAAATATTACCGTTATAAATCCACAATGTTACAACCAACGTGTTTTAACGCGGGCATGGACTACGTGATGTTAATTGTATGGGCCTGCAGCCTAATTATTACCGCCGCATTTTGGTTATCCGATATTCTATTCAAATAACAGTATGGCTCGAGTTATAACATATTCCAGATATTTTCCTTCGCATCATTTCAGAGCCGGAGAACCTACGTATTTTGTAGAGAAGTTTTATAAGTCTCTGTTTGTGATGAAAACCATCCCAGAAGAACTCCACGGATCATTTAACCATGATGTTTTCATTAACGGATTGGCCAAACATACGACAATTAGGAAATTAGGTAAACGGACACCCTGGAAGGCTGGTGACAAGTTCAGTCCCCGAGTTTGGGGAACTGACATAAATCCAAAGTCCGGAAAATCCGGCCCGTATCAAAGTAAGCAAATTATAATCGCACCTGATCAGACGGTAATTGCCACTTGGGATATAGAAATAGTTGCTATGAATACTGGTATTGAAATTGTTATTCATAATAGCCGTAAAAAACTCGCGTGGATTCCATTGCACTTACTCGCTGCAAACGATGGACTAACAATTGAAGAGTTAATTTCTTGGTTTAACGTCAAACCCGGGAAACCGTTCATTGGTCAAATCATTTGCTGGAATTCGGCTGTTAATTATGATCACGAATTATATAGCGTTGTTGCATAACTATTCCATGGTATGATGAAAAAGCGTTTTCCAAAACTTACCGGTAGCTTCAATCAATTCTGGCATTGCCTTCGCTACACTTTGTTAATTCCGTTTACAGATAAATACGGCTTGGATCACCGAGCAGTTGAGGAAACGGTCAATGGAAAATTTACCTACCTTGGCTGTATGTGTGGTAAAAAATTTTATGGTCAGTCGTTCACTGAAAAATTTCCCCCAAAAAAAGTCGAATGATCAAAACTCCCGAAATAATTATCCAGGACATTTTCGGAAAAAAATCTGAATTTACCATTTCCGAAATGCGGGTAGCTATGCTTGCCTGGGGAAATCAATTTCGCTGGATCAAAACAACAACAGGTGAATTTCTGCAGTTTGATGATCAGGACTATGAAGTATTGCGTAGCCAATCGCTGTTTTTCATGGTAGATCGCGGTCACGTCTGCGCGTCTTGGACAACAAAGAATGGGAAGAAAACTGCGTCCCCAGTTGCAAAACTTTTGTTGGACTTAGAGGGCACTGTAATAATTCGTTACAGAGACAATAACCCTTTCAATCTTCGCCGTGAAAATATTGACACGATGGATCACCAAAAGGCACACTTTGGCCAAAAGAAGCCATCCGGAAAAACATCAATGTATAAGGGGGTTTCATGGAGTAAATTTGCAAAAAAATGGGGTGCTTCTATTAAAATAAATTACCAAAAAATACACTTAGGATATTTTCATGAAGAACTTGATGCCGCAAAGGAATACAACCGCGCCGCAATTGAAAAATTTGGATCAGAATTTGCAAAATTGAATGTTATTCCTGAGTCACCTAATACACCTCCAAAATGAAGAACCTACTTTCTTGGCATAAACGCCCATCCTTCTTAGTACCGGTCAGGAAAACAAAAGTTTCTCACGAAACCAACGATCTTAACGGCGGCCCGCTGTTTGTTATTGAAAAGGTAACTCAGGGGCGGTATTGCAATAAATACAAATTGTTTCATTCTATTGATCAATACCTACCAACTGCTATTGGGGTATTTAAAAAACAAAGCACCGCAAAACAGGTAGCAAACCTTATCTATAAAGACTCCCGATATGCCCCAAAAAACAGAAAATAAACGCATCCGGAATAGTTTTGGTATGTGTCACCATAATCCCGGAACAAAACTGCAGTTGGAGTATAAAAAATACACCCTGGACTATTCCCGGGAGTTCTTCCTGTTTGATATTATACCTATGGGTGGCGTTAGAATGACTCAGCGGGACCGTATATTTCTTAATCCAGATCACGAAGATCCCAAAAAGCGCCAACGTAAATCGGTTACGGAATATTTTGCCTTCAAAAATAAATTATCTGACCAGGCGCTGGCAATGAATTTTGTTTTGGGCAAACACCTTGACGCGGTATATTTTATTCCTATGCCGGCGTCGTGGAGCGAAAAAAAGAAACTCCGCATGAACGGTTTCCCATGTGAAGTAAAGCCGGATGCAGATAATATCACCAAGGCGGTAAAAGATACCCTGAAGATCAATGATTCTGATGTCTGGTGGGAAAAAGCAGAGAAGCGCTGGGCTTACAAAGGATCTATTCTAATTTTTGGGTGATGAATAATATCCGGATTTCCAAATTAAATAAAGCGTACCAAGACATTGTGAAGAAAGACACATGGGATAAGGGTTTACCGATGATTTACAGGGATAAAAATGGTGACGTTATAAAACACTGGCCGGATGGAAAAATTGAAAAAAGTACTGATAAGAAAAAAATATGAAGGATTGGAGAAAAACAATATTGCGCGAATTAGAAGAACGCAAACTTACTCAAACCGGCTTCTGCAAAAGAATGAAGTTTGTGAAAAGTCATTTTAATGATGTTTTAAAAGGTCGCAAACCAATGACATTAAGACTTGCTGTATCATTGGAATTTATGTGCATTGGCACCGCAGAATTTTGGATGACTCTGCAAATGAAAGAGGATATAAAAAAAGAAAAAGAACGGTTAGGTTTTTAAGAGCAAATAGCATAGGAGCAAAAACTATCACAAAGATTAAGTTCAGCCGAGAAGAAAGCCATCATCGTTTGCCTACGTGGGCGCTACTTCTGACAGGGATAGAATAGGGCTATGTTCAAGGTAAGATGTGGGTTAATGGAACAAGCCCTACACGGCAAACTACTCCATGAGCAAGCGATATACCACTTCTGGCTATTTGCTTTAAAAATATATTCAAATTCAAAAAATATTTTATATTTGCCTCGCGCGGTGGAGAAGTTGGTATCTCGTGGGGCTCATAACTCCAAGGTCGCAGGTTCGAGTCCTGTCTGCGCAACAATCCATTCCGAAAGAGGGCAATAAATGGAACAATTTACGGTTAGGAGTGTATTACCGGGTGTGCGTACCTCTCCCTGGTGGTCGATGGCAGTCAAATCTTGGATAGGTCTGCTTGGAAAACTACAAAGTGCGATGTAATTGCAAACCATGCCCGGTTAAACAGCCCAAAATGGCCAAGCATTTATCAAACCCTGGTGAAAACCGGGGTTTGTTTTTTTGTATGATCCTATACACAAAAAACATAAAGGATTCAAAAGAATTTCAAAAGCCAAATCCCGTAAAAAACCACTAAAATTTACTGTTATATAATTGTGTAACTCTATATAATACTGGGGTTTTTGACTGAAACACCGGTTAAATTTTGTAAGTTTGTTTTCGTAAACTTTTACGGATGTCCAAACACGAAACGAATAACGGCAAACCAGGTGGGATTTTGAAAGGGAAAACTCACAAAGAAGGTGGTATTCAGGCCGTCGTTGTTGATACCAAAGAACCGGTTGAACTTGAAACTGATGAAGTAATCATTACCGCGCCCGCCGTTAAGGATCCCGCAGTAAGAACCCTTTCTGGCACAAACGCCGAAATACTTTCAGAGATCAATCAATCAGGCGGTGGCGTTCCTATCCCTACTCCTGGTGAATTCAAATACGGTGGTCCAATTGTTCAATTCAACCGTAACCAAGTTCCAAATAAATCGGTTATGCACCTGGCGGCCCGGATTAAATCCGATATGCCGGCGATTTGGGCAAATCATGGAACCAGTTTTGAAAACAATCTGTATGAAATACTGGCCGCTGTGCTCAAAAGAGGTCACTGGCTGCCTACGGAGAAAGATTCGTATAAAATCTGGCAGATGTATTGTTTCAATAATAAATCCACTGACTCCGTAGATGGGATTGTTGGGATGATTAAATGCGGATGCACAACAAAGTCTGGTTACGCTCACATGAAAAAAGTGGTAGAGCAGGTTAACGCCGGCACTTCGGTTGAAAAAAAAGAGCACATAAAAACGTTTAAGAAGCTCAAAAAAAATCCCGACACATCTGCTGATCAGGCCGCCGAAATGATTTCTGCTGATCACGTATCAAAAACAGACGGCTACTATACTGAGCTTTCAGCAGCTAACCTGGAAACAGGCGGTATAGTTGGTACTAATTCTGAGTACGACAAAGCCGTATCGGATCTTCACAGAGCAGAATCCCTTCAAAAAACCATGAAGTCTGCTAATGCCATTCTACGTTCAAAAAAGGACGTCACAGCCCGCTTAATCAAAGAATCTGGTCTGAGTGAAACGCTGGCATTAAAATTACAAGAACCGGATCGATACGGTCGGGTTGGATTTCCCTCATATCAATTGACGAATAACAACGCTTCGATCAAAAGGTTGAAAGACCGTGTGAATATGTTGGAAAAAAAATTGAAGGGCGCCGCCGCCGCCGAACAAACTGGCCAGTCAGAAGCGTATGATTTTGAAGGCGGTTCCATCGAAATCAATTACCCTATTGATCGCGTACAAATCCTGTTTGATTCCATTCCCTCCGCCGAAGTGCGCAGCAAACTGAAAGGAAACGGCTGGAACTGGTCGCCCAGCAATAAAGCCTGGCAGCGAAAAATCACCCCACAAGCAATATCCAATTCGGTATATTTATTCTCTGCAAAAAAGCGCACCGCGTCAGCTCCGGAAGAATCTACCGTACCTGCAACCCCTTCCGGATCTTCAACAGATTTTGCACAAATGCTGGAAAACAGGAACTTCAGTTATGTATCTGGATACATTTACAAGGCGGTTCCTGGTGAATATAACGGTGACACTACTTTCAATTTGGTTTATTTTGATTTGATTAAACCTACGGTAATTGATGCAGTTAGGGAGTACTTCAAACTTAATTTTCCAGCCATAGATACTGAAAAAATCAGTGTTAACGTATATCCAAAAACCTACGTGAAGGAAGCGCGTAAGTTATTTGAACAAGGCCGGTACCTGCCTTCCGATGTTACTCCGGAAAAACTATTGGGTAGTATGGCTCAGAGTTTAACGGATTATTTTTCTGCCCGTAATCCTGAAAAAAATCAAATTACTGAACTCAAAGCAGAATTTGAAAAATCCATCCAGGACTTTGGAATTACTCAGGCATATCTTATAGATGGAGAATTGAATTTGGTTTCGGATTTTGATGTTCCGGTAGATTTGGCTGCATCCATGGAACGTTATCTTAAGGGTGAACCCATTCAGGAACCAATCACCGCGCCAGCTCCAAAATATTTAGTGGTTACCACCCCGACAAAAGTTGCGAAAGGTAGTATTGGATCCGTTATTGCAAAACCCAATCCTTTTGTTACAGAAATGTATTTCGGTGAGGATAAGTCTGGCAACAGACTGACCGCTACAATTGACAACACCTACTTGACTCCGGTATCCGGCGCGGTCAAAACAGTAATTACCGGAAAAGCCACAAAATTTGAACTGATCCCATCTGAAGAAGTACTTTTACCAAATACCCCGGAGGAATTTGATGAAGTAATATTCTCAAACATTGAACCGTTTGAGGGTTGGGAAACCGATGAAGTCAAACAACGTGACATCAAAACCCAAATTTATAACCAAATCCAGGGTCCGGAAACCGATCGTATTTCAGAAACCGAACGATTATTCAAAAAATACGTTGATAAGTTTACCCCAGCCCCGGCTGCAGTAATAGAAACTCCGGCACCTGTCGAAGAATCACCAATTGAATTTTTTCAAGGAATTGGTTACGAATATCCCAATCAATACGCGCTGAATAAAGCCATTGAGCAGTTTATTACTTCTAAAACCAGTATTTACACATCTGATGAAAAAGTATTCATCAGAAAATACTCCGGTTATGGGGGGTTGGATAAATATGGAAAGACGGGTAAAGGCGGGCTTTTTGAATATTATACCCCAAAGGAAATAATTGAAAAGATGTGGGCATTGGCGTATAAATATGGTTACAACGATGGTCCAATTTTGGAACCTGCGATCGCTACCGGTGAATTCCTTCAATACGCACCTCAGAATGTGCGCGTTGTTGGATATGAGATTAACACCTATTCCGCCCAAATTTGCAGGATTTTGTATCCGGAATCGGAAGTAATCCTGCAGCCGTTCGAGCAGGTTTTTATCAAAAATAATTTTACCATCAAAGACAAAACCAATGATCTTGAAAAATTTGATCTGGTAATTGGTAATCCTCCGTATGGAGACTTTTCAGTGGTGGAGAGCCGATATATGTCTGGAATGGGTGAAAAAGATCATACAAAGGCCCGAAATTATGTGGAGTACTTTTTACGCCGCGGTTTGGATTTATTGAACCCGGGCGGGCTTCTCATTTACATTATCGGCGCCCAATTGAAGAACGGGGGTACTATGTTTTTAGACGGTGGTGATACCCCGGTAAAAAAATACCTCTTTGAAACCTCGGAATTAGTGGACGCCTACCGACTTCCGGATAGTGTTTTTGAGCGTACCAGCGTAACTGCTGACATTATTGTACTACAAAAAAAATAGGTGTATGAGTGAAATGCAAAAACTTATTGACCAGGTAAAGCAGGCCGCGGATGCAGAATTAAAATTCTGTGATGAAATTGATACGCCTTATGTGTGCAGAATGATTTCAACCTCCGAAGGCAAGCAAAAAATTGTGAATTTAATCGTTGAATACGTTGGTAAAAACGGCATGACCATTGGTGAGGCCATCAACTACATCGAACGCGAAAACAACCCCCAACTGAGCAACTAAATGGAACACCAAGAAATATTTGAAGTAAGATACATCGATCCTGCGGGAAAAGGTGTTACCGAACTGCGGACAGAAGATAAGGCAAAAGCAATTTCCCTCCGGGATGATTTGGAGTTAAAAGGATACCGCCAGGTGCATATTCAATACTCATTCAAATACGGCGGCCAGATATTCAGTAATGGCGGTGTATTAAATATCTCTGTTCCCGTTGGCTTCCGCCAGCAAATATTTAAAGAAACTGCTATTTTACTGGGGAAGGAAATTTCTTTGAAAATGCCAAATGGTGAAACGCGCCGGGGCCAGTTTGCTATTGTGGATTTAGAAAACATTCTTGCCAGTCACAATGAAAAAACTTATGGCAGTACAGTAGGGTATCCATTGGATGCGAATGGAGAAAATGTCAACGACCGAAATTATACTGGGGATGTGAGCTCTCAATCCAAAATCATTGATTTCGCCCAAAATTTAGAACCCGACCGGTTAATTACGACCAGCCGCACGCCTTCCGGCAGTCCGATCATCACAATTGATGGAATTGTTGTAAGTGGCAACAACCGCACCATGTCCTTGAAATTATCCGTCCAGGATTATCCAGAGCGCTATGATGAATATAAACGATTCCTTCTGGAAGAATCCGAAGCATTTGGCTTTAAATCAAGTGTTATTTCGCAAGCAATTTTCGGAGATTCGATCGTAGATGATCGCCATCGCGGAGAAACCTTCCGGGATAACCAGTATATCAAATTCAAACACCCCGTATTGGTCCGGTTTGATTACGATTTTCCGGATTACAATGCCTTAGAATTATCAAAATACAATAAGGACACCAAAAAGTCTGAACGCCCGATCGACAAAGCGTTGAAATTGGGTAAAATGCTTGAAAGCTCTGAGCGCTGTACATCAATTATTTCTAACGTAGTTGGAAAGTATGAGACGTTTTCAGAATTTTATTCGAACCGTTCGGATCAAAAAATTGTCAAAGACACTCTTATTGATTGTAGCATATTGACCAGTCAGGAGATCCCTGCCTATTTTTCAGAGGCCGGTTTCACTGAACAAGGCAAAGAGCTAATTGAAAACCTTCTTGCGGGGCTTGTTTTAAGTAAAGACGCTCTGATCGCAAGTAATGAGGGCGGCGCCCGGGTGTTCCGTCAAACAATTATTACCAGTTTGCCGGTGCTTACTGCAAATAAAGCTCTTCCGGAAAACAGTCTCAATGACTCAATCAATAACGCGTTGATTTTGCAAAGTAAGATCAGTTCATCCAAAACATCATTTCAGGATTTAGTGTCCCAGACAAACATCTTTGACGAAAACATTGATGAAGAAACAATGTATCTGAACCGCCTTTTGGCGTCCGGGCGCAATACCTTCAAAAAATCAATTGAAGGGTACAATGCCAGTGTTATTGAAAACCAGGGAGACAGTTTATTCGGACAGAAGCCCTCAAAAGATGAAATTTTTACCGCTCACATCAAAGGAAAAATTGATCCAACTGATCAAAAAATAATTGAAAAATCGGTTTCCTTAAAAAACTCTAAACCCTTAGATGTTACTAAAGAAACGCCAACAGAAAAAGTAAAAAAAAGGGGACCAGTAAATCCTTTTTTAAACGGTAATTTTTTTGATCGCAACCCTGAAAAGGTTTTAGCAACCCAATCTCCATCATTTGACCGCTGGAAAAAACCAATTATCGAATACAAAGGCAGCCTGGAAGACATTAAACGAATTGAAGCGCCGCTCACTTTCCTGAAAGCCAATCAGACAGAAGATCCTTTGGTTAGTGTGGTGAATGAAACCGTATTAACCACTCCTGAAACAAATACCTCAGTCATTGATAACCTGCAAAGGGCTGTTAATGTGAATAAGGAAGAGCTGCCGAAAAAATCCATCCGGAAAACCCGCGCTAAAAAAGACCGTAGCATTGAAACGTCCTCAGACTTAACCGATACGTACACAGTCCGAGAGGTCTGGGATATGCTAAATCCAGAAATCACCATAGACGAGCTTCGCGCTTTTATGTGGTGGAAAAATAATATTGGACGTCCTATTAAGAGCGCTGAATGGTTATCTATTGCAGGGTTAACTGAATCTGAATTGTACAATGATCCGACGTTGGTCACTAAATGGGTTTCCGACGGTTTGCTTTATTATTTCGCGGGCGGGCTGATCCCCGCTTATCTGTACCTGGCTGAAAACGTTTACGATAAAAAAACCAGACTGATCAAAGCCGGTGAAAACTCCGGTGCCGACGGTGATTATATATTGAAAAAATTTGGCCAAACCGTTTATGACAACCAGGTTTTCGCGCTTGAAAAAGTATGGCGAGAACAGTACGAAAAAAGGTTGATGATAAAAGGCGAAAAAACCAAAGATGGTGAGGAGTTGGTGATAAATCCAGTTTCAAAATTTGCGCGCGAATTTAAGGTCAAAACATTAGCCGAGGGACACCCATTTAGATGGAAACGGATTACCGCTGGTACAAATAAGCGTTTTGGCAAACCAGATTTCTTGGCAAGTCATGTTGCCGAAAAAGACAAGATCGAATTTGAAGAATTATCCTTGACTGATGCGTTCTGCTATTGGCTTCGAACCGACGATACGATTCAGTTTCAAAAAGGTATAAATTACGCTGACGTGATAAAAATTTACGTCCAATCAGCCAATTCACCAGGCACGACTGCCAACAAAGATTCAGAAGGAAAATACGTAGGTGATCAACTACTATTGAAGAAAAAAGAGGAGGCTGAGTGGGAACGTCTTAAATCCAAAACAAAAACTGAAGGTGACAGGTTATTTTTGGTTTTCCTGGATAAGCAACTGACCCATTTGGACAAAACCACCATTGAAATGCAATGGAACCGGGATTTTAACGGCTATGTAAAAATCAATTACAACAAGGTGCCAGTGGCCTTTCAGTGTAATAGATATGACATGGGGAAACCTATGGAGATTAAACCGGAAAAAAGAGAGGCAGTGGCCTTCACTTTTAGTGAGGGCAGCGGTTTATTGGCTTATGATGTGGGTGTAGGAAAAACCCCATCCGCAATATTCACAGTTTGCCAATTTTTAGAAACCGGTTATTCTATCCGTCCGCTTTTAATAGTGCCAAATCAAACCTATAAACAGTGGATTTCTGAATTTAAAAAATTTGCAGGCCATATCCGTATCAATGAGTTCTATAACCTTGATTCTGGGTATATTGACGATTGGAAGGATGTAAATGGCCGCACAAAAATGGTTGCACCTGGATCGGTTTCTATAATCACCTACGAAGGGATGGTTAAATTAGGCTTCAATGAAGAAACAATTGAACGCTTAAAACCAGAAATCGGTGCCATCTTATTCCAGCAAACAGAAGGATTATCGGAAAAAAAGAAGGACAAAAAAGCAGAAGCACTGAATAGCAAAATTGAAGAAATGATTGGCCGGTTATTGGCAAAGACTTCAATTTCAATGGAAGATCTTGGCTTCGACTTTATCAGTTTTGACGAAGCTCACGCCTGTAAAAAGGTATTCACCAGTGTAGCAGGTGAAAAAGAGGAGAATTTGGGTAACACCGGCAAGGAAACCCAGTCCGTTTCCAGGTATAAAATTCAATCCGGAGAACCATCCACCAGAGGGGTAAAAGGATTTATGTTATGCCAGTATATTCAAAACAAATTCCAAGGTAACACCTTGCTTTTAACGGCCACACCTTTCACAAATAGCCCGCTTGAAATTTATTCGATGCTGGCAATGGTGGCCCATAAAAAGCTGAAGGCAATGCAACTTGATAACCTGACGACTTTTTTTGACACCTTTGTTGCCACATCATACGAAATGATCATCAACGCGAAATTAAAACCAGAGCGGCGCCAGGTGATCTTAGGATTTAATAATTTGATTTCTCTTCAAACATTGATCCGCCGGTTCATGAATTATAAAACCGGTGAAGAAGTTAATGTGCCCCGGCCAAACAAAATTGTACTCCCGCTTCGTTCTAAGCTAATTGACGGGCTACGTGTAAATTTACCGGAATCGGAGCGCGTGGAAACTATCCTGCCATTATCTGAGGTGCAAGCTCAATTGATGATTGGGATTAAGCAATATGCTAATGGAGAGGTATCTGAAGAAGGTATGTGTTCCGGTTCCTTAGTTGAAGACAACGAAAATGAAGATGCTGCAGTTGCAGAAGGCGTTGAAATAGATGAAGACGCTATGACCGCCGACGAAAAAGTGGGTGTACGTATGTTGAAAGCTATGAACCACGCGAGAAATTTAGCGCTCAGTCCGTACATTTTTTCATGCAGCGGTTTAGGATCCCCCACCGCCGAAGAGTATATAAAAACTTCCAACAAACTGAATTATGTGATGGAGTGTATCCGGACAATAAAGGATTATCATGCCGCCGAAGGTAGTGATATGTCCGGCGTTGTAATTTACATGGATCGGGGCGTTCAATATTTCAAGTTGATCCGGGAATATCTGATAACCCACCTTGGATTTAAAGATCATGAGGTTGGTATTATTTCATCAAAAATTGTTACTCCGGTACCAGCTAAAACACCGAAAGACGAACAAAAAGAATACGTCAAAAATCTGTTTTTAGGCCAACGGTTCAACAAGGAAACTTTGGAAATGGAAACATTATCCGGTGCCGATCGTTGTAAGATAATAATTGGTTCATCCACCATAAAAGAAGGAATCAATCTCCAAAAACATTCATCTGTCTTGTTCAACTGTTGGTTGGACTGGAATCCAACCGATATTCAGCAGTTGGACGGCCGTATTTACCGTCAGGGTAATAAATTCCGGACCATCCGAATTGTCAACCCGTTGATGATTGACTCAATGGATATTTTCATGTTTCAAAAACTGGAAGAAAAAACCAGCCGCATAAATACAATTTGGTCAAACGAAGGCAGGGTAAACGTTTTGAAAACGGAAGAATTTAATCCAAAAGACCTGAAATATTCATTGATCCGTGATGCGTCAGTATTAGCGGAAATGGATCTTTTGGAGGTTGGTGAAAAAATATCGGAAGATATTGCGGATTTGGAAAACAAAATCAAGCGCAATAAGAAAATTCAAGGATATGCTGCCACCCTGGAACGCCATTCGAAAGATTTGGTTGCCAGGTTAGAGATGTACCGCCCGTTAGCCGCCGGACAACCACCAAGAAGCGTGGATGCGATGCTCAGACTTTACCAAGACGTCCTGAAAAAGCAAACTGACGCGCAAGGTAAAAAAATGGAATATTTATCAGACCGTATTTCCACTAAGCCCGCTGGTTATTATTCAACATTGAATCCGGAAACAAAACAATATTGGTTCGATGATTTGAATTTTGCCAATCGCGGAATCATCCATGAAACTCGCGGTTATCTAGTGCCAAATGGTGTTGAGATTCAGAATTTGGACGGTTTCACTGAAAAACTACAAAATCAAATTGAATCCCTTCGCCTGGAAAAAGAATCTTTGACTTCCGAGGATGCAATTAAAACCCGTGCCCTTCAAATACAAATAGAACGCGACGCCAATAAAATTGAAGAGCGTTCTGTGGAACAATGTGTAAAGGATTTTACGAAGCTAAATTACGTACTGAGCGATCTAGCGTTTTCACTAGAAAAACGTCCCACAGCAACTAAATGCCCACCTATTGATGAATCTGGCCATGTAAGAATAGATGCCGAAGGACTACTTCTGCTTGATGAATGTATCCTACATGATCCAGACACAAAGCGTATGCACACCAATGACGCTGGTGAATATACCGCGGAGCGCCAGGCGCTGCATGATTTTATCATTAAGGATCTTACCAGTAAAACCATTTGTATAGAACGCGGCAAACCAATTGCTATTTTGACCGGCGGCGCTCCGGGATCAGGAAAGTCAACATTTCTTAATAAATACGCGCCATTTTTAGGAAGTGAATTTATTTGGAAAGTTGATGCCGACATTATCCGGGATTATTTACCGGAGTACAAAGGATGGAATACCAATAGTACCCACCATGAAGTCAGGGATATTGTTAATGAGTTGATCAGTACGTTTGATGTCCCATGCAAGCATGATTTGTTGTATGACGGCACTATGAGTAATTCCGCAAAATATATTCCGTTGATCCGCCGTTTGAAAAAAATGGGATACCTGGTCTTTATCGCATATCTGGATGTTCCCAAAGAAATTTCAATTGACCGTGCTCTTTCAAGGTTCAAATCAAAGGCTCCGGTCAATGAAAAATATGGTCGCTATGTTCCAATCGGAATAATTGAAGATTTTTATCGCACTGGTAAAGCAGGGCTGGAAGAAATAAAAAGTTCAGTAGATGGGTATATTGTAGTTGATTCAATCACTCAAAAAATCACAGAAAAAGGCGGTATTGATATTCCGACCGATCGTAACTATGCCAACATATTTACCGAGGGTAAAGAACAAAAAACCGTATTCCCTTCTTCTGCTGCCGTTTTGAAATCACGGTTGAAATTATTGAAAAGAATGCCGGTCACGTCTGTTACAAAATCTCGTATCAAAATTGTTGAAAGGATGCTAACCCAAATTCCTGAAAAAAAAGAATTAAAAAAAGGCGGCCAATTTTCGCCAGTTAAATTAAACGCCGGAACGGTTAAAACCAAAGATGGCGTTGAGTTAAAGAAGGCATCAAACGAGTACAAAGGACACATTTTTTACGACGAAAATGGTGGTCAATATCGATGCCTTGGTTATTTTCCAAAATTAGACGATTGTGTTTACCTCAATTTACAAACCGGAAATGAAGTAGTTGGCTGTATGGATGGATTCTATTACAGTGATCCAAAAGGAAAAAATTCGTGCAAGCTAAAAAATAAATAATCTTAAACGTCATGACAAAAAAACAAGAAATACAGGCTGAAATCGATGAATTTTCAGCACTTCTTAATGAACCAAATGTTCCTGAAGATGAAAAGGAATTTGCAAAATCTGAAATAACTCGTTTGCAAGCGCTCCTGGATAAAATTCCATCAACACCAAAATCACCAAAAAAAAAGTTACCAGCAAAATATAAAGAGGGAGAAGAAGTTTATTTTTTTTGGAATAAGGAAGCCCGAGAGCCATTTTCAAATAAAAAAACATCTACTCACAAAGATAAACAGGTCGGTAAGATAGTCAAGGTTACTTATGATGAATTACGTAATACCCATATCTATAACGTTAAAACGCCAAATCGATTTTTTTTAACCGAAGCGACTGACATATCTCGAGTAAAAAAAAGGACACCATCTGGTCCGGACAAAACTTCCGATCCAAGGTGTGATGATTTGTTGAAACAATACAACAAGCGTAAGGAGCGCCAAAAACAATCCGCAAAAAAATCGGAGAATACTCCCGCGGTAAAAAAAGACGAAAAAGCCGTCGTTGCTGTTGCTACTCGCATTAAAAAACACTTCAAAGCCGGAGAACTTACAAAGCCGCAAATTGAATCGCTGATTAAGGAGCTTTCCGATAAAATAAAGGAATTACGTAAATTATTGAAGTCCCACTCTCCCGCACCAAACAAAAAAGCAAAAGGCGGCTCAGTAAATTCAAAAATAGTAGTTACGCCTATTTCTTCCATTCCCGGATTACAGGAAAAAGTTGATGCCGGCCAGGTTACATACCGTGGTTTAGGTATGGGAAAGTTATCAGATGATTTTTATAAGGTTGCCGGAGAAACCGGGACTCGTATCAAAGTTGATGGCAAAGAATATTTTATCACTGACACTGACTTCAGAAAATTAAACTGGGACTTTGAAAATAATCGTTGGCTCAATAAAATCAAATTTTCAGCTCCTTTCCGCAAGCATAAACATGGCGGCACGGTGGGCACTGAAGATATTGACTTATTCGAGTATTATGAATCCTTACCACAGGCAGTTCAGGACGTTTTAGCGGAACATTCAGATGATGATCAAGACTATGAAACTCTTGGCGAGTTGCAGCAAAAATTAGAAGCGCTTGGCTACACTTTTGATTATGGCCTTGACGCTGTACCGTATGATCTTCGTAAAATGTCTGCAAAAGGCAGTATTTCAGTTAGTGACATAGTTCCTAACGCTCAATTCAAAACATCCACCGGCATTGTTTGGGTCATCGATGAAGTTGGTCCGGACCCAGATTTTGGAACTGCAGTCCGTACATCAATGAAGGGTGGATCAAAAGGAAATTACCGTGACTCGATTGAAGAGGTCGTGTTGTTTCTGAATGAAGAAAACGCGGTTAAAATGAAAGCCTGCGGTGGCTCCATGGCACCTACTAAATACCAGAAGAATAAAGTCACTAAGGTTATGCGGGAATATAAAGCTGGCAAACTGCATTCTGGATCAAAAAAAGGTCCGGTAGTTAAGTCGCGCAAACAAGCGGTAGCAATAGCATTAAGTGAATCAAACCTTTCAAAAAAAACCACACCAGATGAAGCTGGATGGAAGCACAAGCGCAAACACCCTAATAAATAAGGGGAATTTTACTAATTTTGTATAACAACCAAAAACACTCAGTATGGAATTAAAAGATTTAAAGTATGTAAAAGAAATGGCCAAGCACAAGCTCACAAAGGAAGAGCTGCCTGCAGACGCAAAAATTGGTATTGACAACATTGACCAGGTATTAAAAGCAATGAGAATGGCTGAAAAGACCGGGAAAAAGATCAAACCAGAAACGTTGGCAAAAGTGAACGCAATGGACAAATGGGTCTATTTTGAGATCTTAGATTACGTGAATGACACCGACACCAATGCCGCCGAAATTCCGGTTGATGCACCGGAAGTAATTGCCGATCTTAAAGATACCCCACCTGGTACTCCACCGGTAGAAACGCCTGCCGCTGACACTCCTGGTACTAAAATTGAAACCGAACTTCAAAAAATGTTCGATTCTGGAAAATCTTCCTGGACAATAGATGAAATCAAAGCGTCTTCAAAAAATGTTTATGACGCTATCTTTGTGGGTTACAAAGAGGGTGATGAAAACGGTGTGGAAACCACTGCTTTCTCACTAATTGAGACAACCGAAAAACAAGTTTATTCACTAAAAAAATTGTAAGATGATCACAAAATTTGACACAAGCGCCGCCGCTGGATCCGCCGCAGGCGCATCCAAAAGCGGTAACAACACAGCCCTGATTGTTATCGGGCTCGTTATCGCGGGTATTTTGGTTTACAAATTCGTTATTAAACCCCACCTGGATAAAAAGAAAGAAGAAGCAAAAGCTGCTGCTTAATTCTTAGTGCTTTATATTGAATCCGGTACGTGAGTACCGGATTTTTTTTGTCCCAAAATGTGGCAAGTCGGCCAAAATTCAACTTTTGTATTATTGTTTATTCTAACTAATTGATAGTAAGTAACGTTAAAATTATTTTAAACATATTGGTTGCATAATTAAATTAAAGTTATACATTTGTGTAACGTTAAACAAATAAGTATGTCAGAGAACCCAGATCAAACAACCCCCAAACCCCATAAATGCCCCTGTTGTGGTGCTTCAATGAAGGTACATTCCCACGGGCTGTCCCGCGGCTTGGTGAACACGCTAATAAAGTTCCGTACCGCGGTATTAAACCGTCCACATTATCAGTTCAACCGGGTTCATATTCCAGACGATGTATTACTAACAAAAAACGAGTACAATAATTTTCAAAAATTGCGATATTTTGGACTTGTTGCAAAGGTCAGAAAACCTGATGGAACAAGAGAACAAGGCTATTGGCTGTTAACCAGAAATGGTAACGCATTTTGCAAGGGCTTGAAAGATATGCCTAAAAGTGTTCAAACCTTTCGAAATAAAATAGTGGATCGCCATCCGGAAAAAATATCAATTCTTCAAGCCCTGCAGTCAGAAACTCTTCCGTATTTTGAAAAGGATTTTTCATACGAATTAGCTGACATTATTGATCCCGACGTAATCCCTGACACTCTCACCGATGAAACCGGCCAAACTCTTATCTCATATTAACTCACAAAAATAAAAATCATGAAATCAATCAAAATCGCTTACATCGTATTAAAAATTTACTTGGCTCATTTTATAATTGGCCTGATCATTTTTGGTCCAAATTGGATTGTTGATCCAGTTACCCCGCAGGATATAAACCAAAGCGCTACTTCTGAGGTACTACTCATTGTCGCAATTGTTTTCTACCTATTTCCCTTAATTTCAATGTACGAAACTGCGGTTAAGCGGAATTCCGCCCAGAAGCGTTTGGCTGACATGATCAGTAACGCGAAGGTAGAAGTGCTATCTCAGGAAGATTTTGAGAGAATGGCAGCAGAATCCGGTGAGTGTGATTGTCCGAGATGCACAGAGATTCGCGCCCAGAAAGCAAAATCAACTGGTTCTGGTCCGGTAACAAAATAAATCCTTGAATGTCAGAATCCAAACGTCGGGGGATAGGCTCCCACCAATCCGCAAATATGGGTAAGGATGAATGGTTAACCCCACCTTATATTTTGGATGCCTTGTGCAAATTTGATTTAGATCCCTGTTCTCCAATTATTCGACCATGGGATACAGCTCTGAAACATTTTACAATTATTGATGATGGTTTAATCCAGGAATGGGACGGTAGAGTTTGGTGTAATCCGCCATACGGTCTTGAAGCTACAATGTGGTTAAAAAAATTGGCGGAACATGGAAACGGTATCGCGCTAATTTTTGCCCGTACAGAAACGAAAATGTTTTTTGACGAAGTTTGGGGTAAAGCGGACTCAATTTTGTTTTTGAAAGGCCGCCTACATTTTCACCACGTAACTGGTGAAGTGGCAAAAGCAAACGCTGGTGCACCATCAGTATTGATCGCGTATGGGGCTGCCTGCGGGGAAATTCTGAGAACAACAAAATTACCTGGTAAATTTATAAAACTCTAAGTATGAAAAATGAAACTTCACCACCCAAAAACCGAACTAAACTTCGGTACGTAGTTTACTATTCCGGAATTCTCGAATGGGGATACGTGACTATTGTTTGGCGTAAACCAAAGGAATCAAAAATCAAATTTCAAACGCCGGCGGCCAGTCTTGAACACGCCACAAAATTCCGGTTTAAATTCATCGCCCAATTTGTTCGCTGGACTCTGGAAATAGGCTCAAAGGAACTGCGCACTTTTGAGGTAAAGGAATATTACGTCCCCATGCACTCCCCGGCGGATAAAATTTTACTGGAAATTTATCATCTCGGATGGGATGATGCGTTATCACCTGGCAAGACTTATCGATCTTACCCAACCCCGTTGATGCAAAGAGCCTATAAATTAGGCAAAATTGATGCCCAAGTGGGCGATGATATATCATCTATTGACGCTCAAAGCGACGAAGAAATATTGGCCTCAATAAAACTTGAATCTCATGTCTGATCAACCGAATCCACCAAAAAGAGAAAACGAAGCTGAATGGAACCGCTTCTTCAAATTAGGTGAAATGATGGGCGATGGCCTGCACAACGAACCCGACGGTAAATGGATTTCAAAAGAGTACCGCCAACTTTCCCGGATCTTAATTCCCGAAATAAAAAAAACAGATTCCTCCAGGCGTAAGCAAAAAGCGATCGCTATTGATGCCCAGATGAAAACTCTATTGGAAAACAATAAGTGTTCCTGTGGCGGTTGCTTAGTTCAAAAGCGTTCCGGCACCAAAGTGGCCTACTGCGAAGTTTGTGATTCGAGATATGTTGCCCGGAATAAAAAGACATAAAAAAAACGCCCCAGTCGTAATGGGGC
>Ga0115026_10000029_pt1 | contig 25916 bp, 25 predicted proteins | sample Mud_0915_D1_FD_83878 | JGI IMG/M metagenome (GOLD analysis project Ga0115026, IMG submission 83878) | Wetland microbial communities from Old Woman Creek Reserve in Ohio, USA - Mud_0915_D1 | ecosystem: Environmental > Aquatic > Freshwater > Wetlands > Sediment ...
AGCTTGGGGGTAGTTGGAGCATGGAAGCCCAGATGGGTCAGCTGCGTGAGGTATTCGCGGGTGTCCAGTGGGTCTACCCGCAGCGCCTTGCGCTTGGCGTCCACGTTGTCGTAGACCGAGGCTTCGTAGGGGGACACGCCGGCGGTGGCCGCGGGACCGTGTGCCTTACCTACGGTCACCGCGTGCTTCCATGCATCGTCCGCGAACTGCACCCACGCGCGGCCGTGCTGATCTACCGCCAGCACGTTGGCCTTGCGTCCATCGAACGGCTGCAGCAGCACGTCGCTGCCGTGACGACGGAAGGTGATGGTGACTTGCTGTCCCGGCTCCAGCCGGTGGTAGCCCAAGCGGGCCTTGAGGTAGGTTAGGATCTTCCCTGCATCGGCGAAGTCGTCGGTGCGGTAGTCGGCTACCGTCTGGTACATCGCCCATTCGGTATCGGTAAGATCCACGTGACTGGGACCACGAGGTGGTGGCATAGCGGCATCGTGCACCACGGATGGTGCAGTTTGCAGCCGCTCCAGCTGCGTGGTGATTTGATCCAGACTACGGATCACCAGACCGACATTGAACTTGTCCGACATGGATCGGCCTACCTCGGGTGCTGACTACGTGTAGTAGAAAGATAAGGGAAAGCACGCCGCAGTAGTCTCACAACCTGTGCGGGTGTAGGCGGGCGTTGTATGGAAAAACTGCGAGGCGGATCGGCTAGAAGCCGGTATAGAGACGGCGGCTGGGGATGGCCAGTTCGCGCTTGAGGCGGGCGTTAGCGCCGGCGGAGTCCAGGCGCCGGCGTACGGTACTGAAGCGTTCCATGTACTGCAGCTCGCGGAACAGCCCGGCGTTGTTATCCAGATCACGGCCGCAACTCTGCATGACCGCGCGGGCGAAACCGGGCGGTACTACAAAGTCGGGTACCAGTCCGACGCGGTGTAGCGCGTAGCCAATGACCTCGGTTTCGCGCTCGGTGAAGGTGTAGCCATCCCGCAGGTGCTTCTGCAGTGCCTGCCAAGTGATGCCACGGGCCAGCTTCTGCTGCATCTCAGGTCGGTGCAGTAGCTCGCGCAGCTGATCCCGATGCACATTGACGCAGCGGCCCGTGTCGTTCCAAATAGGCAACGCCGCTACTCGTTGTTGGACCGCGTCCTCAATGTCACCACCGAAGGAGGCGGCGGTCGCCAGGCCCTCGGGGGCTTCACCGCCCTCACCGCCGGGAGCCTCGCCGCCTGCCGGTGGCCCCTCGGGCGGCATGCCGGGCATCTCGCCACCCCCACCCGGCGGCATCATGCCACCCCCACCTTCACCGCCGGGTGACATGGCGCCGATGGTGATGCCGGTCTTCTGCATCGTGTCCTGCCACGTCTTGATCTTCGTACGTAGCTCAGCCTCTTCGGTCTGATCGCTGAGTACGCCGTCGATGTCGATACCGGTAGCTGAAGCTAGGTCACGGATGGTGATGGGTAGACCCCATTCCTGCGCCTGCCGCATCAGGTTGATCAGCTGCTCGTCGGCGGTGGGCTTGAGCGACTTGGTCCAGTTGACGATAGGAATGGCCAGCCGCTTGTCGTCCCGGGCCGCCTGCTCATCTGAGTCCTCGCGTACGTGGTGGGCGATCTCGGCCGGCGTGCGCTTGATCCAGCGATTGGCGCGGGCCATCTCCTTGAAGATCTTGTCCTGGATCACGCGCTCGGTCATCAGCCGCCGATGGGCGCGGATGCGCTCAAGGAATACTGAGGTGGCGGCTTCGGTGGTATTGATGGAGGCGTCGCCAGCGAGGAAGGCATCGTTGATGCCCAGCGCGCGCATCTTGCCTTCCGAGATGAACTGTGATTCGTCGTTGATCTTCCACAGGTCAGCTTGCAGCGACGATACCGCGCGGTTGACCTGCACGTCGTTGCGGGTGGCAAAGACGGCGGACACCGCATCTTCCTCGGACTCCATGTACGCGAGGGCGAGCGCGTCCAGTTCTTCGTTGGTTGGCTCCCACTCTTCGTTGCCCGCGGCGATGTGTGTGACGGGACCGGCACGCCGGCGTGCGGCCAAGATCGACGCAGTGAACAGCGGCCGTTCGAGGGCGACGAAGTAGATGACGCGGGAGAACAGCGACACCCCTTCGACGTCGTAGGGGAACGCGCGGCGCGGTAGGTACAGGGTGTTGCGTGGATCCAGAGGAATGGGCTCCCCGCTCATGATCATGCGGATGATGTTGGGGTCCATCTCCTTGCGCGCCATCTGGTCGCGGGGATCGGGCGACAAAATGAACGCTTGGTGGGCGGGCGTGGGCTTCAGGTCCACCTTGATGGGCTGGTTGACTAGCGGCACGATGCTGACTTCGATGTGGTCGGGATCGTGGATGATGAGATCCTTCCACTCGCCCTTGGTACGATCCCACAGTAGGTGCAGGCAGCCCTTGCCCAGCACCAGGAAGTCGCCGGAGAACTCAGGCAACCACCCCAACAGGTTGATCCGATGCAGCGTGTCGTCGTAGCGCTGCAGTAGCTTGTCGTCCACGCCCGACAGCGTCCACTCCGACCACGGTAGCTCGCGGAAGAAGTCGATGGCAGGACCGCAGATCGGATCACGCAGGTAGATGCGGCGCCACAGCTGGTGCAGCCCGACCGGATCGATGGGGATCCAGTAGTCGACCAGCGAGTTGTCTAGTAGGGGGTTGCCGGTCTGGTTACGGATGGTCGACGGCGTGCGCAGACCGCCCGGGGCGGCGAGACCCCCGCCAGGAGTAGAGGCAGGTCCGGCCACTCCACCGCGCTTGATGATGGTACCGGTACTAGACTTGCTGCCGTCTGCGGAGGCCCGACGGATAACTGCTACGCCGTTGCGCTGCTCCGACGCCTCCGCGACCAACCGCCGACTGCTGGGGTTGACGCGACCCTCGTAGGTGGACACCTTGAAGAGCGCCATGTACTATCCCACACGCACATCATGCGGCTTGACGAAGTGCGGCTCGATCACTTCGACCGTAGCCGGCTCGGACGACACGCAGATGCCGTAGACCACCCGCTCTTCCAGCGTTCCGTCGTCCTGCTTGGACGGCGGTAGCTCATCGCGAATGGTGCAGACGTAGATCTGCGCCGTAGGGGGTAGCGGGACCGGTTGCTTGGCGGCGTTGGCGAGCGCGCTGCGCACGGCGTCTTCGACGATGTCCGACGAGATAGGTAGCACGCGCATGGTCTGCACGCTACCATCACTAGGACGCGTCAGCCGAATCTCTTCGATCGCCTTGACGTCCGCGACTTTGAACGACATCAGGACACGCTGCATGGAAAGACCTCCGGTAAGGTGGCGGTAGGAATTAACCTCCACCAAAAATAGCCGAAGGTGGGCAGCGTGTAAGCTGCAGCGTAGTGCTAAAGTGCAGGCTGAAGATGCGCGAGCGTGCCGATTACGGCCTTGCACGCGGGGCAGTAGTACGCGTCGTCGCCCGTAGCGAGCTTGGCGATGATGGTGGGCTGAGTGCAGACCTTGCAGACGACCTTGGTGATGACGCCGACCTGCAGTCCGGCGGTGACCATACGCTGGTGATCCACCTTGTGCATCTTGGGCGGATCCTGCTTGGCTCGGTGGATGATGGCCTTGGCCGCCTTGATCGACTCCGGTGGCAAGTGCTCGTCGAGATTGTACCCGGCACGCATGAGCCGGGTGCAGACCGCCGCCCGCATCAGCGGGTTGGAGTTCCACGTGGGATACTTGCGATCGAGCAGCTCACGGACGATCATCATCGTTTCCTCACGCTAGCCCCAGTAGAAGGTTGAGCCATTGAAGCTTGCGGACCCAGACCGCGTCCGCGCTGGCCGCTGGAAGTCGAGGCCATACCTCCAGCACCCTTCTTGACGGTAACCAGCCCGCGCACCCCGTGGGCCTTTTTGGAGTAATACGACGCGGTGCTGCCGGGGAAGCCGCCGGTACCTCCGAAGGTACCCTTGCGCACCGCGTACAGCGCCATGCTGCGCCGGGCCGGACCTGCTAATCCCGTAACGTAGGCAGCGAAGTCAGATTTGAGGTCGAGGATGTGGTGCACTGCCAGTGCTAGCGTGCGCCACAGATCGTCGGTGCCCTTGGCGGGTTTGACTACGCGATGCCCCAGGTTACGGTTAGTGCCTAGCTGCAGCTTGAGGTGGGATATAGGATTGGCCAGCACCGCCTCGTCGACGGTGGCGCCTTGGATGGATGCCAGCTTGAACTCGGTGCTGGGCAACAGCACCTGATCCGATAGCAACGCGGCGCGCACGTTTACCATCTCGGCGTACTTGAGTGAATGGACGACGGCGTCTTGCTTGTGGTCAGCCAGGGTATGGACGAAGTCCGTGGACTGCCAGCGGTCGAAGGCGAACAGGCGCACGCGCAGGTTGTCGGCCATCCACAACAGCAGGTCATTCAGCACCCCAGGGAAAAATACGCGCCGCCCACCTGCCGGATTGATCTCGATGATCTGATCCACCACGATGCGGTTATTCTCGCTGTCCCAGTGCGCGATCGTGAGCCCAAAGGAGTTGAACGTCTCGCCCGCGTCGACGGCCACCATGCGCGGGATGGTGCGCTCGGGCATGGTGTTGGTGACCTTGTACCACACGAAGGTCTCCGGCTGTCCGTACAGCGTCAACAACTTCTCCTGCGGCTCCAGGTGCAGCAGCGGCGGATCGCCGTGGTTGAAGATCACATCCAGCTTGGTCTTGTTGTCGATGAACGGATCCGAGGCCAGCGGTGGAATCGCGCCGAAGTCGCGGTCGAAATCCAGACCCCCATCCTCGTCGGCCGCGCGGCGACACGTGTCCGGGCTCAACTCGGGATTGATATCCCAAGTCGGCGCGTGCATGGCAAAGATCTTTACATGCTTGCTGGCCCGCCGCACCAGCCGCATGATCTCATCGTCCATCGACGACGGCGACCCGATGTTGCACATAATGGCAGTAGGCAGATCGTAGTCGCCGCGGAAGCGCCGCTTCTCGGCCGCGCCGCGCACCGTCATCAAGCTGTTGGCCAGCGAGGCGATGACTCCGCGAGCGTTGCCCTTGACCTTCTTGTTGTAGTTCTTGGCGTCGAACCAGCCCACCTCGTCCACGCTGGCGAAGAACCGCGTGGGACCACGCAGGGTGCGCTCGTCGGCCACCGCGTAGTGCGCCATCAATCGCTTGTGGAAGTAGGTGATGAAGGTGGTCTTCCACGAGAACAGCTCCTCGCTCAACCGCTTGCCTTCATCGCGGAGGAACTTGTGGTACTTGTCGAACCACGGCGAGCTACCCACCTTGCCGATGAAGGAGTCCCACAGCGACTCCATGACCTGCTTCTCCGTCAAGGCGACGAAGGTCATCAGCATCTTCTGATTGGCCAGCACGCCGTAGGTCTGCCACGGCGCTTCGCGCGTGAGGAAGCGGTGCAGGTGGTAGGTGGAGATGAAGCCGACGCATGCGGTCTTGCCAGCGCGCTGCCCCAGGCAGGCGGCTAGCTCGTCGCGGAAGAACCACTTGTGTTCCTTGACCGCATCCAGTCGGGTGCGACCACACTTCCGGCACTTGCCGTGACGGTAGAGCTGCAGGTGGCTACGGAACTCCGTCAGCGGCGTGTCGACCTGCAGCTGATTGCGCCACCACTCCATATCGGAGCACCACGGACAGTAGTCTTCGAACAGCTCCAGCATCAGGAACATCTGCATGGGGAACGGATCCATCCCCAGGAACTTGCGGTTGACGCACCAGTCGTAGATGTTCTTGGCCTTGGGCACCCAGCGATCGTCGAACTCGTTGAGGACCGAGGAGTCCAGGTCGTGCTTGAGGGCTTCCTTGATTAGCTCAGAGGGGTCGAACGGCCGCGCGTCCTTGCGCGAGCGGTACGAGGGTGCGGGACGAGCACGACGTTTGGCAGAGCCCATGCGAGCGCGCATACGGTAATCCAATCGCTACTGGGTGCGAGTTACTACGAGCAGCACAGCTTGGTCGGCGGTCAAGCGCAAGGCGGCGGGCGTACCCGTCTGGGTCTTGCTGAACAGCGCCGCTGCCCCCGCCGGCAAGCAGTGCTCGGGCACGCCGGGCAGGGGATGCGGGGCGTAGCTGCTGTAGGCGGGTACGAAGTTGGGTAGCGTCGCCGTGCCGCTCAACTCAATACGGGCATACGGCAACGCGGCCGGCGTGAGCGCCACGTCGGGCCACGCTTGCAGTAGCGTCAGCAGGGTCACGCCGTGATCTGGCGTCGACACGTAGTAGATGTCGCGCTGCAGGCGATCACTGGCCGTCTCGTAGTTGGTTACGAACACGGATCCGGCGTGCCACGTGGGGAAGCGGTGCAGCGCGATGTCGCTGTTGATGTCGCGCAAGGCCGTCAGCAGCGTACCGCCCAGTACCTGCTGGATGGCCCATAGCGGCGACGCCGCGCCAGTCAGCGTCGCCAGCAGCGCGCGGCGGTCGTCCGTAGTCTTGGCTGCGAGGGCATCGACCAACCACACGTTCGCGGCGAACTCGCCGGGCAGGGACTGCGTGGCGTACAGATCGGTCAGTGGGGAAAACATCGCCGTCGAGCTGGTGTAGTAGCGCTTGGCATGCTCGGTGGTGATGTAAGTGGTGGTCTGCGTGGTCACCTGAGTGCAGAGGTCAGCGGTGTCGAGGGGTATGGTAGCCCGCTGCACGGCAATGGGATCGGTAGTGGTAGTGCGGGGCACGTAGCCCCACTCGGTGGCTGCGTTGAGCAGCAGCGAGACCAGGCTGGGAATGACCGCATCGCTCAGTAGCGCCAGGCGATTGGCGGCCATGGTCACGGTGATGGTCGGCTGCCACAGCACGGCATCTAACGTGTCGTCGAACAGCGCTTGCAGATAGGTACCGTAGCGCTCGATGGCCAGTGCCAGCTGATTGAAGTTGCGAGTGTTGTACCCCAACCACGGATACAACCAGCAGTGCCGGGCGGCTTCCAGTTCGAACGCCAGTAGCTGCGGTGCCGTATTGAGGTCGGGATACAGCAGCGCCGCGCCGCGCTCAAACCCCAGCGGGGGCGCATACAGTCCGGGGTTGGTGCCGGTAGCTTCCACCCATCGTGATAGCCACGCCGCCCACGCCATGGTCGTGCGCAGTAGCTCAGCGTGGGTGGCGGTGGGGCGCTGCAGCAGCCAGCCGACGTTGAGCGCTAGACGCACTCGCTGCTGCCATACCGCACCCAGATCCACCGTGGCGAACAGCGCCGACTTGGACTGTGAGTACAGGTATACCTCCAGCGTATCGTCACGCTGATTGGCTAGGCGCCACGCATCCCACTCTGGCTGCAGTACCGCTTCGATGTCGGCGGTGATGGGGAAGGGATCGTGCAGCGCCTCATGCCCGACCAGCAGCGAATCGTACGGAGGCAAGCCGATGGTCTGCGACGGCGACTGGAATACGTCGAAGGCGCGGAAGGTGCGTGCCTCGGGCGCGGTGTAGATAGACCACCACGTGTTGGCCACGCGATCGGCGTAGGCGTCGGTGGGTGGGGCCGTGGCCGGGGCGGGCGTACCCAAGCCCGCCAGCGAACTCTGGTAGTCCTGCACTAGGGGCTGCAGGTACGCATCCTCCACCAGCTGCGGATACGACACCTGCGGCGCCAGCGTGCAGTCGGGTAGCACCGCGCCCTCGCCAAACTGCAGCGTGGTCACCGCGCGGAACAGGCCCTGCACGGCGATAGCGTAGTCCGCAGTAGGGCCGGGGAGGTTGAGCGTGAAGTCGCTGCTGTACGGCAGCAGCCAGGATCGAGTCTCAGCTACCGCGAGGCTGGCGGTGTCGCTGGCCGCGGTAATGAACGGCCCGACCAGCTGCAAGCTCACCTGCGGGACACTGGCAGCGACGACGCGCACCAGACTCCATCCCGCTGGCGCCGCTAGCTGGCAGTGCCAGTCGGGCGCCACTTTCTGATCGAACAGACTCAGCGCCGCAGGGAGCCAGTAGTCGTTGAGGTGCTCTTCCAGTAGGGTGGTATAGTCGGCGGCGTACAGTGCCACGCGGGTGGGCGTCACGTAGCCATGCAGCAACACCAGCGCCGGCGCCTCGCACCACAGGTAGCAGTCGTACTGCCCTGGGGCCGTCAGGCGCCAGGCAGTAGTCAGGTTCGCGGCCGGGGTGGCCGGCGGGGGATTGGCGGCGTACTGCTGTACCGCGGTCCCACCTAGCACCGCGTGCAGATAGTTCACCCAGCTCAACGTCAGCGTGGGCTCGGGCGTGAGGCGCGCGAGCGGCACGCCCGGGGGCAACGGCGCTCCGAGATAGACCGCGTCGACTACTGCCATGTCGGCCGCGTCGAAACTGCCGTTGTCGTCGACATCACCTAGTGGATAGATGGGGCGCGCGCTGACTTGCATGGCGAACTCGATACTGAAAAGATAGGGTGGACTAGGCGTGGTCGACGACGGCCACGGCGGGAGTGTGGTGCCACCACGGACGCTGCTTCAAACAGCGGCGTACTACGGCCCGCAACGTACGCAGCGGGAGCACCTCAACTAGGCGTTGGCGCAGGACCGTACAGCGCTGGCGCTGGTACCCGGTCAAGGCCCCGGCGTCCCGCAGGGTGGCTAGTAGCTCCGCCCGCCACAGCAAGCGAGCTAACTCGTAGTCACGCAGATGCGGATTGCGCTGCGCGGGCCGGAGGCGGTGCAGCTGCACCCCGCGACACCAGAAGTCGGCCAGCAGGATACCCCACTCAGGGGGGAGTTGCTGCTGGGCCGCCCGCAGATGCCGCTCGGTGGTTACCAGCGTGGCCCGATCTAGTACACGATTGTAGTACTCTATCTGGTTGGGGAGACGGTGGAGGGAGTCGACGTCGCTCTTGATCTCGTAGCCCACCAGCTCGTGGTGAATGGTGACGACGTCGACGCGGGCGCGGCCCACATCCATCTCGGTGATCACCCGCGCCTGGGGATTACGCCGCAGCGGTGCTAGTACGGTACGGCGCAGCGCCTGCCGCAGATCGGTATCGCGCAGGGCATGAAAGCCCGAGGCCATACCCAAACATAGAACCGTGGGGTAGAATCGGTGAACTGGTTAGGGATGCTGCTTGAGCAGTCGTTGAACGACTAGCGCTCGCTGCAACTCGTCTGGCGTCAGCTCGCCTAGCGGTTTATCGAGCAACGCCCAATCCTCGGCCGCTACTCCCGGCGGGGCCTTGATGATGGTGTGGATGGGACGCTGTTGCCGTCGCTGCCACCCCTCCCGCTCCATCTGAATGAACACCTGCGGTCCCACGCGTCCACCTTGTTGCACCGCTTCGATCTCCAACGGATCGAGTTTGTAGGCCGTGCCGGGTGGTGGATCCTTCTCGCCCCGCTGTCGTTGCGCGATGTGAGTGATCTCGTGGGCGATGGTTTCGGCTTGATTCCTTCCGGCTAGCGTTGCCTTGGGATCGACGGTGATCTCCCACCAGCCGTTGGCAACTACCCGACCCAGGGTACCCGAGGCTGCTACTCCCACGTCCTCCGTCCCGTATTCCTTGGTGCTGCGGAAGTAGCGGAAGTCGAGCTTGATCTTGATGGGCGAGGCTCCCAGGATTTTACGCACTACCCGGCGCACCAACTCCTGCCAGAAGGCGTCGTCGTAGTCAGTGGCCTTGCCGTGTAGAACTTTGACTTGAATCGGATCCTGAGCCGCTAGTACGTAGCGGTGGCCGTGGTAGTGAAGGAGGGTGGGCAACATATCAGTGCCCCGGGCGGTGCGCCGGGGCGCGACGCTGCGAGGCGTAGTAGTGAATGCGCGACAGCAGCGCGTGCGCGTGGGCCTTGGCCCGCTGGGCGCGATGGGCCGGATTGTAGGGATCGGTACCGTTCAGCAGCGTGGCGGCGGTCTGCTCGTAGTGCTGGGCAGCATCGTAGTGGTCTTGCAGTGTGTAGTCGGGGTGCTGCGCTAGTACCTGCTTGGTGGTCCCGGGCGGGCCAAGGTGATCTACGGTACCCCACGGATCGCCGGCGATCTCATCCTTGGTGAACACCTTGTGCAGCTGTTCCGATGGCTCGTAGATCGGCTTACCACTCTTGGTCTTGCCGATGATCTTGCCACCCCGTGGGCCTAGCGTGACCGCGGCCAGCTTCCACTTCAGGTCATCGCCACTCTTGTCCAACTGCACGTGTCCACTGTGCTTCAGTTCGCGCAGCGCGCGATCCACATGTCGCGGTAGGATTTCCTTATGCGTCTTGGGATCGGCCGTTGGTGCACTCCACGCCAAGTCGTCTGCTGAGGTGGGCGCCTTCTTCAGCTGCCGCATGATGTGCTTGTGCAGCGCTGTGAACGGCAGACACTTCTGCTCCTTCGCACTCCAGTGCTGTCCCTTGGGGCAGCGCCGGTGTGGAGATTGTGCGGCAGCCAGCACGTAGGTGTGGCCGTGGTAGCTGATGGTCTTAGGCGTAGCCATCGCAGTTGCCTTTCGCTACTCGTATCCCCGGAACGGGTACCAGGACTTGTGCTTGTGGTGTGACCGCGGCTCATCCTTGCGCGCCATTCGCCCATGGTAGTCAGCCAGACCGCGGTGGGCGGACGATCGCAGATAGGCGCCGCTGGCTAGATCCGCGCGCCCTTTGCGCTCGGTGCGGATGGCGGTGCGGAAGGCGCGACTGGCCTGCTGCGCATGCAGTTCCGCAGCATCATGGTGATCTTCCTTGGTAAAGCCCTGCGCGTACTGCTCCGCGTCCCGCTTGGCAATCTTCGGCCGCGGTGTTACGTAGCCCGACCCGCGCTGTTTCTGCCAGCGCTTGCGATGGATGCTGTGCAGGTGCTCGTGCGACGGCGCGTAGATCGGTTTACCACTCCGGGTCTTGCCGATGATCTTGCCACCCCGCGGCCCAATGGTGGCTGCGGTCTTCTGCGCGAGCTTCTTCTCTAGCGCCGCAATTTCCTGCTGCAGCTTGCTGCGATGCTCGGCCACGGCCATGGCCGCGCTGCTGCTCATCGCGGCGTAGCCGTAGGAGTCCTTGAGGTCTTGCTGCAGCACCTGCAGCCGCAGGCTATCGGCGATGCGCTCCCCGTACTTGCGGGCGATCTGGTCGAAGGTCTTGCTGCGCCCTTCGGCGCGTTGCTTAACGTGCAGGTCGTAGTAGGCCCGCGCCGCTTGTTCCGCGGAGGCCGCGGTCTTCAGCCGCACGTAGGTTTGGCCGTGGTATTGGATGCGCTGCGGCGTGGCCATGATCGCTCCCTATGCGGTGAAAGCCATGAACTCGTCGAGGGCCTTGATCTTGTCTTCCTGGGCAGTGGGCAGAAGCTGCTTGATCTCACCCTGCAGCTTCTGCAGCTCCTCTTCGACGCGCTCGGCAATCCGGCGCTGCACCACGGTGAGTGCGTGCTCCTCACCCGCCACGCCGGTGGGCAGGCCGATGCCCTTGGTCGAGCCCTGGCCGCGCACGCGGTAGTGGATCAGACCCTTCATCTCGTCGATGGCGGTGACCATCTGACTCTGCAGCTTGTTGAGCCGCTGCACGTACGAGGTGAACGCGCCCGGCGCTGCCGCCTTGACGTACACCTTACCACGGTACTTGATATGCCGAGGAGTGCGCATGGTCGTCTCCGTTAGGTCGGGTTGATGATCGCGAGGTGCGGCCACGGGTACACCGGGTACGAGTACACCGTGTGCAGGGGTGGGGGTGGTGGCGTGGCCGTGGCCACGTTGAGCTGGCTCAGATCGAAGATGAACTGCTCTTCGATGCGGAATAGCTCAGGCGTACCGGTGCCGTCCAGCTTCTCGATGATGACGTCGTACTGCCGCTTGGGGAGGTTGGGCGCCAGCGCACAGGGGTCGTAGTCCATGGTCGGTGTGACCAGCGTGAGGTTGAAGCCGGCCAGCCGATTGGCCACGTCGGTGCGCGACTGGCCTAGCAGCAGGTTGTGGCCCGGATTGGCTTCGGTCAGATCGCTGTTGAGGGTGAAGCGGAACACCCCGTGCGGCGTCGTCACCTTTAGCTGCGGTACCGTGCCCGCCACCAGTTGGTGATCCGAAGGGGCACTGCCGCCAACGGTGATGCCGGTCAAGTACCCGGCCCCCATGAAGTCCGCAGCCACCCCACTGACGGCGTAGATGGGCATGCGGTACTTGAGGTACTGCGCCGCCGGCGCGGTGTAGGTACCGCCGCAGACGATGGGGTAGGCCGGGTAGGGACCGAAGGGCACGAACGTACCACTCAGATCGAACATGGTCATGGTGTCACCCTTGAAGCGATGGCCGTAGCCGTCGCCACGGAACTGGAACAGGATGAGGCGCTCGGTACCCACATAGGCGGGAATGCGCCAGCGCCCCCCGACCCGCACCAGCGCTTCGCGGGTCCACGGTCCCGCGCCACTCCAGCGGAACAGCTGCACATCTGGCTCAGGACCGTAGTTGGGCAGCAGCGCGTAGAGGCTGTTATCTTCGGTCGCCATGCACCGGATCGCACCCCACTGGCCCGGCATGCCGTGCCCCAGTAGGATATCCAAGGGATCATCGAGGAACGGATCCAGCTCGGTAACGGGACCGGGTAGCGTGCCGCCGCCGATCCCGGCTTGGATCACCTCGTCGTCTACAAAGTAGTAGGGCTCACGTGCGGTGCGTACCGCGGCGAGGGTAGCCGACACCTCCAACGCCGGATCTAACTCGCCTACCGGCGGTACCGCTCCCGCACGCCACTCATAGGCGTACGCTGTGACTACCGGTACCGGCAGGCCGGGAATCGGTACCGGCGGTACTGGCAGGAGCGTGTCGGACACGCGCCACAGGGTCAGTTGATCGACACGCTCATGCAGACACGCAGTCGGCGGTACGCTTAGGTCACGACTGGGCAGCAGCTGGGGGTAGGCCATGGGCAAGTACGGCCACAGCGTCCACTGGTCGCCCGCCAGCAGGGACTGCACGCTGACGCCCACCACGAAGTCCGAAGCCGCATCGCGGGCATTCTGGTACAGCAGTGCCAGATCCAACTGCGGCACGCCGCCGCCCGACAGTGGCAGGGCGGGTAGGGCCGGTGGTAGGCTGCCCGGCCCCCGCACGTAGTAGTAGTCCCGCAGCCGCGGGATCATGCCATCCTGCAGCACTGCCACGGTGATGCGGTACAGCCCGTTGACCTGCACGTCGACATTGAGGAACGTGCCGGTAGGCCAGGTGGTGCGGCCACTAACGCGCCCTACCAGGATCGCGGCGGGGAACACTGGCGTCCACGTGACGTCGACCGTACCGTCGACCGGGACCGGCACGGTCACGGCCGTAGCTAGCGGCATCCGGGCCACGTAGTTGTTCAGGTCGTACGCCTGCAACTCCAACCAGTCGCAGCGATCAGCAAGCATATCCCGCAGGCCGTTGCCTAGCAGTAGCCACGCCTGCACCGCGGGCGGTAGTCCCGAGGCCGGTACCAGTGCCTGCTCGGCCAACAGGAACGCTCCCACCGTGACGCCGAACAGCACGTAGTGCGGGAACGGTTGGGGTTGCAGCAAGATGCTGCCTTCGCCGCGGGCCACGAGATCGCGTAGCTTGAGGGTGCGATCGCCCGCGAGTCCCGGTTGCAGGAACGCCAGTGCCTGCGCGATCGCTACCGGTGTGGGGGCGTTGATCTGCACCGTAGGCGTGGCGGCGATCACCGGCTGTTCCGCCGCTGCAACCGCGGCCGGATCGTGCAGCTTGTCGCTACCGGCTAGGGCGGCGATGAGCTGCTGGCAGGCGGCTAGCGTCGTCAGGTACTCGACTTGCAGGTCCAGCAGCTGCACTAGCCGCTGCTGGACCCCATCGAGGTACAGCAGCGCCAGATGCGCGTCGCCGGGCAGTAGCGGAGGTGGGACTAGGTGCAGATCGTCGAAACTGGTGATGGGTGGAAGGGTAGCGACCTGCATGGGTACCTCAAGCAGTGAAAACCGTGGAGCTACTCTTTAGTGCCGGCGTCGGCGTTGCTCTGATCGCGCAGGTTGAAGTCCCACTGCTCGACGTGCAGCTTATGCACGTCGTCGCCCAGCGTCTTGGGCCACAGGACGTAGTAGTCGTGGCCCTCATAGTAGCGTCGCGTCGACGCCACGAACCAGAACCGTGCCCAGCGACGCTGTTTATCGAGCACCCGCGACGTCGATTCGCTCAGGATCTTCATCGCGGGCTGGGGATCCTCACCGTGGCGCACCCCGATCACCGGCACGTTGCGGATGACGAGGTAACCAGTACCGGTGCGCGCGCCAATCACGCCCTTGGCCTGCCGCACCGCTTGCAACGCCAGCTTGCCGGCGGTGTACTTGGTGACCACCAGGGATGCTAGGAAGATACCGAACGGCTCATCGGCTTCCAGCAGGTGGTTGAGTCGGGTGAACTTGGACATGGAGTCCAGCTTGTTCACCACCCGCCGCACCCACCGCTCTTGCGCCGAGTCGAACTTCTTATCGGTCTCCTGCTCGCGGCGCGCGAACTCCTCGGGCGTGGTTGGCGGCTTCTCCTTCTTGATCGGGCGGCCCCAGCGATCGGTGCGGGCGCGGCCGTCGTCATCGACTTCGAACTCTTCGGGCGCGATGTCGACGTCCTCGGGCTTCTGCGCCGGCTCGGGCTTGGGGTGCAGCTTGCGGTAGATGCCCGCCATCGCCTCGTAGTCCTGCAGCGACAGCCGCAGCTGCTCAGCGAAGGGTAGATGCCGCCGCCGCTCCATCTCCTCGCGCAGCTTGGTCTTCTGCTCCGGCGTGAGCGGCTTGGGTTCTTCGTCCTTGGGCTGCGGGCCAGGCTTGTGCGGTACGCCGCCGGGCACCCCACCCGGTTGCCCCGTGGCCGTGCGGCCCAGGTTCAGGTTGCGCACCCACGTATCCACGTCGCGCGATAGCTGGCGGAAGGGAGTGATACTAGCCTCCAACTCCTGCTTGATGGCGCGCCAGTCGTTGCCAATGGGCAAGCCGGTTTCGAACAAGTACCGCAGTTTGTATACCGCAGTACGAACGTGCAGCAGGCTAGCCTCCATCTCGGCGATGCGCGCCGTGCGCTGCTCGGGAGTCAGCGGTACCAGATCCACATCGATCTCCCGCAGCCGATCCATGATCGGCCGGGCCAACTCGGGTACCTTGGCGAGGTAGTTGTCTTCCAAGCGAGCCAGCTCGCTGTGCACATCCAGCCGGGTGGCTGGCACGTTGCCGGACATGATGAAGGTAAGCGTGGACGGACCTAGATTGAGCGGCCCCAGGAGTGCAGTTAGCTTATCACGCAGCGTGTTCAGCTGGCCCATGTTGTGCGGCGTCGTCGTCGGCACGGTGCAGTCCTTTTGTCAGGAGGTTGATCACACTGCCGTTACCGCTACGGCTGGGCTCCATTGTACCATGGATCGGCGACCACAGTCAAGCGGGTGTGATCCACCTTTACAGCCAGCTCGCTGCCGCAGGCCACGTAACAAACGCACCTGGGACTACTAGCTAAAGATACCTTGATTGCGAACGGGGTACGGCGAAACAGCGACGGTGGGACTAGCTACTAGCGGTGCCGCTAGCGGCCGAAGGTGATCTGCTTGCTGACGAAGTGAATGGTGAGGTTGGTCTTGATGATGGCGTCGCCAGTGGCGTTGATACCGGTGATCTCCTTGCCCGCCAGCCAGCAGCCGAAGTAGTCCATGATGCGGTACGGGGTCTTGCCGCGTAGCCACACTTCCTTGGCGGAGAACGGGAAGGTCTGATCGAGCAGGTCGGTGAACACCTTACCGTAGCCCAGCGCGCGCTCCGCTTCTTCGAACCACACCTCAAAGCGGTTGGCGGTCGCCGTGTACTCCGCGTTGATGGAGGGGACGATGTCGACCACGCGGCCGAAGGTGCGCCAGTTCAGCTCGCGCACCGCAGTCACGGTACGTTGATAGACGCCCGATACCGCCCAGTCCTCCAAGCGCCCGACGATCTGGCCGTTGACCATGATGCTGACGCCATGGCAGCTCTGGGTCGTCGGCGCGTGGGGGTGTGAGAAATCCAGCGTCGGGACGACGACGTTGAAGGGGTTGGTGGCCATCGGTTACCTCGTCTCAGTGATCAAGAGTAAGCGCGACAGTAAAAGTGGTGCTACTCGCCCTACGTGTTCGGCGCGCTGTAGTCTGGTGTTATCAGACTGGCCTGGTGGATCGCCTGCGACAGATCGTTCATCTTCGCGAACGCCTTGTCGAGGGCTTGCTGCATCGCTACCGCCTTGGGCTCCACCTTCTTCGGCAGCGACCGATGTACCAGTGATCCCAGCTGTTTCGCCAGGGTTTGAGCGCCGGTCAGCTTGCTGCTGAGCTGCCAGCCCAGGCGGTTGGCCTCTTCGTACGCCGACTCAATCGAGTCGGCGGTGCGCACGTAGAGCCGACCGCGGAACTTGATCTGTCGAGGAGCGTTCATGGCGTCACTTGTCCTTGCGCGCCAGATCCTCACGCATGTAGCGATGGCCACCCACCTTGATCTGTGCCGGATGCTTGGTGTCATCCGGCGGCGGCGTGGGAGCTGGGGGTGGCGTGGGGATGACGTCGGCGCGGCGGAACAGCTTGAGCTTGCCGCTCTTGGGATCCCGCACCTTGATGAACGGCGGCACGCCGGTGATGACTTCGTACTTGCCGGCGAGGTTCTCGCGCACGATCCGCGGCTTGCCATCAGCGGTTGTGGCCACGTGTAGCTTGCGATCCACCTTGTAGCGTTCCAGCCAGCCTTCCTCGGTGTGGATCCGCTTGATGAACCCTACCAACGCCCCGTCCTTGACGCGACGCACGACCGTGGAGGTGGCGAGCGGGTGCTTCTTGGTGATCAGTGGCATGGGCGTCTCCTGGTAACGCTCGTATCCGTGTCTGTACTAAAATAGGCCAAAGCTACGTTTGCTCGGGCTCGGTCATGACGCGGTCGAAGTGCTTACGCACTGCGGTCAGCGCATCGCGCTTGTGGCGGAAGTAGTGGTAGAACGCAGGATCCGATGAGCCGTCCGACGTAAGCCGCGTGTGCAGTCCGGGAGCTAGGTGTCGCGGTACTGGTTTGACGGGCGTGTACGGATCGCCGGAGTGGTGGGCGAAGTTGGCGACGTAGCCCATGTGCCGGCCACGCGCATTACTCACCGGACTGATGGAGTACTTGCCGTGCGCCATCTGGATGTCGTGGCCATGCTTGCCCTCGGCCGCGCCCGTACCTCCAGCGTAGGTGTTCCACTTGCCCAGGCCCGGCACCTTCACGCACTTGGTACCATCCCAGTGCGATCCGGGTGGGCACTTCTTGTGTGGTGTTGACGCAGGCGGGGTCGCCGCTACCTTGGCCGCGGGGGTACCACCGTACTGCTGCGCCAGCTGCACTACCTGCGCTACGGCTGCGGCCGGCGCCGTCACCACCGCGTGGTTGTTGCGTGTCTCGGTTGCGGTGTTGAGGCCTAGCTGCGCCAGCGCAGGCCAGAACTGCTCGGTAGCATCCGCGTTGGGGAACGCGAACTCCAGCGTGACCTCAGCGTCGGCACGGAGGTACCGCTGTCCGAGGTAGTGCAGCGTGCGGGGTGCGGTCATCTACTTGTCCTTGGCAGCCTGGCTCTGATGCGCCAACCATCCTAGCTGGTAGGCGTCGTACAGCGCGTGCGTCACGCTCAGCACCCCCACATCATGGAAGTCGAGCCGGTCGCTCTTCTGCTCCCGCAGCGTGTCGATGCCCAGGCGCAGCTTGGCGATGGCTTCGAACTTCTTCTGCAGAGCCGCGGGAATGCTAGGCATCGGCTGGTAGCCGTAGGGCGCGGCTTGCCGGTACACCTTGCCACGATACTTGATCAGCTTGGGGGCGGCCATGATCGCTCCTCGGTGCTACGCCTTGTACTTCTTGCGCGCGGCTGCGGCCACGTCTTCCCACGCCTTCTTGAGCGCGGGGCTCTTGGCCTGCTTGGCCATGATCAGCGCAGCCTGCTCGATGCCCATGATCTTGTCGCGGTCGAAGGTGGCTTCCAGCCGCCGCTTCGTCCCCGCTACCGGATCCTGACCCCGCCCGATCAGATCCTGGATGCGCACCATGGCACGCTCGATGGGTTGCGACGTCAGCGCGTCCTTCTCGACGGCATCCGCGAGGACGTATAGCTGACCTTGGTAGCGAAGAGTCCGGGGTGGAATCATGGTCGCCTCACTTGAGCTTGTACTCTGACCGGAAGCTCTTGAAGAACTGGCGGAAGGTATCGCGGAACGTCATGCGATAGTCCTTCATCACCTTCAGCGCCTTGCTGAAGTCGTCTTGGTGGATCATGAGTAGGTGATGCCCCATGTACGCCGAGTGGCCCAGCTTCACCCGCACGCCCAGGCTCCGCAGGGTCTTGACGTCTTCCTTGAGGCTCTCGTCCCAGTCGCTCCAGTTGCCGTGGAACTGACCGTCGTGGAAGTAGTAACTATCCAGGTCGGGCGCGGTGAGACTTCTGCCGGCCTGCACGTACAGCTGCCCCTGGTAGCGTAGGGTCTTGGGGGCATCCATGGTCGTCCTCTACTTCTTGCCGCCGAAAAGGCTGGTGAGATGGTCGTGCACGGCTTGCGTGTCTTGCAAACCGCCATGATCTGGATGGCTCCAGATAGCAATATCCTTTGCGGCGTCCTTGGTGTACTCCTTGGCTCGCTTGAGAAAGGTGGCCAATGGCGTGGTACGCAAGATCGGCGGGTCCATCATGTGCCGCGCGGTGCCTGAGGTCAGCCAGGTGGCGATACCGTTGGGGCCTAGGCCCTGTGCCTTCAGCAGCTTCTCCAACGCGGCATCGAACTCCTTGGTGCGTCCACGATTGCCGATGTAGCCCCCGATCTTCGACGGATCCTGGTCGATGTAGTCCATAAACGCGGGGCTGTCGAGGACTGCGTCGGAGAAGCCACCTTTCAGCCGCGCGAGCATGTCGAGCATCTTGGCGCTGGCGGCCAGCTTGTAGAGGTGCCCGCGGTACTTGATCTGCGTCGGTGCGCGCATGGTCCGCTCCTAGAACTCGTTGCTCTTCTCGTGGTGCCGATCACCCAGCTTGTCGTGGTGATCGGCTAGCTCGTGGAAGCCGTGGGCACGAGCCTCAAAGGCAGCGTGATCGTGCAGGTCCGCCGCCATGCTGTGCACGCCCGAATGCTCCATCATCGATTCCTGGCTGCGACCCTTACGATATTCCTTGGCGATCTCGGTCTGCTCGTGGGCAGCGTTGCTGGCCTTGAGTACCGCCTTGGGTAGCGGCAGGCACTGCTGCTTCTTCGTATGCCAGTGCTTGCCCTTTGGGCACTTCTTGTGCTTCTGCGGCGGCGGATAGTCCTCATCCTCCGCAGCCCGCACATAGAGCTGCCCCTGGACCTTGATGACTGGCGGCGCGTGGATATGGGTAGGCGAAGCCATCGCGACCCTCGGGTACTAGGACTGGGCCGCGAACAGGTTGCGGTCGACCGAGTACAGGCCGAAGAAGCGCTTGCCTGGGTACCGCAGGAAGTAGAAGTAGTTGAAGTAGTAGATGCGGGCGTCGTTCTCGTCGGCGATGGCCTGGACGTCGGTGTTGGGATCGAACTCCCGCACCTTGCGCGTGGTCTCGTCCAGGTAGTCCGAGATGTAGTTGAGGCTGAGCAGCTGGCCGATGGCGCTGGCGATGAAGCTCTGCACGATGGCCGCGCCGATGTCGGCATTCTCCGGGACGAAGCCCACCAACTGCTGATCCACCTGGGCGTTGATGTACCGCGTCACGAACTGCTCTTGGGTGCGCCCGCTGATCTCATTGAGGGCGGGTTCGCCCTTGTCCACCGTCACCGACTCGCCGAAGATGTAGTTGTCCCCGTCGGCCATGATGTACGTGGTCGACGCCGCACCCACCCGCAGGATCTCGCTGTCGTCGAACGTGTCGATGACGTCGAAGCCACGGATGGCCCGCCGGATGATGGTCTCTTCCGGCCGCCCGAAGCTGGTGATCAGCGATGCGGCGGCGCCCGCCAGGAACGAGCCATCCAGCAGCACCTGCGTGGTGCTGCCATCCTCGGTCACGATGGTGCGCTTGCCCCAGGTGTTGGCGATCTCGATGAACGAGCCGCGGCCCGGCGAGTCGTTGTAGGTTTGCAGCGAGTTGGTCGCGGTGTAGATGATGGAGCCTGCGTCCTCTTCGTCGCTGGAGCCGATGCCCTGGCCACTACCCTTGATGAAGTGGATGGCGGGCATGCCCTGCCACCCCAGCCCGACCCGCTTGATGAACGGGTCGTTGCGGTAGATCACCGTGGACTTCATGTCCGACAGCGATTCGAAGTGCGACAGCACCACGATGTCGGTGACCTCCGCCGGCGCCTTGCGTACGGCCATCAGCGCATTGGCGAAATCGCGCGTGGTGTAGATGCCGTCGGAGTCCTCGTCCTTCACCTGCACCCACGAGATGGCCTGGGGCACCGTGTCCTGGGTCCACGCGATCTCCGCCATGATCGCCAGGTGGTTGTTGACCGCCATCGGTCCCAGCAGGTTGGCCGAGTCGTCTGGCGAGTATGAGGTGATCACCGAGTTGTAGTCGCTCTGCGGCCGAATCACGGTGAAGGTACCGTAGTAGGTCGCGCCGGCCGCCGGTTCGTTGCCGCGCGTGTAGTAGGTCGCGGTCAGCGTGCGCCCCTGCGAGTACGACGTCAGCCGCACGTCCCCAGTGTTGTCATGGGGGATGAGGTAGCTGACCGGATGGCCCAGGTCATCCACGATGGTGAGGTTGCGCGGATCGAGCGGCAGCGGCGAGGTCCACGTACCGGCCTCGTAGCCGATGTACAGATGCTCGATGTCGAACGTCGTCGGCGACGCCACATTGGTTACGAGGAACGCGCCGTTGTAGTGCGTGGTGCCCGCCAGCGTGACCGTGGCTCCGGCGCTCAGCGAGTGCGAGACGCTGGTCACGATGCGCACTTGGTTGGGCGAGCCGCCCAGATCGATGATGTTGACGATGGTGCCGGTCTGGTTGAACTGCATCGGCACACTGTTGAGGATGATGTAGGGCGCGCCCGGGGTGCCGGTGATGGTGCCCAGCGCGTCGGTGTACACCTCATCCGGGGAGAAGATCTCGGTGCGCTCGGCCAGGGGCGACCAGTCCACGAGATGTTCGTTGGTGATAGTGAACACCCACTTCTCACCCATCACCAACGCGTCCGGATCCGTGATCTTGAGCTTGATGCCATCCTTGAAGTCGAACTCGGTGAAGTCCCCGGGCGCGAGATCGGGGACGCCCAGCGCGAACAGCGCATCCCACACGGTGGAGTCGCGGGCGACCGTGACTGAGCCGAAGCCGCCTTCCATGGTGGTCGAGCTGTAGGTGAACTGCACCCAGTCCACCGGATCCGTGGGCAACGGTCCTGTGCGATGCACCGACCCTATCGGTGCGAGGTAGAAGGTGGTGCCACGCGTGTCCTTGGCGGTGTAGGTCCAGTCGAGCTGGCCCGCGCCATCCACGTGGTACCCCAGCACACCCCAGTCCTGGATCTGCACCTGGAAGTAGGTGGGCAGCTCGATGTCCCAGGCCTCGACGGCGGCGACCCACGTCAGCACCGTACCTACGGTGGGGTTGATGTCGAGCAGGCCGGGGGCGATCACTACCGGCACCAGCGTTCCCGGCGGGTCGGCCGGGTTGTAGGTGGTGCCGACCGAGTAGACCGGCGCGCCGCCGGGCGGCGTCACCTGGATCACTAGGTTGCCAGCGCCGTCATTGGTGGTGACCGCCAGGCTGTAGATACCCGCCGCAGGATCAACATTGGTCACCTCGGTGGGTAGCAACTGCGTGCCCGCACCGACCCAGTTGGTCACCGCCGTCTGATAGCGGAAGCCGTTGAGCACCACGCGCGTGGCGTTCCACGTCAGCTGCGAGTCGATGGTGGCGGGATCCGGATCCGTGGTCGTGGTGTAGACCAGATCCATGGTCTGCACCGTAGCGCTGCCCGGCACCGTGATGTCCATCGTGATCGTGGTGGTGAGCCCCACGGTCACGATGTTGGTGCACTTGAAGGTGTAGTAGCCGATGCGGTGGTAGTCGATGTCGACCACGAACTCGGTGCGCGGCGGCGTGTCGTCGTAGCCCGGCGACGGCACCATGTTGTACTTGTCGGCTAGCTGCACGCGCGCCGCCGGGTAGTCGGTGATGTCGGCGGGTGGGGTGTAGTCCATGACGATGCGGTAGTCGCCCCGCTTGGTGGGATCGTACTGAATCAGGTCTTCGATGTAGGTAGCCTGATTCGGTTCGTTGCCCATCGCCAGCACCCCACGCATCTCCATCCCCTGGTCGTTGGGCCAGAAGGGGATGCGGTCGTAGACGTCGGGGTCCAACGACTGGTACGACAGGTAGTAGCTGTTCGTCGGACTGTAGTCGTTGGGATCGATGATCAGGTAGGACGCCGTGATCACCTTGGTGGCCGGGTCTACCGTGTTCTCGAACCGCCACGACGACGTCCGTACGAGGTTGCCGTCCTGCAGCTTGAGCGAAGCCACCGTCTGGTCCGCGTTGCAGGTATGGCGTAGCTGCGCCCGGTACGGTGGGGCTACGGGGAAGAAGATCTGCTCGTCGTAGATGAAGCTGCGCTTCATCTCAACGTTGCGCAGTACCTTGAGCCGATGCCCGCGGCCCACGAAACACACCTTGCGCGGGTTGAGCACGGGCGCTGCTGGTCGCGGGGTGCTCTTGCGGCCGATGTAGCTTCCTGGGGGAACCCAGCGAGTAGTAGAAAGCCTCGAAACTGCCATTGGTCTCCTCCGCGCTATGGCGTGAGCATCAGCTCAGGGACGCTCGTACACTGGTCCTATTAAAGATAGGCCCCTTACGTATGAGCTAGAGCGTAACCGTAAGCGGGTACTCTTCCTTGAACTCTTCGTGCGGCCCGGTCGCTAACAGGCGACAGGTGCCCAGCTGCTTGGGGACGATGTACAGATCGGGGGTGAACAACGCGATGTCGCTGCGATCGGAGCGAAACACCGTGCCCACGGGGTAGTTGAAGGCCTGCACTTTCACCGCGCCGTGGGTGATACGAACGCGGGGCGGGTAGTTGAACCGCCGTGGGGGATGGGGGCGGTCGGCCATGCCGTGCAGGTTGGGATCGGTAACGCGGTTGACCGTGTGGTAGTACCACAACTCGAACCGCGGCGTGAACGTCAAGCTGCGAATAGCGAACACCTGGGAGCCGGTCTGATCGTCGGGCATGGGCTGAGTGGTGCGCGCACCCTGCGAGTAGGTTAGTGGCAGCGTCACGACCCAGTTGCTGCCGGAGATGGTCGAGCCCACCAGCATGCGATTCTCAAACATGGTCAGCACGCCGTCGAAGATGTCGTCGCAGGTATCTTCGCGGGCCGCGCCGACGATGACTTCCAGGGGAATGTCGAGGATGCGGTTCTGCCGCAGGTAGATCTGGCCGTCGCGCTGTTCGCTCTTGTCGTAGGAGCCGATCCCTGGCTGGTTCATGGTGGTGCCGGAATCCACCACCACGATGGCGGGCAGATGCTGATACAGCAGCGCCATCTTGCGCGCCAGCATCAGGTAGTGACGTTCCTGGTCGGCGGTAGCGGGGATGGTGTCGGTGGTGAAGGTTTCGATACGGGCCGCGAGCGCGCGCATCACGTGCTGGAAGCGCCCGTCGATGAACTCTTTGATGTACGCCAACACTGCCAACTTGGCCGCACGGGTAGAGAAGTCGGTGATGCTGCTTTCGACTTGGTCCTGTGCCGTGCGCGGAACGTCGGCGAAAATGAAGGTGTCGGTAGTGGGCGTGGGGTCGGTAGTAGCCACGCTACAAAGATAGGAGTAGGTCTAGTGGGAAAGCGGCGGCACAGGTACTAGCGGGTGGGTGGGTAGTCGGTGATGTTGCTGTGGTAGTCGAGGGCTAGCCAGGTATGCGGATCCAGCAGCGCTAGCGTGATCGGGATCCAGCCACCTAGCAGCACGAACCCGTAGCACACTACGGCGAGCAGGCAGCGGGGGATGAGCGGCATGGACTACCGGTTGATGGGCAGGGCTTGCTTGATGCTCTGCACCTGGGCCAGCAGCTCGCGGGCTTCGCCCACTCCGGCCTCGATGAGCAGCTGCAGCTGCTGCTCGATGGCAGCGATGCGCTGCAAACTCTGGTGCAGCACGTCACGCTTCCACACCGACGAGCCGACGAGTACGAAGGCCTGCATGATGAAGTCGACGATGACCTGCGGCACATCCGGCCGCACCCGTCGGTTGGCGACGATGTCCTGCAGCGCCTCTACCAGCCACTTGGTGAACAGCGGGATCATGCGCCGGTCACTGAGCTTGGTGAGCAGCGAGTTGCTGTGCTTGGCCATCCACTCGGCCGCTACCGTAGCCGCCTGCGGATCGCCGAAGCGCTCACGCAGCTGCCGGTCCAGGTCCATCAGCGAGTGCGCCTCCTGATCCTCCTTGATGACCACCTGCGCCAGCTCGTTGAGGTTGTCGATCACGCGGGCGATGTCGGCTTCCTTGACGTACTTGGTCAGGAAGCGGTCCATCTTCGCGGGCACCAGCATCTGCGTGGAGGTCACGAAGTGCAGCACCGCGATCTCCACCAGCCCATCTGCCAACTGCGCATTGGGCCAGTTGCGTGCGCTCAGCGGTACGACGATGCGCGCCTTGTCCAGGTCGATGCCGAACTGCACCCGGCCGGAGCGGTTGGGGAACACTCGCGTGGAGTGGAACTTGCCATCGACATCCCATACCGCGGTCCAGGTGTTGAAGTACTTTTCCATGGCTCGCGGCAGCCGATCGCGTACCGTCTCCCACAGCGTGTTGATGTGCTCCTTGGTGAGATCCTTGGTCTCCGGCTCGGGCGCCTGCGGGTGCGCCTGCTGCTTCTTGGCGCGCGTATCGCTGGAATCTTCGTCCGCGTCTTCGACTTCCTTCTCGGGCTCATCGGCCAGTGGATGCGTGACCCACGGGGCCGTAGGGGCCGCCTTCAGCAGTTCGAACACCCAGGCCACATCCTCTACCGGGATGCCCTGCTTGCGCGCGGCCAGCTCCATGCGGTAGCTCAGCTCCTGACTGGCGCCAGTCTCAGCGTTGAGCAGCAGCACCATGTGCAGGTTGCGCATCCGCTCGGCGTCCACCCGCCGCGGCAACGCCCGCAGCGTCTCTTCCAGGTCGGTGCTAACTGCGGGCACCGCCGCCAACGCCGTGACAAACCGGATCACGTCTTCGGGGCTGGAGGTACGGAACTTCTGCGGCTGCTTCAGCGCCTCATTCACCGGCAGTCCAGTGAGCACCTGCGCCAGCAACGTGGCATCGCCGGTGAGCGTAACCTGGGGCGTGCCCATGCGCCCCGTCGCCACGTGGATGGTCTGGTGTTCGACCGTGATGGTGAACATCTCGTAGATGGGATGGTGTAGCAGCAGCGCCTCGTGGATGGCGCTGCTCAACGCCGTACCGTAGTGCCCCGCGAAGAACCCTAGCATCCCACGCAGGGCCGTACGTACCTTGTCCAGCCACGCCTTGGGGGCGCCCGCGCGGCGGAGGACGCGCACGACTTCCTTGACCAGCAGCTGATCGAACTGCTCATCATCCCATCGCCCCGCCACGTAGTGCGCTACGCCCACGGCTACTTGATGCGTCACCGCGTCGATGGTGGGGGCGCCGGTGCGGGCTAGGCCCCGCCGCATGAGGCTGTATACCGGCTGCAGCGTCTTCTGCTTGAAGGCCGCAATCGTGTCGCGCAGGTTCATCGTCTCGTCCTTTGGTAATCCGGGTGTCGGGTCTTTACAAGCGCGCCCGACGGTCGCGCCCTACAGATTCACCACGACGCGATGCAGATGCACCGTGGCGTCGACTGCACACAGCAGCGGAAAGTGCGTGATCGTGAACAGGAACGTAGACCCTACCGGGTACATGGGCGTACCGTTTTCGGTAACTCGTGCCCACGTCGCCAGCTCGCCCAAGCCGAAGCGCAGCGCCTGCTGCGGAATCCGGCACGGAATTGCAATCGCCGTCGCGGACGGGCGCTCGATGATCGGAATGTTCAGCACGCGCAGATACCAGTGCGTGATCAGTGGCGTCCAACTCAGAATCATCGCTACCGATACATTATGCCACAG
>Ga0115026_10000030_pt1 | contig 25813 bp, 24 predicted proteins | sample Mud_0915_D1_FD_83878 | JGI IMG/M metagenome (GOLD analysis project Ga0115026, IMG submission 83878) | Wetland microbial communities from Old Woman Creek Reserve in Ohio, USA - Mud_0915_D1 | ecosystem: Environmental > Aquatic > Freshwater > Wetlands > Sediment ...
CCGGGAATGGGCCCGATACTTGTGAATGAAAAGCTGGCTGAGTTTTTACCATCACACCCGATAGTCACGACCGGAGGAAGCCACGGCACAACTGCTGTTGCTGGTGCTCCCTTTGGCAGTGGGCATGTCCTTACAGTTTCACATGCTTACGTTATGATGATGGGACCCGATGGCCTTACCAGGGCAACAATATATGCAATTCTGAATGCAAATTACATCTCAGCTTCATTGAAGAACCGATTTAAAACCCTTTATACAGGAACTACAGGCTTTGTTGCTCATGAGTTAATCCTGGATTGCAGGAATTTTAAGGCTGAAACCGGTATCACTGAATCAGATATTGCAAAACGGCTTATGGATTACGGGTTTCATGCTCCAACCCTCTCTTTTCCGGTACATGGTACCCTGATGGTTGAACCAACTGAATCTGAATCACTTCAGGAGCTTGATAAATTTATTGATGCAATGAAATCAATCTGGAGCGAAATAGAGGAGATCAGGGAAGGTAAGGCAGACACAAACGATAATGTTTTGCATAATGCTCCGCATACTGCAAAAGTCGTGACGGCAAATGAATGGAAACATGGCTATGACCGCCAGAAGGCAGCATTCCCGCTCAGGTGGGTTGAGGAGAATAAATTCTGGCCGTCTGTCGGGCGCATCGACGACGGCTACGGCGACCGTAACCTGGTATGCACATGCGATACGATCGATTCGTACAGAATGGAGAATTTAAATTTTTTTCTCTTGAAATAAATTCTCAAATTTATTGTCAGAACTTTAACAAAACAACCGGAACCTTTAATGCGAAATTCTTCCTGGAACGATCTTGTTGCTTTAACAGACGGTAAAAAGTTAAGTTACCGGCCTGTTGGTTTTATTATCGATAGCCCATGGGTCCCTGGCTGGTATGGGATATCGGTCATAGATTATTATTCTTCAGATGAGCATTGGTTAACATCAAACCTGAGGGTAATAAATACATTTCCGGATGTCTGGTTCATGCCAGGATTCTGGTCTGAGTACGGAATGTGTACCGAACCATCGGCGTTTGGCTCAAGGATGATATTCCTCGAAAATAACCTTCCTCATGCTGAAAGGATCCTTGCTGACATTTCAGACGCTGACAGACTGCCCCAGCCCAATGTCAGGACTGACGGTTTGCTGCCTTTCATGATCAACAGGCTGAAAAACAGTGAAACAGCAATCAGGAATGCTGATCATGAAATCAGATTCGCAGTGACCCGGGGACCGCTTAACATTGCCAGCTTCCTCATGGGAACCACAGAATTTATGCTTGCTCTTGCACTTGATCCTGATGGATCCCACAGGTTACTTAGAAAAATCACTGGATTTATTTGCGACTGGCTTGCCTGGCAGAGAGAGTGTTTTCCGTCAATCGATGGAGTATTGATTCTTGATGATATTATGGGTTTCGTTGGTGAAGCAGAATTCAGCGAATTCGTGCTTCCTTATTTTAAGACAATATTTACAAACACAGGAGCAAAGGTCAGATTCCTTCACAATGATGCCGAAGGATTGATTACTGCAAAGAATCTGAAGGAAATGGGAGTAAACGTTTTCAATTTCTCATTTAATCATTCAATAGGTGAGATACAGGAATTATCAGGACCTGATATTACTCTCGTGGGAAATATTCCGCCGAGGGACGTCATGGCGGCAGGTACTGCCGGTCAGGTTGATGAAGCCGTAAAGAAAGCTTTCACAGAGACCAATTATCATGACCGGATCATCTGGTCTGTCGGAGGCGGAATGCCTCCTGATGTCAAAGATGAAAATATAAATGCCTTTATTAAAGCAGTAAAAGAGATTGGCTAACCAAAGGTGCTGGTTGCCGGTTGCTTGTTTTTTGTTTCAACCAGCAACCTGTAACCAGTAACCAGCAACGTAAAATAAATAAAAAGTAACTATGAAAGGATCAGAAATAATTTTAATCTCTGCCTTGATACTTGCATCATGCGGATCGGGCGGAGGAAAAAAGCAAACAGCCGAAAAAACTCTGGAAACCATGGAAAATAATTATCAGGTGAGGCTTTTAACTGTCGACCCCGGACACTTTCACGCTGCCCTGGTACAGAAAACAATGTATCCCCAGGTCTCTCCCGAAGTAAGGATCTATGCTCCGGAAGGACCCGATGTGCAACAGCATATTAACAGGATCGTGTCCTATAATACCAGAGCGGTTGATCCGACATCATGGGATGAGATAGTCTACAAGGGAGATGATTTTTTCGAAAAGATGCTGTCAGAAAAGGCAGGCAATGTGGTTGTTTTATCCGGGAACAACAGGAAAAAAGCTGAATATATTGCCAGATCGGTGGATGCAGGATTAAACGTCCTGGCCGATAAACCTATGATCATATCTCCTGACGATTTTCAAAAACTTGAAGAGACATTCGCTGACGCTAAGGAAAAAGGAGTACTGTTGTATGACATCATGACGGAGAGATTCGAGACTACCACGATCCTTCAGAAGTCATTGTCACAGAGCGAAGAAGTATTCGGCAAACTTGAAACAGGAACAAAGGAAGAACCTGCTGTGTCAAAAGTAAGTGTCCATCACTTCTCAAAAATAGTCTCCGGATCTCCTCTTCAACGTCCGGCATGGTTTTTTGATGTTGACCAGCAGGGTGAAGGTATAGTGGATGTAACAACCCACCTTGTTGATCTGGTCCAGTGGGAGTGTTTCCCTGGGCAGATTCTGAGTCCGTCTGATGTAACTCTGGAATCAGCCAGAAGATGGCCCACTGTTATTTCAAAAGAAGAATTCAAGGGCGTTACAGGATTTGACGACTTCCCCGGATTTCTGCAGAAGGATATCAAAGACGGTAAGCTTAATGTTTATTCGAACGGAGAGATAATTTACCGGTTAAAGGGTATCTGGGCAAAAGTATCCGTGACCTGGAATTATATGCCGCCGGCCGGAGGAGGGGATACACATTATTCAATTATGCGCGGCTCAAAATGTGACATCGTTATCAGACAGGGTGCTGATGAAAAATTCCTGCCAACGCTTTATATTGAAAAAGTAAAAGGTATTTCCCTGCCTGACTTTACTGAGAAGCTGAAAGAAGCTTTGGCAGCTTTGCCATATGATAGTCTGCAGGTAGAAGCGGTCACGAGCAACACACTGAAAATTAACATCCCCAAAAAATACAGGGTTTCGCACGAGGAACATTTCGGGCAGGTTACTGCCAGGTTCCTGGAATATTTGAATGATGGTAAATTACCCGATTGGGAAATACCGGGGATGATAACAAAGTATTACACCACTACTTCTGCACTAAAGAAAGCTAAGGAAAACTGATTGATTTGAGCAAGGGGTGGGGGGCATGGCGCAGAACATTTCATAAGCTCCCTGCTCTACGCTCCCTGCTCTACGCTCCCTGCTTTTCAAAAGAGGTCCTCAATAACCATTCCATAAAGTTCTGCCAGTTCAATACCTGCAGCTTTTGCCTGTTTTGGGATCAGGCTCTCTTCTGTCATTCCGGGAACAGTATTGATCTCGAGGAAATATGGTTTCCCTCCTACAATGATAAAGTCAACTCTTACAATGCCTTTACAGCCCAGGAGATCGTAGATGGTTGAGCTGAGGTCCTGAATTTCATTGGTAATTTCTTCAGGCATATCAGCCGGTGTTACTTCGTCAGATTTACCCGGAGTGTATTTTGCTTCATAATCGAAGAATTCATTTTTACTGATAATTTCTGTAACAGGGAGGACTATGGCTTTCCCTTTCACCTTGACAACGCCACAGGCCACCTCCCTTCCATCCATGAAAGCTTCAACCATGACTTCGTCGCTCTCCCTTAAGGCTGTCTCAATTGCGGCTGGCAGTTCATCTCTCGATTTAACTTTTGTCACCCCAAAACTTGATCCGCTGTCGTTGGGCTTGACAAAACAAGGAAGACCTGTCTGCATGATTATTGAAGCAGGATCAGGTATGTTTGATTTCCTGATCAGTATATTTTTGGCCATTGGTATCCCATACTCTTTCAGGAATAGTTTGCATGCCTGTTTGTTGAAAGTAAGGGCGGAACAAAAAGAACTGCAGCTGGAATAAGGGATTTGCATCATATCAAAATACCCCTGAAGAAGGCCGTTTTCACCGGGTGTGCCATGGATGGCAATAAAAACAGAGTCGAACCTTATCCTGCTTTCGTCAACCTTTAATGAGAAATCGTTTTTATCGATGTTGTGGTAGCGGCCTTTCCGGTCTTCCCAGTACCAGTTTGTCCCTCTGATCATGATAATATATACCAGGTATTTCGGAGACAATAACTTCCCAACCTCCACAGCACTCTTTACAGATATCTCATACTCGGAGGAATCCCCTCCGGCAACGATAGCGATAGTTCTCATATACCAGAAATTATTCGGCAAAAATAAAGATTTTAAAAATGGATTGCCGGCCGGTTAATAAAATATTCCATATTTCCAGATATTATTTAACTTTGATAAAATTCTAAAAAAATCATAAAATGAAAAAAGGTTGCATAATATGGATCATAGTAGGAGTCATTGTTGCACTGGTTGTGCTTGGTTTTATCTCCTGGGGTACAAAAGTCTATAACCAGATGGTTACTTTGCAGGAAGGAGTCACCAGCCAGTGGGGTAATGTCGAAACACAATACCAGCGCAGGGCTGACCTGATCCCAAACTTTGTGAACACAGTCAAGGGAGCTGCCACTTTTGAGCAGGAGACGCTGACGAAGGTTATTGAAGCAAGGGCAAAAGCCACTCAGGTGACCATCGATCCGACAAAAATGACTGCTGAGAACATGCAGCAGTTCCAGGCGGCGCAGGGCGAACTAAGCTCTGCTCTGTCAAGATTAATGGTTGTGGTTGAGCAGTATCCTGAACTTAAAGCTACGCAGAATTACAGGGACCTTCAGGTAGAACTTGAAGGCACTGAGAACAGAATTTCTGTTGAAAGAAGAAAATTCAACGAAACGGCCCAGGCCTTGAATATATATATCAAAAGATTTCCGCAGAATATTTTAGCCGGGATGTTCGGCTTTACAGCCAAACCATATTTCGAATCGATGGAAGGAGCTGAAAGAGCCCCCGAAGTGAAATTCTAATCTTTTGCAGGTCATGGAAATTAAAGCCTCAACATTCTTCACCAGGGAGCAACAGGCGCAGATACGTGATGCGATAAAGGAGGCTGAAGGTGAAACTTCCGGAGAGATCAGGATTCATATTGAAACCCGGCTTACCGGTAAAGTCCTGGACAGAGCGGCATGGATTTTCAAAAAAATCGGAATGCATGCAACCGAAAAAAGGAATGGTGTATTATTCTATTTTGCCGTGCGGAACAAGGAATTTGCCATTATAGGCGACGGAGCGATAAATGAAAAGGTACCTGAGAACTTCTGGGACAAAACCAAAAATATCCTTCAAAAACATTTCAGAAATGGGAATTACACCGAAGGACTAATTGAAGGGATACTGATGGCGGGCAACCAGCTTAAGGAACATTTTCCCCACAAAAGGGATGATATAAATGAGCTTCCCGATGAAATATCATTTGATGATACGGAGCAACCTGCACCATTATGAAGAACCGAATATTTCTGCGGTCAGTCGCACAACTCTTTATCCTGGTTTCTGTTTCCTGCGGAATTGAAGCACAGGAGTTTCCTGAAAAACCTGAGCCTCCACGACTGGTGAATGATTTTGCAGGCATGCTGACATCCCGGGAAGTTGATGCACTTGAGCAAAAGCTTGTAGCTTATGATGACTCATCTTCAACCCAAATCGCCATCGTTACCTTATCTGATCTGTATGGATACGATATCGCGGATTATGCCCAGCGTCTCGCTGAAAAATGGGGAATCGGACAAAAAGACCTTAATAACGGGATAATAATTCTTGTCAAACCAGGAACCACGGAATCTTCAGGAGGTGAGGTAAATATCTCACCAGGTTACGGGCTTGAAGGTGTTATCCCGGATATAATGTGCGGTCAGATTATTGATAATGAAATTGTTCCTGAATTCAGAGCAGGAAATTTTTACCAGGGTCTTGACAAGGCAACAAGTATCCTGATGTCACTGGCAAGCGGTGAATTTCCTCCTGATCAGTATGGCAAGTCTAAGGGCAGTGATCTCGGTGGTTTGTCACCCTTTATCTTTTTCATAATATTTTTGATCATTATCCTGTTTTTCCGGAGCAGTGGAGGTTCGAACCATAAGCATCTAAGCAGAAAAGGATTGCCCTTATGGATGCTGCTCACTATGATGAATTCTGGCAGTAAAAAACATAGCGGGAGCTGGGGCGGATTTTCCGGAGGAGGTGGATTCGGCGGCGGAGGTGGCGGTGGTTTCGGCGGATTTGGAGGTGGCAGCTTTGGTGGTGGAGGTGCAAGCGGCAGCTGGTAAAAGAGCGTAGAGCGTAGACCGTAGAGCAGAGAGTGAACAGCAGAGAGTGAAGAGCATGAAGCATGGAGATCAGCATTGACGGTTGCCAGCAAATCTGGAGTTAAAACTGATTATTTCTGCCAGAAATATATTTCCTCCATTTATCAATTACTTTTTTCATATCGTCGGGAAGTTCAGAATCAAATGAGAGTCTTTGCCCTGTAACAGGATGATCGAAAGCAAGAGACTTGGCATGAAGCGCCTGGCGTGGCAGAATTTTAAAGCAATTCTTAACGAATTGCTGATATTTTGTGAAGGTTGTACCCTTAAGTATCTGGTCCCCTCCATATTCATCATCATTGAAAACAGGATGCCTGATGAAACTGAAATGAACCCTGATCTGGTGTGTACGGCCTGTCTCCAGCTTGCATTCAACAATCGAAACATATCCGAGGTCTTCAATTAGCTTATAGTGTGTTATGGCAGTTTTGCCCTGATTGCCGTCGGGAAATACCTGCATGATCTTTCTGTCGCGTATATTCCTGCCAACATTGCCGGTTATTGTTCCTTCATGGGGTTCCGGTACACCCCATAACAGGGCTACGTATTTCCTGTCGGTTGTTCTGTCATAAAACTGTTTCGACAGCCTGTTCAGCGACAGCTCGTTTTTTGCTATTACCAGGATCCCCGAAGTATTTTTGTCGAGCCGGTGAACAAGCCCGGGACGCAGTTCCCCGGTCTGAAAAAGCGGCAGATCCTTAAAATGCCACATAAGCGCATTTACAAGAGTACCGGTATAATTTCCGTAAGCCGGATGGACAACCATGCCTGGCTCTTTATTCACGACCACTACATCTTCATCCTCATAAATAATGTCCAACAGGATATTTTCCGGAATGAGTTCTATTTCTCTGGGTGGTGTAGGCAGAACGACCTGAACAATATCACCGGGCTTGACTTTGTAGTTTGGTTTTACAGTTTTGTTGTTTACTAATATATTTCCGGCATTGGCAGCATTCTGGATACGTGTGCGTGAGGTGCTTTCAAGCCTGGCACAAAGATACTTGTCAATCCTAAGCAATGATTGTCCCGGATCGGCTGTAAACCTGTAATGCTCGTAAAGTTCCTGCTGGTCGGTAATTTCTTCCTCTGCCATATGTAATTACTTTGTAATTACAAGTCTGAAATATCCCGTTCGTCTTCCGTCAGACAGGGTAATTACAATATAGATGCCAGCCTTCAGTTTGGAAATATCAATTCGTTCACTGTAAGGTACTTTCATAAACTCCCGCCCCTGAAGATCTATAATCGAGATGAAAGCTGAATGTGAAAGCACGGGGTCGTCACAATCGAGGTTAATATAATCCGAAGCTGGATTTGGCCATATTCTGAAAGACTTTGTGCTGACCGGATTAACGTCATCAGATGAGGTTGTTTTAAGAGGTGCACCTACAACAGGTCTTATCATGATGCTGCCCTCCTTCTGTGATTCCAGCCATGATCCGTTAAGCCAGTAGAACTGCCGTCCGCGGTGAGGAGTATTAATATCAAAACCGGCATTAAGGAAGGTCTCGGACCTTTGTTTCCACCCTGCATAAAATACTCCGTCGACCATTACACCGTCGGGGAGAATATACGTGAAGAATCCGTTTATTCCATCACCCGGTTCAACTATCATATTTTCAGCCGAATATATTACATTGCCGGGCAATCCGTTATTATCGTCCCAGATCATCAGATCGAAAGCTCTCTGGTTGCTGTTGAGGTAACTGTCGTTGAAGCATATGCGTATTGCCCTGATAGTATCCTGCATGTATGATTTAAACCTGTATGCTGTCATGGCATTCCTTGAACCCTGACCGTTGATTCCGTATCCCCCTTCTGATGAACCGTCGTCGTATGCAAAATAATTGCTGAATACCTGATTGTAGATTATTGTGTCATTATCTTTTGGATCAAAATCATCTGTTTTCAGGTAGCAGGTAATCTCAAACAGGGCCGAATCAGAGTTGCCATTATCATATGTATATATAAGGCTGGCATTATAATCTACATTTGTGAAAGGATCGATGTTGGTTGCACCGGCTGAAAATGAATGAGATAAAGTTTTCGTGAACATATCCCGGATCTCAAAATTCCTTGTCACATTCCTTATTATCCTGTCATTATTGCGGTAATGGATCGGAATAACTGAACCCATTTCCTGGAGGTAGACCTGCCTGAACTGTTTCCATGGCATTGATTCATGGGTCTTAAGAATTGACCTCAGAGGTGTCCGGAAAGCCACATCAGGAAGGGAAGTATCTGCTGAGCTTCTGTTCCTGTCAAGGTACACATAATCGATATTCCATTGATCACAATTGCCTATCATTGATGGATCGTCAAAGCTCGAAAGACTTGCCCAGTTGACAAACCGGAATTTAAAACCTTTCTTTAAATACCTGGGATCTTCAATTCTTATAATTGCAGGATTAAATTTCCGGCGCAGTGTATCGACACCTTGCCACACCGAATGCCATTTATCTTCACCCGGTGCGTAAAACTGCAAAATGAGACTGTCCTGTGATGCAGGAGCATCACCAAGACCTCCAGGCTGGTAATAGAAACTAAGCCAGATATTCTCAGAAGCGGCAAAGCCAAGATTCAGAGGCCGGGAGGTCAGATGATCGGCTTCAAAACCATCAATACCTGCCGTTTCATAAAGTTTTCCGGAATCATCCAGAGCATCCATTGTAGCCATTCCTGTAGTGATCTGTTTATCGGAATAAGTGTTGTTGATAAATACATAATTATCGCTCCATAATTTTGAGGCAGGAGTATATGAATGTCCCGAAAAATCATCAAAAAACGGCAATTCAACTGTATCAGCGGCTGTTCCTTTATGCTGATCCGGTTTATGTATCTGATTCAATAAAGCGGAATTAGTCTGCAAACCGGTAACTACTTCCTGGGCAATGGAGAGTGACTGATAACAGAGCAGAAGTACAATATATGGAACTAACTTTTTAAACATCAGTTTAATCAGACTGTCCGGATATTAATCTGGGAATTGTGTCGGAATTTATGGTTGCTGAATCGGCCGGAAGTTTTGCAGGGTCAACTGTCAGCCACAGGTATATTGAAGATCCAAGCTGAATGGTCGCATCACTGGTGAAATCAGGATTTTGTTTATAAACGAAGGCATTTGCCGAGTCTGCTCCTGAGATGACTGTGTTGTCGTAAATAGAAGTGACAAGGGTCAGCGATGCTCCCAGTATCCTGTTTTTAGCCGATTCGAGATCCATTCCTATCAGATCAGGAACCGAAATACGCTGGTTGCTCAGGCCTTTGCCGAGCACCAGGTCAATTACCGAACCTTTTTGCAGTGAATCACCTTCCTGGATCTCCCTTCCGTTGTGTAACTGCTTGATGACGACATCGATCGAAATATCAGGAACATATCTTGGAAATCCCACTTCCAGTCCTGCACTTTCAATCAGCGCGATTGCCTGGCGTTTGGGAAGGTTGACGAGATTCGGCATCGCAACCATCTCAGGATTAAAGGCATTTATTGTCAGCATTATATTTCTCCACTTTTTGACCTTGAATCCGGATTTTGGATTTTGTTCGGCAATACAACCCCTCGGTACTTCGGAAGTGTATACGGAATCGATAATCTGAAATTTCACCTTGTTCTTTTTTGCAAGGCGAACAGTCTGATCCATTGTTAGCCCCATAAAATCAGGAACCGGTCTGCTTTGTCCATGCCTGGTGTAGAAATTCAGCCAGATAAGAAGTACCATTACAAATCCAACGACAATTACTGCAGCTAATCCAAGGTTCTTTAAAAATGTTCTGCTGAAGATAAAGTTTTTGATGCTCATAGCGGCTGTCCGAACTTAAGTTATAACGCAAATGTATGGATAAAATTATAAAGCGAATCCCGTTCCACCGCGACAAATCCGGCATCCCTGATGAGCTTGCAGATTTCGTCGGTTGTCATTTCAGGATTCTTCTCACCGGCACCTGCCATTGAGTAGATCTTTGTGGTATCGGCAATGGTCCCGTCAAGGTCATCAGTTCCGAACATCAGGCTGATCTGTGCCACTTCCTTGCCTATCATCGGCCAGTATGCTTTGATGTGCGGGATATTGTCAAGAAAAATCCGGGCTACTGCATAATTTTTCAGATCTTCAGCCATGCTTACCTCACCGAGATACGACATGGCATTGTTGGCTTTTTTGTACTTCAGTGGAATAAATGCCTTGAATCCGCCTGTCCTGTCCTGAAGGTCCCGGAGTAATGACATATGGTCGATCCTGTGGGAATAATTCTCAATATGGCCATAAAGCATTGTGGCATTTGAATGAATACCAAGCATATGTGCTGTCTCATGGATCTCCAGCCACTTTTCAGCCGACGTTTTTTCAGGACAGGTCCTCTTTCTGATTTCTTCGCTGAAGATCTCAGCACCTCCCCCCGGAATGGAATCGAGCCCGTATTCCCTTAAGAGTTCCAACCCTTCAGATATAGTGACACCTGTCCTGGTTATCATGTAGTCAAGTTCGATGGCAGAAAATGCCTTTACATGAATACCGGGCCGGTGCTCTTTAATTTTCCGGATAAGCTGTCCGCAGTAATGGATATCATAGGAGGGATGCACTCCTCCAACTATGTGAACCTCAGTAACCTCTCTGCCATCAAATTTCCTGACAATTTCAAGCATTTCTTCATGACTGTATTCCCAGCATTCAGGATCGCCTTCTGGTTTATGGTAAGAACAAAAACGGCAGTTATAAATGCATTTGTTTGTTGGTTCAATATGGAAGTTCCTGTTAAAAAAGGCATAACCGTTATTTTGCCTCTTTCTTTCAATACCCGACAGCAGGCCAAGCAGTGGCAAACCGGCTTTATTGTAAAGAATCAGCCCTTCCTCAGCGGAGATCCGGAGGCCGGCGGATATTTTGTCAGCAATTATCCGGAGATCAGGATCGATTATAAACCTGTTCAGGTCTGTCATAGTTGGTTTAATGTCGGGTAAAACTAATGAAAAAAAAGGTGCCTTTTCGGGAGGCACCTTCATATGGGAAACAAAACCTTATAATTATTTCAATTTCAGCTCAGTAGAAACTGTAAGCTTTTTCCTTCCTTTTGCCCTGCGAGAGGCAAGAACCCTTTTTCCGTTGGAAGTGGACATTCTTTCCCTGAACCCATGCTTGTTAGCTCTTTTTCTTCTTGAAGGCTGAAATGTCCTTTTCATAATTCCTGTTATTAATTATCTGTACAATTTTATTTTGAGACCGCAAAGATAGTTATTTTTTGAAAAAATGCAATGGTCACGGACTTTTTTCACATAATTCAAAGGGCATAATACACTATCTTCTTAGTCTCAAAATAGGACTCTGAAAAGAACTCTTTTATGTCCCGGATGATCGTTTTATTTATGAGCGGCCCAAGTTCTTCCGAAAGGTCGCCTCCTTTCAGATAAATTATTCCGTTCCTTATCTTGTTTTTGCCTGCCATTTCTATATTTTTCCTGGTCATTCTGACAAAGCTCCGAAAATCAGTAACAGCCCTGCTGACCACGAAATCGAATTTTCCTTTCTCCTCCTCAACTCTTTTGCGGACCGGTGTCACATTGGTCAGACCCAACTCTGTTGAAACAGATGATACGACCCTGATCTTTTTTTCGATTGAATCCAGAAGAAAAAATTCCGAATCCGGAAACATGATAGCAAGAGGTATTCCGGGAAATCCGCCCCCTGTCCCGGCATCAAGTATTCTCGTTCCCTTTACAAATCTGATGAATTTGGCAATAGCCAGGGAATGAAGGACATGATGTATGTAGAAATTATCAAAATCTTTTCTTGAAATTATGTTGATCCTGCTGTTCCAGGTTTGATATATCTCCTTAAGTCCTGAGAACTGTTTATTCTGAGAATCTGAAAGACCGGGGAAATATCTTGGTATGATCTCAACCACTATCTGTTCCCCGTTTTTATAAAAATATTGTACAGGAGAGATTTTGCCCGGAAAAGCTGTGCTTTGACTGTTCCAATCGGCAATTTAAGCTCTGAGGCTATCTCTTCGTAGGAATATTCTTTATAATATCTTAATTCAATAAGATTCCTGTAGCGGGGTTTCAGCTGGTTAACAATGTCCCTCAGGACAGCAATCTTCTGGTCATTGATGAGGGTTTCTTCAGGATCGGGAAGATCTGACTGGATATTTACCGTAAGGTTATCGAGATCATCCTGAAGCTGATCTATGGGAGTTGGCGATATCTGTTTCTTCCTGATAAAATCAATGCAATTGTTGGTTGCGATCTTGAACAGCCAGGTGCTGAATGCGAATTCCGGAGTGAATGAGTCAAGATTACGGAAGGCTTTGCCAAATGCTTCAATGGTCAGATCTTCGGCGTCAGATGAATTGTTTACCATTTTCAGAAGCATGTAGTATATGGAATCCTTGTAACGGTTCAAAAGGCTGGAAAAAGCCTTTTCATTCCCGTTTTTTGCCATTTCGACAAGCAACAGGTCATTTCTGGCCTTATCCGATAAACCATTGCCTAATTCCATTTGTATCTCCCTGCACCTTGCCGCAGGCTACCTATGTATATGACAGCATTTATAAACGGAGACAGGATATCAAATATTTGGAGAAAGGGCAATAATCCCTCCTCGTTAAGTTTCTTCTGTATCAAAACAAGGACAGTTACCTGGGTGATAAGCCTGAATGCGAAAATAGCCAGCAGAAGCGGCCACAGGTAAAGATTGGCAAGCAATACAATAAAAGTAACATAAAATAATACCCTGGATGCCGGCTCACCAATTAATGCCACTTTATCTCCTGACTTGTAGTAATTGGCGGTTGTCAGATGCCTTTTCTTCTGCATGAAAAACTCCCTGATACCGGAAGCCGGTACAGAACGGGTATGTGACCCTTTACTGAATTCAACGGCAGTATTATTTTTTGAGGCATTTGTGTTTACGAACAGATCATCATCACCTGAAGCAAGATAGGTATGAATTCCAAATCCTTTTTTTTCAAAAAACAGTGAACGCCGGTAAGCAAGGTTCCGTCCGACTCCCATATAGGGCATTCCCTTTATAGCCATTCCCAGGTATTGCATGGCTATTACCATACTGTCGTATCTGATGTACCTGTTCAGCAATCCTTTCCTCCTGAAATACCCTCCGTACCCGAGAACAAAATCAGTTTTATCATTAAAGCGCATCACCATACTCTCAAGCCATTTATCGCTTTCAGGCCGGCAGTCAGCATCTGTGAACAGCATTAATTCATTACTTGCTGTTTTAATGCCAATAAACTGGGCAAACTTTTTATTATGAGTAAATTTAGGATCCTTGGTGATGTTGGAAACTTTCAGGTGCGGATACTTTTTGAGAAATCCGCCCAGAACATTATATGTTTCATCTTCCGAACAATCGTTAACAACTATTACTTCGTATTCCGGATAATCCTGTTCCAGGACGGCAGGAAGAAAATTCCTTAAGTTTTCCTCTTCATTCCTTGCACAGATGATTACTGAAACCGGATCCTTCATGGCTGCAGGCCCGGGATGCCTGAGCAGTACCGGTGCCAGATAATAGAAAATGTAATAGAACATCTGAATTAAGAAGGAGAGTCCGAATATGATCAAAAAAATGAAAAGAAAAGGATTGTCGCGGAGTATCATTTGACTTCCAGATATGGCAGCAATATTACTAAGATAATCTGAATGCAAAAAGAGAGTTCGGCCAATCATTTATATAAAAACGGCAAATGGACCAGAAAAATTATTGACATAATTTTCAACAGGCGGACGAATGAATTACCTTTGGCATCCGGAAAACGATTGATTTTATGTTTACAGTGAAGAGCAGGGATAAGGAAACCAGGGCGAGGACAGGAATACTGGAAACCGCTCATGGTGATGTTCCCACTCCGATCTTTATGCCTGTCGGCACTGCAGGAACCGTAAAAGGCATTCTTCAGCAGGACCTGCTGGATGATATTGATGCAAAGATCATTCTTGGGAATACATATCACCTTTACCTTCGTCCGGGTACAGACATTTTAAAGGCATCCGGAGGGCTTCACAGGTTTATGAACTGGAGCAGGCCAATACTGACGGACAGCGGTGGATACCAGGTTTTTTCACTTGCGGCTAACAGGAAACTTACTGAAGAGGGGGCTGTTTTCAAATCGCATATTGATGGATCCAGACATGTTTTTACTCCGGAGAATACTATTGATATACAACGGACTATCGGAGCAGATATAATGATGGCATTAGATGAATGCGCACCTTTCCCCTGCGATCACAGGTATGCCGAAAAGTCAGTCAGACTGACTCATCAGTGGCTCGACAGAGCTGTGACCAGGTATAAGAGCACTGAGCCATTATGGAATTATGAACAGCTGCTTTTCCCTATTGTCCAGGGAAGCACGTTTGATGATCTCAGAAAGATCTCGGCCGAAAAGGCAGCTTCCACCGGCATGGCCGGAAATGCTATAGGCGGATTATCGGTAGGAGAACCGGCAGAGGAAATGTACCGTATAATCGATATTGTTACGGAAATACTTCCTGATGACAGACCGCGTTATCTGATGGGGGTTGGCACTCCTGTCAATTTGCTGGAAGCGATCGAACGGGGAATTGATATGTTTGATTGTGTAATGCCCACCAGGAACGGTCGGAACGGGATGCTGTTTACCAGTGAAGGCACTATTAATATCAGGAACAAGAAATGGACAGATGACTTCGGTCCGATCGACTCTTATGGACCTTCTGTTGTAAGTACTTATTATTCAAAGGCATATCTTAGGCATCTTGTTATTTCGGGCGAGATTCTGGGCTCCCAGATAGCAAGTATTCATAACCTTTCGTTTTATATGAAACTGGTTTCTGAAGCAAGGAACAAAATTGAAGAAGGCAACTTTAAAAAATGGAAAGAACAAATGATAATAAAGCTGTCAGAACGGTTATAGGTTCGATGAAGACAAAGATTATTGACCGGTACATTATCCGTAAATTCCTGGGTACATTTTTCTTTTGCCTTCTGCTCATAGTGACCATTGCGGTAGTATTCGATTTTGCCGAGAAGATTGATAATTTCATGGAAAAGGCTGCCCCGGTAAAAGCCATCATTTTTGATTATTATTTTAATTTCATTCCATATTTTACCACTCTCTTTTCGCCTCTCTTTGTATTTATCTCAGTCATCTTTTTTACTTCAAAAATGGCTGCCAATACCGAAATTATTGCCATCCTGAACTGCGGAATGAGCTTCAGAAGGATGATGTGGCCATATTTCATCTCTTCACTTTTCATCGCAATATTTGCCTTCCTGCTTACCAACTTTGTTATTCCAAAAGCCAACCTGCACCGGATCGATTTTGAAGATAAGTATTACCGGTCTTCAACCAGGAGGGTTCCGGTTATCCATATACACCGGCAGGTTTATAAGAACGTGCTGATCTACATGGAGTCCTTTAATCCGATAAGCCAGACAGGAAGGAACTTTACGATTGAGAAATTTGACGAAACGGGCAAGCTGGAGTCAAAACTTACAGGTAACATTGTCAGATATGACTCTGTAACAAGCAAATGGGTTGTCGTGAATTATTATTCACGTGAAATCAAAGAAAAGGAAGACATAATAAAGCGAGGGGACCGCATAGATACTGCCCTTAACATAACGCCTTCCGATTTTTCACGGGGTCCGGGATTTGTAGGGACCATGACATACAATGAATTAAATGATTATATCAAACAGCTGAGGCTTCAGGGTTCAGATGAGCTGAACTTATTCCTTATTGAAAAACACCGTCGTATTGCCAATCCTTTTGCTGTCTTTATCCTCACGCTTATCGGCGTTTCCCTTTCCGCCCGGAAGGTAAGGGGAGGTATCGGAATGAATATCGGGATCGGGCTGGGACTCAGCTTTTCGTATATTCTGTTCATGCAGTTTGCCTCGCAGTTCTCGCTCAAAGGAAACCTGGGACCTATGCTGGCTATGTGGATCCCGAATATCCTGTATGCAGTAATAGCGCTTGTTTTGTACAAACTTGCACCTAAATAAGTACGATCTTCAACCGAAAATCTTAAATTGCAGCCTATTCATAGTTTTGTACATCAGATCACCTGAAATTAGAAAAACTTTATGGCAGTGAATAAAAAAATCAGGGAGCTCCAGGAGAAGCGTCAGAGAATTCTTCTCGGGGGCGGAGAACAGGCAATTGAGAAACAGAAAGCCATGGGTAAACGTACAGCCCGCGAACGGATCATGACCCTTCTCGACAAGGATTCCTTTATTGAATATGACCTGTTTGTGGAGCACGACGCGCGTGACTTTGACATGGATAAGAAATCTCTTCCAAGTGATGGAGTGATAATCGGCTCAGGAACAATATACGGTGCACCTGTGGCAATTTTTGCCCAGGATTTTACGGTCGCAGGAGGATCTCTTGGCCAGATGCATTCGAGAAAGATCACCAAGATAATGGACCATGCCCTTAAAATGAGAATACCACTTATAGGGATCAACGATTCAGGAGGTGCAAGAATTCAGGAGGGCGTTAACTCACTTGCAGGTTATGGAGAGATATTTTTCAGGAACACCATTTCGAGCGGGATAATCCCGCAGATATCAGTAATACTTGGCCCTTGCGCAGGAGGGGCAGTGTATTCTCCTGCGCTTACCGATTTTGTTTTTGTGGTCGACAATATTTCGAAAATGTTCATAACAGGCCCTGAGGTTATCAGGACGGTTCTTGGTGAAGAGATATCGATGGAGGATCTGGGAGGTGCCAGGGTGCACAGTGAAATTACCGGTAATGCTCACTTTTTTGCTCTGAGCGAGGAAGAGTGCTTTGAACAGATCAAGAGACTCATAACCTTCATACCATGGAACAACAGCAGGAAAGCAAAAGCCTTTGAACCCGGAGAACCCAATATGGATTATAATCCTGAAAAGATAGTTCCTGATGATCCTACGCTGCCTTATGATGTAAAAGATGTGATCAGGTCAATAGTTGATAATTCCGATTTCTTTGAGATCATGGAATTATATGCTAAAAATATAGTTATTGGTTTTGGCAGGATGGGTGGCAGAACTACAGGATTTGTTGCGAACCAGCCTTTGGAGATGGCCGGTGTCCTGGATGTTGATTCATCCGATAAAGCTGCACGATTCATCAGGTATTGCGACGCATTTAATATACCCATAATTACCCTTGTCGACCTGCCGGGCTATCTGCCTGGTGTCGACCAGGAACATGCAGGAGTTATCCGCCACGGCGCAAAGGTGCTCTACGCATACAGCGAAGCAACTGTTCCAAAACTCACGGTAATACTCAGAAAAGCCTATGGAGGCGGATATATAGCTATGAGCTCACGCCACCTCAGAGCAGATTTTGTATTTGCCTGGCCAACGGCTGAAATTGCAGTAATGGGTCCTGAAGGAGCTGCAAATATTATTTTCAGGAAGGAAATAATGTCATCGGATGACCCGGAAGTGATGAGGAAACAAAAAGTGGAGGAGTACAAAGCCAAGTTCGCAAATCCTTATGTCGCTGCTGCCCGGGGCTATGTCGATGCCGTTATTGAACCAAAGGAGACCCGGCGATTCCTTCTGCATGCAATTGAAGTGTCGGAAAACAAGGTTGTAAAGGTGCTTGAGAAAAAACATGGACTTCCCCCGGTCTGATCAATATTCCCGGATAGCTTAAGAAACAGCGATGAAAAAGACAGAAACTCCCGGCATTCTAAACATAAATTCAACCTTGTACAAGACAAGGTTGAGCACCAGATTTTTGAACAGAAAACCCTATAAACCTGCCGATCCTAAAATGATCAGGAGCTTTATACCCGGGACAGTCCTGGATATACTGGTGAAAAAGGGACAGATTGTAAAGAAAGGCGATGATCTTATGATCCTTGATGCCATGAAAATGCAGAATAAGCTTAAATGCAGTTTTGAGGGCACAGTTAAAAAGATCTTTGTGAATAAAGGGGATAAAGTGTCAAAAGGAACCGATCTGCTTGAGTTGGAATAAGGTTACAATTCACCATTGTAGATCATGTGTTTTTTCAGATTTTCCGGGATGTCCGGTTTTTTATCAAAAATCCCATAAACAGTCGATCCACTGCCTGACATTGAACTGTAAAAAGCCCCTGAGTCATATAAAGTCTGTTTGATCAATTCTATCGGAGGGTGCTTCCTGAAAATCGTTTTTTCAAAATCATTAGTTACAAGCTCCTTCCATTGAGAAACCGGTTTGTTCAACAATTCTGTCAGGGGTTTGACAGGTACGGCGGGTATGCATTCATCATAAGCCTCCCTTGTACTGATCAGAATACCGGGATTTATCAGCACACCATAAAATCCGGTCAGAAAACTGTCAGCAGGTTTCAGGATTTCACCTCTTCCTGATGCAAATGAAGGCTGGCAGTCGATGAAAAAAGGGCAGTCACTGCCAAGACCGGCTGCAATTACCTTCAGATCATCCGTCCCCAGAGGCAGTCCGAATAATCTGCTCATCGCCCTGAGCATGAATGCAGCATCGGATGAGCCCCCGCCAAGGCCGGCACCGGGGGGTATATTTTTATGAAGGTGGATTCTCAGCGAAGGGATTTGAAATTTTCCCCTTAGTTTTTCGACAGCTCTGATAACCAGGTTTTCTTCTGGTTTTCCCTCAAGGCTGTAACCGGTTAATGTCAGAATATCCTTCTCTGAACCTTTCGTATTTGGAACAATCTCAAGAGCATCGCACAGATTGACCGGATAGAAGAGTGTCTCTATTTCGTGATATCCGTCAGTACGCTTTCCTGTAATCCTTAGTCCAAGGTTTATCTTCGCTTTTGGAAAAACCAGCATCTCAGGGTATTTGTTACAAAAATACCATATGGATTGGATTTTGATAACCGTAAAGCATTATTTTGGCTTTTCAACAAGTTTTTAACAGAAAAATGTTTGTAATAAAAAAATGGTTTTGGATTATTACATATGGTTATTTTTACCTTTGACCAGGCCTGATGGTAATTAGTATCCATCATGTAAATATCAATAAATCAGCATTATAAAAGCGATGGCAAAACAAAAACAGGGTGTGCGGCCAGTAATCACCTCATTACCCGATTTCGGAAAGGTCCCTCCCCAGGCAATTGATATGGAAGAGGCAGTTCTTGGAGCCATAATGCTCGAAAAAGAGGCGGTAATCACAATACTTGATATTCTTAAGCCGGAAAGCTTTTATAAAGAGGCACATCAAAAGATCTTCAAGGCGGTATCTGACCTTTCACTGAGAGAGTATCCTGTTGATCTTTATACTGTTACTGAAGAATTAAAAGCACATGATGAGCTTGAAAGTGTTGGAGGGCCTGTATATCTTACCCAGCTTACTTCAAAAGTTGTCTCTGCTGCCAATGTCGATTATCATGCAAGAATAGTAGCACAGAAGTACATACAACGAGAACTGATAAGGGTCTCCACTGAAATCCAGAACAGGTCATTCGATGATTCCATTGATGTAACAGAGCTTCTCGATTTTTCAGAAAACGAGCTCTTTCAAATTGCCGAGGGAAATATCAAAAGAGAGGTTTCTCCTATTAATATGGTAATCAAGGAGGCCATACGGGAGATTGAAGAGGCGGGTAAAAGAGAAGACGCACTTGTTGGTATACCTTCAGGTTTCACAAAGCTTGACCGTCTGACTTCAGGCTGGCAGAAATCGGAACTTATTATTATTGCAGCGCGTCCCTCAATGGGCAAGACAGCATTCGCTCTTTCGATGGCACGCAATATGGCCATCGATCATGGTAAGAAAGTTGCTGTTTTTTCTTGTGAAATGTCATCTATCCAACTGGTAAACAGATTGATAATCGCTGAAACAGATATACCGGGGGAGAAAATCAAGAATGGACGATTGTCGGAAGAGGAGTGGAAACAGCTTGATACAAGAATAAAGAAACTTGTCCAGGCTCCGATATTCATCGACGACACACCGGCCATTTCAATATTTGAACTTAGGGCAAAATGCCGCCGCCTCATGGCTCAGCATAAACTTGATATAGTTATAGTTGACTATCTTCAGCTGATGTCCGGTCCCGAAAATGCCGGGAGCCGCGAACAGGAGGTAAGCAATATCTCGCGATCGCTGAAGAGCATAGCAAAAGAGCTTAACGTACCAATACTGGCTCTTTCACAGCTTAACAGATCGGTTGAGATGAGAGGTGGCATGAAGAGACCGCTGCTTTCTGATCTCAGAGAGTCGGGTGCCATTGAGCAGGACGCCGACATGGTTGTATTTATTCATCGCCAGGATAAGTTCGGGCTCCTCACTTTTGAGGATGGCAGTTCGACCAAGGGAATAGCAGAAATAATCCTGGCTAAAAACCGTAATGGTCCCGTTGGTGATATCCGGCTCAGGTTCCGTGAAGAGAGAGCCCAGTTCGTGGATATTGATGATTTTGACATTGACAGCAATCCTGATATGAAAGATGGACAGGTCATTACCCTTGGTTCGAAGATGAATCACGATAACATGAGAAAGCTTGGAGGAGGATTTGACCAGGAGACAGATACTCTCAATGAACCGCCTTTTATGCAGGATTAGTTAAGCCTTAAGGTAAATCTTAATCCAAAATTGCTGTATTTAAGGTCATTAAATCCCACAAATATTCCTGCTTCCCCGAGCAGGAATATTTCGCTCAGGCTATAACCAATTTCGGAATAATTGCTGTGAAATCGTGATCCGAGATACGAGAAGATCAGGTTTTCACGGATAAGTGTATTGCTTAATCCGGGTAAAAGCTTCAGGAGCAGATATGGAGTTGTATATTTAATATGAACCTCTCCGAAAAACTCAGGAGTACTTAATGTATAATATGCCGGAAGCATAAAGGCATCGTCATAATCATCGATCAGCAGCATTAAAGGCTGGGCATTAAAATGGAAGAAGTCATAATAGGTTATATTCCGGTTGTCGGCAAATCCTCCTGTTCTTACTCTCCACCTGAATTCGCTGAAGGCACCTGTCTCCCTCCTCTGTGAAGCCTCAAGCCTGAACATGTCGAAATGCCGGTATTCATCTGAAAAGGAGGAAACCTTATTTGCTCCGTGTTTCCAGGTAAACTTAAATGTTGGCCAGTCGGATCCCTGCGGGACTTTGTTCTCTCCATAGATCCGGTACCTCTGATACGGTGTAAATGTAACATTTGTTACAAATTCAAGGTGTTTTTGTTCAGCCACGAAATTGATGATATTTGAACCAGAAGTCAGATATTCATTTTCCGGTAAGTTGGATGTGTATTCCCGGCTTGTATTTATAATTGAAAATGATGTATTATTCTCAAGTACTTTTCTGTTTTCAAATCCGCCATTAAACTCCAGCTTTAGTCCGTTAAGAACTTCAGTTTCATATCCGGCAGTGATGTACCTGCTTTCATATAGCTTCATATAGTTCTTTTCCATCAGCAGGGAAGTCAGACTATTAATCAGGGGATTTATTCCTCCTCCTGTTCCTATGTCCTTGCTTGTCGAACCGGCGCGGATGAAAACCTGCCTTTGTTTCATCCCTCCCGATGAATAATTTGCATTAACCCTCCACATGATCTTCTCCCTGCTGAAAGCGTAACGGATATCAGGATAAATAGTCAGAGATTTGTGATCCTCAAAACTCTTGTTAATTCTGAAATCGGTTCCATAAACGAAACCATCTACAGTATTGAAACTCAGTTTGTCCAGATTAATCAGGCCTCCGAAGGTGAAACTGAATCCTGTAGTATCTGACCAGGTATGACCGCTCATTATATTTTTAATGGTTCTCCCGAAGAGAGTTGATTTTTTTCGGTGTACGGTTGTAACTGTATCCGTATTTGACAACTCTCTTGTCCCGGTCATTTCAGCTTTAATGCTGTCGCTGATCTCCAGACTTCTGATCTCAATATCCGAAAGCGGGATCGGTCTTATTTCTGCCCAGTAAGCACTGTCTTTCTTACCGGCTCCTTTCTCAATGATCTGTGTTGTATTATCTTTTATTTCAAGGTTTTTTGAAATGCTGTCGGGCCGGCTTTCAGAGGATTCCTTCTCCATAAGCCTGGAAAGCCTTACCATGTCGCGGTTTGTCAGTTCTTCCTTCCGGATGATTTTTTCAATTTCAGCCCTGGTTTTTGTTTTAGTTGTGTCCTGATATCTGTAGCTCCCTGCAAACCCTGTGGCAATTTCCTGCGGTTTCTGAAGCTTGTCATTCTGTTTTACTTCAAGATATTTGACAGAACTTGTATAGCCGGCATCTGCTTTGAAACCTAATATCCCAAGATCTATGTCAAACTGGTGGCTTACCGGCATCCACACCTCTTCCTGAACCGGTATATATAATTCTCGTACCCTGATCTTCCCTGCAAGGTTTTCATTGGTCAGGTCCAAACTGTGTAGACACCATAAATCTTCTATTATAAAAATTGTGCCTGTAAAAAGCTGCTGGCTTTTGCGTTTTGGCTTTACCTCAATTTTATCTATTGTGTAATTTCCCTGAAGAGTTGCACCCAGATATCTGAAATTATAATATGAAAAAGCCTGCGGTGAAAGAGGAGAAATGGCCATGTCGACAAGTACCGGCTGATAAAAACTGGCCTGGATAAATTCCATTGGAGAGACTTCATTGCCCTCTGCCGGGAATGATGTATTATATGAAATAACCTTCTGCACGTACCTGTCAGGTGCATTAAACTCTATTTCGTTGAATGATTCCATCAGAAATGAATCCCCTTCCTTTATGATACGTGATCTGCTTTCAGGTTTTCCTCCGGCCGATACAGTAAGGCTTTCATCGGAGGTTGCCATTCTCATTGATCTCTGTATAATTTTTGGGATCCTGTTTATAAGCAGATTCCCTTTCAGATAAACCTCTGCTTTATAATAATCTATATAGTTGAGATAATAGGGGGCAAGCCCTATCGCCCTGCGCATGATAAAAAAGGCAGGATCTTCTCCTGAAGGAGAGATCCTTACTTCCGCTATCTCGTAAATCTGTTCAGGTAAAATAATATTCCTGGTAATATCAGTATCAGTTATGTTAATATTTTCAAATACCGGTTCATATCCGAGACTCTGATAGTTCACCATGTATTTACCCGGAAGAAGCTTTATTTCATAATCACCCTTTGTATTTGATGTTGTCCCCTGTTTGAGTTCCTGTATATAGACTGTGGCATATGGAACAGGCTGACCCGAGATGTCAGTTATTTTCCCATTAAGTGTTTGAGCTAAACTTAATTGCGAAAGTATTGCAAAACTGATAAAAAGCATCAAAACCTGCTTCATATCAAACCGGTTTTACTTTTTAAGGAGCTATTTAATTGTCTGGGCTTTGTCATTTCTTTTTACCTGCAACAATTATAACTATTTCACCTTTAGGTGAATGTTTCCTATAATGTTCCGAGATTCCTGCCAGGTTACCTCTTATATTCTCTTCGAAGATCTTTGTCAGCTCTCTTGAAACGCACGCTTCACGGTCAGGGCTGAATGCTGAAGCCAGATCATCAAGAGTTTTAACCAGCCTGAAGGGTGATTCATAAAATATCATGGTCCTTTGCTCATCTGCCAGTTCGGAAAGTCTTTTGTTTCTTCCTTTTTTAACCGGAAGAAATCCCTCAAAGCAAAATCTCTCGCACGGCAGGCCGGAATTCACCAGTGCAGGAATAAAAGCCGTCGGACCCGGAAGAGTTTCGACATCTATGCCTTTCCCGATACATGTTCTTACAAGCAGGAATCCCGGATCCGATATTCCGGGAGTGCCGGCTTCCGAAATAAGAGCAATGTTCATTCCCGAAAGTATCTTTTCACAGATTGTTTCCACACTCTTATGCTCATTGAACATATGGTGCGATTGAACCCTTGCTTTAATATTGTAATGATTCAACAGCTTCAGGGCCTGCCTGGTATCCTCAGCCAGGACCAGATCGACTTTCTCAAGCACTTCAATGGCACGGAATGTAATGTCCCTGAGGTTTCCGATCGGCGTGGGAACCAGGAAAAGTTTACTCATTTGAGGGAAACTTGCGTTTAATAAGGTCTAAGAGCTGCTTTATGGCTTCATTTTCAGTATTTTCGCCTGCGTAACTCATTACTACAGCTCTGGCATCCGCGAGACTTCCCACAGTTTCGAGTTTCACGATTACCTGATTGTACAACTCCGCGTTACCATCAAATATTTCCCTGATAAACACGAACTTATCATTTACTCCGATAGCTTCGTCAAGGCTAACGAGCGGTTTTGTCTTCAGTATTTCCAGAACATCATCCTGGTGTTTGAAGCTACCCAGAGTTTCATTGAAACTCTCAGGCCTGTCAGAAAACTGGTCGGCAATAATTGCTGCTTCTCCTGATTTTTTGAGGGTTTGTTCCGGTTTTTCCTTTGCTACCGGCGAAGCTTCAGGAATACGGGTTTCAACGACCTTAATATTGTCCTTCACGGGAAGAGGAGCAACCGGATCCGGTATACCTGTGTCTTTTTTCTGACTGACTTCCTCCCTGGAAATAATTTTTTCTTCTCTGACAGGAGCTCCTCTGAAAGGCAGATTTTTAAACAGCGAAATAACTTCAGAGGCGCTCTTGCATTTCGATTTAGCAAGTTCGACCTGAAGTTCCGGAACACCGGGGTATCTTTTCAGATCATCAATGATTTCTCTTGCCTCATTGAGATCTTTAACGATAATATCAATTGTTGCATTTAAATCCATACGATTTGGTGTATTAATAACAAACCATTTTCTTATTTTGCAAAAGTAAATATTATTATATAAGTCATAACGGAATTAAGCTACATTTAGCATTTGCTGACGGACATTAATTGAGTATGGATTTTCTTGAAAATTCCGGAAAGTTTAGCGGTAAACGGGGATCAATAGAGGTCATTACCGGATCTATGTTCTCAGGTAAGACTGAAGAGCTTATCAGGAGACTGCGGCGGGCACAATTTGCCGGTCTTAAGGTCGAGATTTTCAAGCCTTCACTCGATAAAAGATATTCTGACGAGAGGGTCGTTTCGCACGACGACAAATCAATTGTCTCAACACCTGTCGATAATGCATCTTCAATCCTTTTGCTGGCAGGAGACGTTGACGTTGTTGGAATTGATGAAGCGCAATTTTTTGACAATTCAATAATAGAGGTATGTAACAGACTGGCAGACAATGGTGTAAGAGTTGTGATTGCCGGTCTGGATATGGATTTTATGGGTAATCCCTTCGGTCCCATACCTGCGCTTCTTTCAATTTCGGAATACATCACCAAAGTCCATGCTATCTGTATGCGATGCGGCAGTCTTGCCCAGTACTCGTTTCGCAAATCTGAAGAGGCCCAGGTGGTGCTTCTTGGTGAGAAGGACAAATATGAACCACTTTGCAGAAATTGTTACAACGATGCCTTAAAAAAGAATTGAAG
>Ga0115026_10000031_pt1 | contig 25458 bp, 42 predicted proteins | sample Mud_0915_D1_FD_83878 | JGI IMG/M metagenome (GOLD analysis project Ga0115026, IMG submission 83878) | Wetland microbial communities from Old Woman Creek Reserve in Ohio, USA - Mud_0915_D1 | ecosystem: Environmental > Aquatic > Freshwater > Wetlands > Sediment ...
ACGCGTTGAATGTGCCCATCCCGCAGCAGCCGCAGCGCTGCTAGATGCGCGGTGCGCTGCTCGCCGTAGGGGGCCTGCAGCAACCGCTCGACGGCCACGTTCAGCACAACCGCGGCATCGGCGTGGTCTTGCGGTTGGTAGCCCTCGTCGTCGGCCGCGCGCAGCAGCTGCTGGGTGAGCAGATTCACGGTAACCCGGTAGGTGCCGGGTCGCTGCAGCGCCGCCACCAACTGCGTGGTCGGCATGTACACCGCGAGGCCGTTGCGGGTGACGTACACCGGTGCACCCAGCTGGTCCTCGACGCCCGCCGTCTTGGTCATGGGCGTTGCCGTCGCCAACACGTAGCGGTGGCCGTAGGCATGCAGCACCTGAGGTAGCATGTTAGCTCCGTTGGTAGAAGCTGCCCTTGAGTACCAGGACGGCTTCGCCTTGCGGCAGCAGTTGCTGCTGTAGTACCGTGCCGCGCTTCTCGGTCAGGATCGCAACCAGCTTCGCTAACCGCGTCTCCGCGGTTTCTGGCTTACCTAGCACGTTCAGCACCACCCGCGTGGTTTCATCACCCTCACGCTGCATGCTGGTCACATCTAGGTCCAGTCGGGCGGCCTGGATCTCGATCTCGGTGCCATCCAGCAGCAGGCCACTGCCCTTAGCAAACAGCGCCGGCTGCAGACCATCCTTGGTGATGATGTTGATGCGCGAATCGCGCGGCGGTCCCCCGTCGTGGTAGCGGATGTTGGGGCGATGGTGCCCGGTCCAGTCGTGCTGAGTGGCCAGCTGCTTGAAGGTGCGCTTGAACTTGGCTAAGTCCTTGGCCTTGATGACGATGCCGGACTTGCTGATGCCAGAAAAGCCGCTGTGGAAGTCACCCAGCGGTGTGATCCCCGCCTCCTTGGCTACCCGTGACGGGTGGGAGATGCGGGGCGCATACCAGTCATCGTCACCGTCGAGAATTACGGCGGTAGGACCGTACTTTGCCAGCGCTTGGCGTGCCAGGGCCAGCGGATCGTGGGGCGTGAAGTAGGCCCCTTGCCGCACATAACGGCGACCGTGGTAGACGATGATCGTAGGTAGCATGGTCTACTCCGCGTAGCCCCTACGGCCCACGGTGGAGTGCAGGTCATGCGCATCCGCGGTCTGCACCTCGGCCTTGTGCAGCACCGGGGAGTCGGGGTCGACGGCACGATTGCGCAGGCTTTTGCCGCGCAGGTACTGCTCACTGGAGGGTGGCGTTGCCGTCATCTTGCGTAGCCGCTTGATGGTGGACGCGAACTTGTTGCCGAAGCACTGCGTGGCCACGATCAGCTCTTTGAGGTGCGCGATGCTCATGCCCTCGGTGGCCTTCACCCACTGCGCCATCTCCGTGGGCGCTAGCTGCAGGTGGCGGCTCTCCAGGTACATCTGCCGCGACGCCGCGTTCGGCATACCGATCTTCACCACCTTGTCGAAGCGCGACGGCCGGTCGATCATGCGGCGATCCAGCTTCTCGGGGTAGTTGGTGGTGGCGATGAACACGATGTCGTTGACGCTGTACTCGCCGTCCAGCAGCGCCAGCGTGTCAGTCTCGCCGTAGTTGGCTACCACCGCATCGATGTCCTCGACCACGCAGACGATGCGTCGGCTGACCTCGACTTGACGGATGTCGGTGAGCATGGCCGCGACTCGCGACGGGCTGGTAGTGGCCAAGATCACGATGCCGCCGGTGTCTACCATCTGCTTGGCGACGGTCGACACGGTCGCGGTCTTGCCACTGCCGGGCGGTCCCCACAGCAGGAAGCCACGCTTGTTCACGTACCCGTGCTCCGCGAACTTCTGCTTCAGCGTCCAGAACTTGTCGATCTCGGCGATGACCATGTCGGACTTGGAGTCCGGCAACCGCAGCAGCTGGTCGGTGACCATGCTGTGCGGCACCAGCGTCGGCGCCATGTTGACCAGCTTGATCTGGTACACGCCGGCGGGGATGCTGGCGACCGTGGACGTGGTCGGGGTGTAGCCGGGACCGTTGGTGTAGTACTGCACCAAGCGGCCCGGGGCCGTGTCCTCCCGCTCGTCGTCACGAGGCGATGATGCCAATCGGGGATCGCCGGGTTCATCGACCACGGTCACCGCGGCGGTGTGCAGTTCCAGCGTCGGCACAGCGTCGTCGACCAGTACGTAGTTCTTGCCTTGGTACGTGATACGGGTGCGTGGTTCCATGGTTCACCCCTCGTTGACGCGGCTACGAGCCTTGTGCTGCAGTTCCTTCCGCCGGTGCATCTCGGCGCGGCGGGCGTGTTTCTGCGCCAGTCGGTTGAAGCCCAGATGCTTCATCTTCTGTGAAAACCCGCGGTTCTGCTCGCGCGCATCGCCGTGGGTACGAGCTGCCCTGGCATGCCCCTCTGCCGAATGGGCGTTGCGCGAATCTTCGTTAGCCATGGTCGTTATGCTACGCGCGTCCATGTGATGGTCTCTCATAGTCGCGCTGAGTGCCACGCACTTATGCTGCTGGTCGTTCCAGTGCTGACCCTTGGGGCACTTCTTGTGCTGGCCGCTAGCCAGCACATACAGCTGCCCCTGGAACTTGATTTGCGTCGGCGAGTGCATTGGCTACTCCTTCTGCCCCAGGATCGCGTTGAGCAGCTTCAGCCCACTCACGACCTTGTCCAGGTCGTTCTGGAAGTCCCACCGCTGCGGCTGCTGCGCCTGCTTGGTAGCGTGCTGATTCAGTAGCTGCTGCATGCGCTTCAGCTCGGCGTCGACCAGCTTGCGCGTCTCGGGGTACTTGATGGTGACGTAGATGGGCTTGCGGGGCGGGGGCTCGGCGGCCTTACGGTACAGCTGCCCGAGGTACCGTAGCTGCTGTGGTAGTCTCACGCTATTACCCCTGGTAGGCATTGCGCCGATTCTCGTGATGCCGCATCAGCAACTCATGCTGCTGGCTGAGTTCGGCGAAACCGTGTCGGCGAGCTAGGTCTCGGGCCTGTTGATGCATTCCAGCGGCTGTGGTGTGTGACAACTGCTTAGCAGCTGACAAGCGACGCACCGTACTCTTCGTATCCAGCAGTCGTGGCTTCTGTAGCGAGTTCGCGTTGTAGGAAGCCCGATGGGCTGCGTCTGACGCTTGGGCTACCTCTGCTGGCAACTCCACGCACTTGTGCTGCGGCTCATTCCAGTGCTGGCCGGTGGGGCACTTCTTGTGCTGGGTCGCGGCCCGCTTGTAGATCTGCCCGCGGTACTTGATCTGGGTCGGTGCACTCATGTTACCCCTCGGCCTTGATCAGCCCGATCCAGGCGTCTAGCGCCTTGATGTACACCGGCTTGGTGTCACCGTAGGGCACGCTGATGACCTTGGGCTTCCTGCCCTTGCGCACGCCGTACAGCTCCTTGTTGCGGTACAGGAAGCGGTAGGTATCGCCCTTGGCAATCACGCCCTTGATGCGGGCGATCATCTCCGGGGTCAGCTCGATCTGCCGGGCATTCACCACCAGCTTGATGGGCTTGATGGTGATGTCAGCAATCTCCACGCGGCGCCGCTTGGCCGCGAGGTCGCGGTTGGCCTTCTGCACCAAGCGCCACGCCTCACCCGGCGCGGCGACATTGTCCTCGGCCAACAGCCGGTTGGCAAAGTACACGCGGAGGTTGTACGGTAGCTGCTTGAAGCGCTTACGCAACCACCGCGCGCCAAACCACGTGACCAGAATGCGGTCTTCCTTGGACGGCTCGGCGATGGTGGGATCGAGCGACCGCTCGGTGCGCCGCAGCATCAGCACCGGTGGATCAGCGCCCATCGGCGCAATGAACGTCGCTACCAACCCCGTAGTCGCCAACCCCTCGTCCGCGGGATCCGTCGGATCGGGGATGTCGACGAACTGGGGGAACAGCGTCTTGCGGGTGAAGGTCTGCAGCTGTGGAGGCGCCGCTTCCGGCAGGTCCACTTCGTGCGGGGCCACCGGTTGGGTCGGGGCGATGTTGGTCTTGCGGGGATGCAGCACGTCGTAGAACGGATCCACCGGCCGCATGGTCGTAGGACCGGGCGGCGGTAGACCGATGTCCACCTGCTGCTTCTCGCGTTGCTGCTTGGTGGCGATCTCGCGCAGCAGCACCTGCGCGGCGGTCTGCCAGCCACGGTAGATGCGTAGCTTATCGGCGGGCAAGCGCTGCTCGTGGATCGGCTTACCCTGGAACGTCACCAGGATCTGAATGGGCCGCTCCGGCGCGGGCCAGGTCTTGCGCCACGGATCCTGGGTGTAGTCGTGCACCACGATTTCGAACTCGTTGTCGACGCGCGACTCCAGGATGATAGTGGGTGGGCGCAGCCGACTGGTGGGAAGGCCTGCCATGTACAAGTCGGTGAACTCGTAGCCGTGCCAGTGCACATCCCACCACGCCGGTACCGGCGCATGCACTAGCGGAATCGGATGGCGCGGGTCGATGGGAGGTGGTGCAGGTTGCGCGGGCGGCGCGACCGGGGGTGCTACGTGCGCCGCCGGCGTCTCGCGCAGCATATCGAGAGCCTTGTGCAGCGTCGCCGTCACATCGTGCGTCGCCACGTGCTCTTCCTGCCACACGGTGCGGCCCCCCTTGGTGACGATCACCGTGTAGAACGGGGTACCCTCCTGGTGCTTGTACTGCAGCACCACGCGACCTCGCTGGGTAGGATCGATGGGATGCAGAAGGATGGCGGGCGGCAACTCACCCCGCCCCTCAAACAGGAACGCGGTGAAGTCGTGGGTGTAGGTGACGTCCCATGCCGGATCGTACCACGACGGGCGGTTGGCCGCCGTCAGGCGGTTGTTTCCCCCTGGCACGTCGGCCAGAAACGGCAGCAGCTGCGTGTAGTCGTAAAAGGCTGTGCCGTCGTGGAGTCGCACCTGCATGGTAATGTCCTCAGTAGCACAAAAATACCAGCTTACTGTCCTTCCCACGTCCCATGCTGTGCGCTGATGGCGTTGCTGATACGGTTGCGCACTTCGCGCTCTTCCCGCTCCCGCATCTCGGGATTCAGCCCGGCGAACAGATGCTCGGGTAGCTCCAACTGCGCGACGAAGTGATCCACGTAAGGATTACGCCGGTCAAACACCTTGGGCTGCGGTTGCCGCAGCTTCACTGCAGCATCTTCCACCAGCCGCTGCAGCCGATGGTGCGCGATGGGCGGATCGCCTAACGCCCGGCTGATGGTGTGCAGCAGTCCGTGGATCTCTTCGCCATAGGAACCGCCGGGCGACCCATCGGGCTCCTGCCAGTGCTCGTCCGGCACGCCAAACTTGTCACGCATGACCCTGCGTGCCAACAGCTCGGTAGTCGCCTCTTCTACCATGGCGGCATGAGTATTGTACGCTTTGTGGTGTAGCGGCGAGCACGAGTGAATGGTCTCATGCAGCAGCGTCGACGCGTCGTCGGCATACTTGCGATTGCGGGGGTTGTGCGGATCGCGCAGGAATGCCATGGCCCGCTGGTGCACTTCCTCCTGCATGTGAATATCACCCGTGGCCATGTCGTAGGAACCGTAGGCCTTGGGGTCGTCATTGAGTAGGTAGGAGTTGGCACCCCGCTTGGCTCCGTGATGGTGCAGCCCCAGGTACCCTAGTATGTCACGCAGCTGTCGTCGTACTGCGCTTTGGGCCTCGGGAGGTAACTGGGTGGGAGCCAGGCGCGCACTGGCTTCTTGCTTCTTCGGCGTATAGGGCACACGCTTGGCCGCCATTGCCTGCAGCAACGACTCGTGCGGTTGCGGTCCCTCAGTATCCGGTGCAGTCGGAGTAGTAGGGGCCGGTTCCCGGGCAATCTCGGGATGCACTACCGTACGCTCAGCGGGATCCGTACGGCGCACCTTGTAGCGCTGCGGCTGGGTTTTCAACGTCTGCGGACTGACCATAACCTTCAGGCCGGTCGCGACGTTCACTGCGGGTACTAAGCGGCGCTTGCGCTGGGCTTCTACGTACACGCAGCCACGAAAAGTGATCGCCGACATGTACCCTCATCGCCGACGACGTAGCGGCTGGCCCTTGAGGGCCAGCAGCTTCTTTTCCAGCACGTCGAGGCGCCGCAAGTACTCGGTGGGATTGGTTTGCAACTGCCGTAGTACGGAGAAGTCCTCCGGCCGCAGGTTGCCCCAGTGCTGTTCGATGAAGGCTAGTGCGCCATCGACGTCATTGCGTCGCAACGCATAGACGTTGGGCTTGTCCGGCATGGTAACCTCCGCAGGAAAAAGTGGGTAGCTAGATAAAGATACGAGGAGGGGATGTGGCGGTGGGGAACTATCGGGCGATCTTCTTGACGGAACGTAGCGTGTCCTTGGCCTGCTTCGCGAGGGCCTCGGCGCCCGCCCGTTGGCTCAGCACCTGATGGATCTGCTGCAGATCACCCGCGACTTGGTCACGCGCTTTGACGAGGTTCTTGTTGGGCTTCTTCGACATAGCTGCCTCCTTGGCCACTCTTTACAAGCGCGTTAGCAGTTTGGCTACTCGACCGACGCGCTGCGCGCGACGCAGATCACCCCGCTGCCGCAGGTAGTGTACGACATCCTGTAGCGTAGCGGCAGTAGCGTGCCGGGTGGCCACTTGCTGCTGTTGCGCCTGCTGCGCGGCCGTAGTGGTAGGGGGTCGGGTACCTTGTACGATATGCTGCACATCGCTAACGAGTACCTCGCGGTCCTGCAGCACTTGCTTCGCCTGATGCACCGCCCACTCGTGCACAAACGGCAGGGCCTTGGTCAGGCCCACGTCCCCATGCCGCTCTTTGAGGGTATCTAGCAGCTGCTGCGAATGGGTAGCTAGCACATCGGCGATGGCTTCTGCGATCTGCCCTCGGATATCCGCCTGTGCTTGCTTGCTGGCCTTGCGAAACTCCGCAGCCAGTGCAGGGCCTAGCTCCTGGCGTAGTTTCTTGTTCATGACTACCCGCCTCGGGCGAGTGACTGCTGGGCGATGTCAGCGGCGGTGAGCCCGGCCGCGTTGCGCTTGCGCTTGGCTGCCGGGTGCTGCACGATGTCCCGCAGCACCTTGCCAGTAGCACTGTGGGCTAGGTTGTGCAGCGGCGTGTTGCCGCGGCCGTCGGCAGTGTGACCGATGTCCCGGTGCTGGAGTAGGTGGCGCTGCAGGCTTGGCCGATTGGGGCGGGTGGCCATGAGGTGCAGTGGCGTGCGGCCCTCATTGTCCTGCACCCGGCCCACCTGCGGGTGCTGTAGCGCCGCGCGCTCTACGGCGGGTTCCGCCGTCGATACCGCATGGTGCAGCGGCGTCTGGCCGCGGTAGTCCTTCACTCGATGGGCATGGGGATGGGCGATGACCTGCGTGCGCACCTTGCGGCTAGACGACTTAGCGAGGGTGTGCAGCGGCGTCGTGCCGTTGATGTCCGCGTGCTGGTGCACTTCCTTGTGTTGCAGCGCCTCCAGCTGCTTGTGCTCATCGTGACTCTGCGCGTGGCCGTGCAGGTCACCCCCACTGAGATTACGGGGACGGTACAACTCGGGATGGGCTTGCAGGGTCGTCGGCGAGATCATCACCTTGCGGTTGATGGGCTGCCCCTGCGAGTCCTTAAGCTTGATGGCGGGCACTAGCTTGCGGGCTGCGGCCAGCACGTAGCGTTCGCCACCATAGTTGAGGTAGAGGGGCAGCATGCTAGTCCTCGTCGTAGTCGTCGCGTTCGGTATGAATGTAGTCCCGGGCATCCTGCTCGGTATCGAAGATGGCCCAACCCCCGCCGTGGCCAGTACGTACGTCGCGCCCCTGGAGCCACACGATGGGCTGTCCGGCGCGTTCCTTCACGACCACAAACTTGCCTGCGGGTACGTTGATCCCGTGGACGTACTGGTTGTACGCTCCGGGTCCGGCCCAGCCCACCAGATTGGTTTGCGGTCCCCGCAGGATCTTGTAGTCACTCCACAGTCCCCGTTCCGAGACGTACCCGTCGACCCGCACGTAGCGTCGACCCAGGTAGTTGAGGAGGCGTGGTAGCATCGTTCAGCTCCTACCGCGAGTGCTTGGCCATGTCCGCAGGCGTCAGGTCGTGGCGTCCACCACGCACCTTGGTGTACTCGGGGTGACGCTGGAGCGCATCCCGCATGGCTACGCGAGCGCTGCGATTCCCGGCGAGCAGATGCAGCGGCGTGAGCCCGCCGTTGTCCCGCACCTTGGCCACGTCCGGGTGATCGAGGATGGCTTTGATCACCTTGGGATCGCGCGCCTTCTCCGCGGCTAGGTGTAGTGGGGTGTGGCCACCGTCCATGTGTACGCGCGCCGCGTCGGGATGCTGGACTGCGGCGAGCACGGCGTCGGCGTCACCGCTATCTGCCACGGCATGCAGCGGCGTGTAGCCCGTGTCGGTACGCGCATGCGCTGCCGCCGGATGCTGCAGCACGGCCTTGCGGCCTTCGGTGCTGCCCCGCGCGGCCAGATCGTGCAGCGGCGTGTTGTGGTACAGGTTCTTGACGCTACCCGCCTGGGGGTGCTGGGCAATCGCCCGCTCGATGTCGGGATGGCTCTTGGAGTTCTTCGCCATGGTGTGCAGCAGCGTGTCGTCGTAGTGGCTGGCGTCGCTGTCCCACTTGTACTCGTCGTTGGAGTTAGGTGGCGTCACCGGCCGCCGCAGCGCTGCTACCTGCGGATGCGCCAGCAGTTTGCGCTTGGTGGCTGCATCCCCGTGCTGCGCATCGAGGAACAACTTGCGCGGCTCGTATTCCTGCGGCTGCTCCTTGAGGGTCTCGGGCGCTACCATCACCTTCTTGCCGGTGTCCTTGCGGATTGCCGGCACTAGGTCCGACTTGGCCGCGAGCACATAGCGATGCCCCTGGTAGCGTAGTTCCCGCGGTGGGGTAGTCATGACCCGGCCTCTCAGTGCAGCTCGCGACGCACCCAGTTGAAGGTGACCTTGGGGTCTAGCAACTGGGCTAGGGTGAGGTGAGGAAAGCGATGCTGCTCGCGGCGTTGCCCACCAACGTCAATGAACCAGGCAATGACGTCGAAGCAGTCTTGGGCGGGTAGGTAGTGCAGTTTCAACCCATACGCCCGTGGTTGGGTAGGATCGTGGTTGGGCTGCGACCACCGCAGCACAATGGTATGCTGGCCATCATCTTGTGGCACCTCGGCCACCCAGGTACCCCCGGCGGTGCGGGTTAGAAACTGGGTGACCGCGGTGACGGCGGCAGGCGTCAACTGCGGACGCGTCTCGACTACCGACGGCGCACTGGCCCGACGGTAGCGGCGATTGCCGATGATGACGTAGACGGGCCGCATGCTACACAAAGATACCGTGCGGTGCTACTTCGGCTGCCACTTGTGCTTGGCCAGGAAGGTCTCGGCCATCTGCGCGATCTCCGCTGCCGCCTTCATCTGCTTGACGCTCTCGGGCGACACCTTGGCCGTCTGCGTGGATGGGGTAGCCTTGGCCCTGAACTCGTTGTACACCACGTGGATGGCGCACACCGTAGCTTCCTTGCCCAGCGTGATCAGTGCTTGCAGCTGCTGCTCCCAGTTGGGCGCCTTACCCTGGAGAATGGCCTCCACTGCCGGAACGAACTGCGGCGCTTCCTTCTTCACCGCATCGAGCGTGCAGTCGACGATGCCCTGCTTGACTGCCGGGCCGTGCTCCTTCCACCACGGACAGCCGGTGGTGCCCACCGCAAGCAGTAGCGCTACGAGAGTGATCTGCAGTCCACGCACCATGGAACACCTCCTTAAGGTCGAGCTACTGGCGTACGCACTGGACCCTTGGGGCGGGGGTGCGTACGCCGCTCACGTTGCCGCCGCAGCCCCTGCAGCTGAATCGCTAGTACTTGCAGTAGCGTATTCAGGCGCACGATGCGGCGGTTGATACTAGCTTTGGCTTTGCTCTTGGTAGCGATAGTCAGCTGCAGCTTGGCCGTGTCCAGCTTCAGCTTGGTGATCTTGATGCGAGTCTGGATGCGCTGGCGACGCATTTCCGGCGTCGCCGCGTACACGTAGCGTACGCCCCGAAACAGGTAGGCATCCAGCAGCATGGCTACCGCTTCTTGCGCGGCAGAGGGCGCACATCTGGCCGCCGCAGCCGTCGCCGATCCATGGGCGTCTGGCGGGCGGCGGTCAGCTGCGCGTTCAACTTCTGCATCCGCTCATCTAGCTTCTGCATCCGCGCGGTGACGCGCTGCTGCGCTTCCGGCGTCTTGGCAAGCGTCAGCTGTAGCTTGCCGATGTCCTGCCGCAGCTTCACGACCTTCATGCGAGTCTGGATCCGCTGCACGCGTTCGCGCACGTCGACGGCGATGACGTACAGGCGGTTGGCGTACTTGATCACGGGCGGTAGCATAGGCGCTCTCCTAGTGTCGTGGCCGATGTTCCCACCAGTGCCGCCCCCATACCAGTACGCCCAGTACCACTACCGGGGCACTGAAGCACAGCAGTAGCTTGAGGCCGGTGGGATCAAACATGCGCGCACTGCACTAAAGATACGGTGCTAGATCGCGTCGTGGGGATGGCGTTGCAGCGCGGCCTGCAAGGCCACAATCTCAGCTTGTGGCCCGAGAAAGTAGCGTTTGCCTGTGGTGGTCTTTAGCAGCACTAGCATCTCGCGGTGGGTGAGGAGCCGGAGCAGTTCCTGCGCGCGGGGCCACTCGAACGCGTCGGGTACTACCTCCATGGCTACTACCACCTGGGCATGCCGTGGCACGACCGCCGCGATCTGCGGCGGCAGGTTCGCTACGTCGAGCACAATGCCAGCGCGATCCGGCCGCAAGGGTTCAGGGAAGTCCGACAACTGCCACAGACAGTGCCACACGCGACACACGGGCGGTCGCGTGGCGTAGACGGCACAGCCGGTTGGACCTACTTGGGGACACAGGTGGTAGGCAGGCTTGTGCAGTTCCGCTACGTGCATGACCGTGCAGCAGACGGTGCAGCCGTTGCACGGGCGGGCGGGGAGCGAATGAGCCGAGATGGGCGCAGTAGCCATGCTACTGCTTTACAGCGTGGACTACAGCCAGGCGAGGATGGCGACGGTCGCGCCGGCGGTCACGGTCAGGTTGATGTTGACCGGATCCGACGGGGCCATGGTGATGTTGAACGGTCCCACCAGCGGACCCGCGGGCAGATCGGTGAGGAACGCCTGCGCGTTCGGTGGGGCTGCCATGCCATGGGCTACGACCTGCGGGGCGCCGGTACCCAGCACGCTGGGGAAGCACAGGAGCGTGCCATGCGCAGCGCTGAGGCCGAGCAGGTTATGTGCCCCGACAGCCGTGCCGATGTCGGCTGCAGATGCGACCGTGCTGCCGCCGACGCCGTGCACGCCCGTATTGACGTCGTGGGCGGTCACGGCCGCTGCGACCGTGGCGGCGGAGGCTACGGTGCTGGGGCCAACCCCGTGCACACCCGTGTTGAGCGCGCTGTGGGCTGCGACCAGTGCCGCGGTACCACCGGAGGCTTCGGCTACCGACGACTCTTCCATGTCGTCATCGACGGTGGTATCCTCTTCGACCACGATGGTGAACAGTCCGCGCGCCCGCGCATCCTGCAGATCGTGCGACGCCTCCAGCTGATGCACCGGAATGCCGGTGAACACCTTGGATGCCTTGGCCGCCAGAATGCCGGACAGCGGCGTTGGCAGTTGTAGCTGCGATGTCGAGTTGTTGGTGATGGTTACCTTAGCCATGGTTCTCTCCTCGTTGTGGTTCCAGGTAATCGCGGTGTGATCGACTCGACCGTGCCCTTTAAGCGCACCGTACGGTGCGCTTAAAGGTGTCGTACGGCACCTTTAAAGGGCACGATCTAGTCGACCACGAAAACGTCAGCGGGTGATCCACAGGTGGTAGCGCGTGGGACCGCTCATGTTGTGCTGATCGTAGTCGTGCGGCGCCGGGGCAGGCTTGGCCGACACGATGGTTTCCGGTGACAGGGCACTGCGCGCCCCGGTGGTTGGGTGGTAGTAGCACACCCGAAACTTCTTCCACGTCGATCCCAGTGAGCGGGGATCGAACATCGCCTGCAAGAACAACCCCTCGTTGGCGGTGCTCACAGCTGGCCCCCGCACGTACGGCAAGTAGCGTTGACCATCACTCTTGAGGTTCTCAGCAGTGAGTACGCGAATGCGCTCACCACCCACCTTGGGCGTCAGTCGCCAGAACTCGGCGACGTAGCCGGGCGGGGGCAGCGCAACTTGCACCGCATTGGGGCTGGTGGCCGCGTTGCTGTGGATCCACTTCACGCTATAGTCCGGTACCCACACGCCCCCACTCAGCGCCGTTGTGACCAGCGCTAGCGACGGCGGTTCGACTAGCAGGCGCCGCTCGATCCAAGTGAACGTCACCGTCCAGCCCGCGCTTGCGGGACCACCGTCGAGCACAAAGCCAATGCACGTATCGGTAGTAGAGGTCGGCCCACCGTTGTTGAAGTTGCGGTGAATGTGCTGATACTCCATGGGGTAGTACAGCCGATTGCCGTTGATGCTGAGGGTGGTCTCGCCCTGCGCGTCCTTGAAGTAGCTGCCCAGTGGAATCTTGAAGACGTGCTCACCGCCTACGGTGGTGTAGGTTACCGTGCGCGTCGTAGCGGTTTCGGGCCACACGCCGCCGGCAAGTAGGCCACCCGGACTGCAGTTGGCTAGCGACGCCTGCTCGACGTCGTCGCGTAGACCACTACCACCCATCTGCAGCTGCAGCCCGCGGGTTAGGGCCTGCTGGAACGCCGCCGACTCTTCCAGCAACCGCAGCGACACGTCGTCGAACACGCGTACGCGGCCCGGCGGCAGCGTGCCGTATAGCGGATGCGGCAGCGCGATGTCGTAGGTGCTAGGATTACTGACGGTGACCCGTGCCATGCTTCAAAGATAGGCCATAAACGACCGCAGCCGAGTACTTGCGTACTCGGCTGCGGGGGTAAGGCAGTGAGGTAAAGTTGGTACTACGGTCGCGTCAGCTAGACGCGGAACGCCGCGTAGACCGCGCGCGGGTTCTGCGCCACCTGACCCTGCAGCTGCTCCAAGAACCAGCCCTGCACCGGCTGGCCCTGGTTGCGCAGGTCGACCTGATACGGCGTCAGCTCCTGGTGCTGCGTGATGACGCCCAGGACGTTCGGCGGGGCCACCATGTAGATCTGGCCCTCGGTGAGGACGCGCAGCTTCGGCTCGCGGAAGGCGTCGGTGATGATGTTGACGCCCATGAGGCTGCCGAGGCGGCCTTCCAGCACCAGCTGGTACTTGGTGACTGGATCGAAGTAGCCGCCGCCCGTGGCGCCGCCGGTGAACGACGTGCTGGCGTGGATGTCCGGCCAGAAGTCGTACGACATCACCGCGGTGGCCGCGGGGTTGCCGAAGCCCTCGATGCCCGACTTGAGGCGCGCCCAGATCTCCGGCGACAGCTGGCCGGGGATGCCGATGGGCACGTTGAAGATGCCGTTCAGCGCGTTGAGGAACTTGACCGACAGCTTGTCCTCGGTGACCATCAGCGCTTCCAGGCCGTCTTCGAACATCTCCTCCATGATGCCCACGGGGGAGAGGCGAACCTCGACGTCCTCGATCAGGAGGTTGGCGTTGAGGTAGTACACCGGCGGCCGGATGTAGCGCTCCTTCCACCGCACCGCGCGCACGGTGGTGGCGGAAGTGGCAACGATGGCGACGGCCTGCTTGTAGCGGATGCGGACCTTGCCATCCTGGCCCTGCGGCACGCGCTGCACACCCCACAGAGTGCGCGTGAAGCCTTCGCGCTTGCCGACTTCGACCAGCTCCTCGACCACGGTGTCACCGAGCACCTTCATCTTCTGCCCGGTCGGGTCGTGGTACGCTTCCTGCAGATCCGCGGCGCGCAGCTGCGCCTCATCCTGCTCGCCCACCTCGGTGTGCGCCGTCTTCAGCTCACCCTTCTGGAAGGCATCGATCATCTGCGCGATGCGGGTGGTCAGCTCCTGCTTGGAGCTGGCGTTGAACTCGCCAGCGTCGTTCCACGCGGGCTCGCGCTCCGAGGTCTGGAACGACCCGGAGCGGGGGTTGAAGGAGGCCGCCATCGGGCGGGCCGGGAGGTTCTTCTTGGTTACGGGAGTCACTTGGTAGCTCATCATCGTCTCCTTGTCCCAGGCTCGCGGTTACGGGATGGACGGCGGCGCCGTGACCTTCACTCCGAGGTAGCGCTCATCGCTGAGCGCCAACGGCGTGGTAGATGGGGTCGGCAGCTTGATGCAGACGCCCACCTGCGTCGCCGGCGCGATGCCGGGGTCCGCCGAGAACTTGCCGTTCGGTCCCAGGTACACCGGGCCGCCGAGCGTGTAGTTGACGCCCGGAGTGTTGATGTACTGCATGGTCTGGAACTCCGAGTTGACGCCGCCACCCACGCTGATCTGCGACAGCAGCGCGTTGACGTTCTCGAAGTTGATGGCGCTCTGGTGGAACACCGCCAGCACCTCAGCCAGGGTCGGCTGGTAGGTGTACGAGCAGATCACCGCCGTACCCGCCGGCACCGGAACTGGGCCAGCGAGATCGGTCTGGTAGGTGGTGCCCGCGAGCAGGGTGAAGGTGACGATGGTGGCCGGCGTGCCCACGTAGCCGGTCAGCTCTGGCGGCGCGCCCGTAGGCGTGCGGCTGAGCGTGACCTGCGTGTTGGGGCCAGCCGGAGGCTGCAGAATCGCGATGAGCGATTCGACGATGGGCAGGTCCACCACCTTCAGCGCGTTGACCAGCGCGACGCCCAGGAACTGCTCACCCTTGGCGCCGGTGGACGGCTTGGCGTAGACCTCGGTTCCGGTGTTGTCGGCGATGAGGGCCATGCCCTCGAACACCTCGGATACTCCCGCGGAGAGCGGCAGCTCCTGCATCACCGAAAAGATGTTCTTCCCAGCTTGATTCAGCATGTGGTCCTCCATGACGGAGCGTGCGACTTAATCACGACGGTAAAGCGGGTGAGGCGGTGCGGCTGCCGACGGTAACGTGTGGGTAATTCAGCCTTACGAGTAATGCGGCTTAAACCTGGGGGTAAAGCTGGAAATCCTGGTGTGCCTACTCGCCGGTACGGCGAGACTGGCGGAGTCCTTGGAGCCGCGTGCGGTACTGCTGCCGCAGCTGCTCTTCCTCCGACGTGGCGGCCACGCGCGCCCCGGCCGACTGCGGCGCGAGGCTGCGGCTGTGGTGTCCCTGGGTGACCAGGGGCACGCCCAGCGCCATCGACGTCGGCGCGGCCACTTCGTGGCGTGCGGTATCCCGCGCATCCTGCGCCGCGGCGGCGACGTAGTCGACGCTGCGCACGCCCATGTCATCGATGGAGGCGCGGATCTGCTTCATGGCGTCGGGGGCGAAGGTGGTCCACTCGGTGGCCTTGGCCAGCACGCGCTTGAACCACTCGGGGGCGTGGGTCGCGAACAGCTGCTCGATGGCGGCGGTCGGATCGGCCACGCCGGCGGCGCGCATGACCTGTACCATGGCGGCCTTGAGCGGATCGGGATCCTTGAAGAAGTTGACCGAGGCGGCCTTGACGACGAGGTGCATCATCTCGGCAACACGCTCGTTGTACTTGTCGTTGGCGGTGGCGACGCGCTTCTCGACGTTCGCCGTGATCTTCTTGGTGAGGGTCTCGGCCAGCTGCGACTTGAAGATCTGCGCGTGGTAGAAGCGGGCCTTGACGTCGGCCAGCACCGTCATCATGCCCAGCTTCTTGGCATTGGCCATGACGGTGTCGGCGTAGCTGTCCGCGCAGAACGCCTGGCGGATCAGCTCCGGGTTCTCCTGATCGGTGAGGCAGATCTTGGCGTAGGGGTCGCCGTTGGCGATGACCATCCACGCCGGGTTCTTGCCCTGCGCGTCGAACAGGAACATCTCCAGTGACGCCGTCTTCTCGTCCAGCACCTCCGCGATAGGATGGATGATCATCTCATCCACACCCGCCTCGGCCGGAATCGGCGTAGTCGGATCGTCTACGGGGCCGCCGACGCCGGGCTGCTGCGCGCCCATCTCGTCGCTGCTCACCGACAGGTCACTGCCGCTGCTGCTGTCGCTGGCGGCACCCGGATCGACGGGCGGCGTCGCGCCCGGGGCGGCGGGGCTAGCCGGCGCCTGGGACTGGTTGGGATCGCCTTCCTGCACCTCGGGACCGGCGTAGGTCGGACCCGCGGCGGACTCCTCCGCGTCCTCGTCGTCGCTGTCGCTGTCGTCATCATCGGCGGCGACTGGTGCGGGCTGCTCACTGCTGTCGTCGCTGCTGTCGTCGGACGACTCGTCGTCATCCGGTAGTGCCGTGACTTCGGACTCGGGCGGCGTGACGATGCCCTGGTCGTCCGCCGGCGGGGGCGGCACTTCGTCTGCACGCTTGGACTGCAGCACATCGATGTCGAGGTCGGCGGCTGCCGTCTTCTGGATCTTCTTCTTCAGCTTCTTGTCCTTGGCCATGTAAATCTCCTTCTCCGGTCGTTAACGTTACTACGGTAACACAGCCGGTTGCTGGGCTACAGCCCCGTGCAGAACGGAAACAGCAGCGGTAATGCGTTACCAGTAAATATAAGGCAGTTTGTACAGACGTAGGTAGGATGTGGTGGTGGGAACGACCGGCAGGATCTGCGAGAGTGTCGGCGGTTTTCTACCCGCGCCGGCGGTAGCACTGCCCCTGCCGTAGGAGGGTGCGAGGCGCTAGAAACGTGGCGATGTTGGCGCGCAGCTGCTGCACGGCAACTTCCGTCAGCCACGGTTGACGTAGGTAGGCCAGGATTGCCGCCTCCGACAGGCCGCGCCGCTGGGCTTCCAGCACTGCGATCGCGAACGCCTCAATCTCAGTGGGCCGCTGTTCGTACGGCAGGTGGTCGTCCCAGATGTCCTGCCCGTCTAGGTGTTGCCGCAGATGCGTCAACTCGTGCAGCACATCCAAGTACAGGTCTGCGGGGGTTGCTGTGTGGTAGTAGCTGGGATCGATGACGATGCTGGGTTCGGTAGTATCGACGTGGCAGATGCACGGTGACGGTGTGATGTGCACCACCACTTGCGCTAGCAGGTCGCGGCGGCGGCCCACGATGTGCGGCAGTAGCGGACAGGTGGCGAGGTCGGGGAGTACCGTCAGTAGTGGGTGGTGGCCGGAGGGTAGATCACGTACGATGGAGTAGGTAGAACTCACTTGCCGGCCAGGTACTCGACCTTGGCGAAGTTCTTCTTGAGCACGGCCTTCAGCTTGTCGCTGGCTTCGTTGAACTGGTCGATGACCTCGCCCATGGCCACGAAGTGCGCTCGTGGGTCTTTGGACTCGCCCTCTCCCCGTTGCGGCCAATCCTTGTAGATCTTGCGGTAAGGATCGGTAGCAATTTGCTCGATCTGCCACAGCAGCCGACTAAGCTGCTCCGTATGGACCTTCATTGCCGCAAGCGCCGTGGCTAGCGGTGACAACCCTGCATGCATCTGATTGACGCCCACCATGACTTCCTTGGGCGAACGGGGATACGGCGCCGGAGTCGACGCCGCCAGGCGATACAGCTTACCCCGGTACTTGATCTGTGTCGGTGCGGTCATGTCTACGCTCCATGCCCTAGCCACGGTCCCTGCGAGCCGATGAACTCGCCCAGGTGCTGCAGATGCCATACGGTAGCGGAACTGGGGGCGAACAGCTTGCGGGCGGTGTAGAAGGTGACGCCGCCGGCGGTAGCGGTCAAGTCGTAGTACCCCGGTTTTCCCTGCCGTGCGATGACGTGCGCGCGGCGGCCCTCATACTCCCACGAGTTGGCCGCGATGCGCTTCCACGGGAGTGGCCAGTCACCTTCGGCACGCTTGTAGATGCGATCCCGATACTTGATCTGGGTTGGGGTGCGCATGGCGACTCCTACGTTCGCGGGTACAGCGCTAGGTGGGTAGGTTCCCAGTTGGTGGCAGCACAACTGAGGCGAACTTCCACCTCGTTGAACTCGTACTTGTGCAGGTCAAAGTGATCGGCCGCGCGCTCACACTCCCGCTCGGAGCGCAGCCACACCAAGATGGCGCCCTCCTTGGGATCGGTGCTAATCGAGACCGGCTTGAGCGACTTGATGCCCTCGATCTGCTGGGGCGTGAGGCCCGTCTCCCACGACGCCATCACGTACAGCTGCCCCTGGTAGCGTAGGGTCTTGGGGGCGAGCATGCTGTCACCAGCCGCGCTGGGCGTGTTCCTTCTGCTCCATGAGATTGCCGAAGTCGCCCTTCGCCGAGTATCGCTTCAGCTTGGTCTTCCACGACACCATGTGTCCCAGCAGCTCTTGGCCGTTGGTCACTGTGATCTTGCCGCTACCTGCGCTGGTACGCCCGCCGCCATGCAGGCCGGTTAGATCCCACTCGGTGGGTGGCGTATCGCCCATCTCGGCGGACCAGCCACCACTGGCCTCGACCATGCCGTCCTCGGCTACGTGCGTGCGGTTCTGCCACATGTGGTACACTCGACCAAAGGCCATGTCTACCACCACGAAGTCCTCTAGAAGCGCGACGTGCACAGCGGCGCCACCGAACTGCCCGATCACGGCCTTGCGCTCGTTGCCCACCGGCTTGAACGGCTTGCCGCGACACGCGGTGACGAGGTCAGCAAACCACGCCGCCGGCGAGTCCAGCTGCGCGCGTACATACAGTTGCCCTTGGTAGCGGAGGGTTCGCGGTGCGGTCATGGTAGCCTCGTCACTTACTGGCCTTGGCCTGCTGCTGGTGGAGGTAGGCAACATGGCTGTGCGCCGACGCCCGGTCCATGTGCCGGTAGCCCCGCTGGATGCTGTCCGGGTTATCCTGCCCCAGGTGCTTTATCGCCAGTGCCCGATGGCGCGCCTCGTGCTGGGTGTGCAGCGCAGCGGCGTCGCGGTGATCAGCTGCGGTAAAGTCCGCATGCTGGGCCATGTGCGCCTGCGACAACTCCGTAGGTACGACGTAGGCCCCGCGCCCCACGATGTCTGACGATGGCGCGTAGATCGGCTTGCCGCTCTTGGTCTTGCCGATGATCTTCCCACCCCGCGGGCCGACGGTGACTGGCCCTTCAGCCGCCAACACGTAGATCTGCCCCTGGTACTTGATCTGCTGCGGTGTGCTCATGGTCAGCAGCTCCTATGCTGAAATGTACGGATCAGGCCAGGAAGAGCTTCTCTTCCGAGTAGGCGTTGATGTCAGCGGGGTTCTTGACCTTGCTGGTCTCGATGAAGTTGACGAGGTGGCACTGCTCGTAGGCGATGCGACAGTCGAAGATGCGGCCCTTCTTCGACCCGTTGCGGCCGATGTGCGGTTCGCAGAACACCTTACCGTTGGAGCGGAAGCCACACACGGAGCAGGTGGTGTACGACACCAGCGCGCCCATCGACCACCCGGTGATGGGGTTGCGCACGATCTCCTCGACCAGCTGGCGATCCTTGGTGCGGTCGCACGCTAGCAGGATCATCACGTGCCAGTTGTGCCCCACCTTGCGCATGGCGGCATCGAGGATGATGCCCTTGGCCTTCTTCGGATCCTGGTTGTCGTGCTGCAGGTGCACGCCCTTGCCCACGAACGTCTGGTACGAGCAGCAGCCGTACAGCGGGTTGTAGAAGGTCAGCTCGGAGAACGAGAACGCGTCCATGTTGCGGTTGGGCACGTCGGCGGTGACGATGGGTACTTCGGACGCGATGTAGTCCCGGTAGTCGGGGCTGATGTTGTAGGTCTCGGCCGCGATCTTGAGCCGCGACAGATCCACCGGCCGGTCGTACGGCACCTTGAAGCCCTGCGCATCGGCCAGCCGCAGGTTGCCCGTCATGTCCTGCTCGGTCTTGAAGTAGTGCAGATCGAAGGTGCGCACTACGGGCATGCCCGCCTGGGCGAACAGGTGGTAGCTATCCGCGAAGTCCGAGGTCTTGCGGATGCTTGGTCCTGCCAGGATGTCTTCCGGTGCGTAGAGCATGACGGTCTCCCTACAACAGTTTTCGCGGCGGCTGATTCTCGGGCCACAGCCACACGCCAGTGATGGCGTCGGCGACGGCGTGCATCTTCTTCAGCTCCTGCAAGAAGTCCCGCGGATCGGTAGTGGGATCGCGGGTTTCCAGCCGCGTCAGCGGTCCCCACCACGCGGGCTTGCCGTCGGGCTTGAAGCTCCACAACTCTGGCAGCTTGATGTGCCGGGGGTGAGGGACCGGCTGCGTGTACCCGATCATGATACCGTCGGGATGCGTCGCATCTGGCACGTACACTTCCAGCCCACTCCCGTGCGGTGTCAGGTACAGATCGTGCGGCCCGGGTAGCGACGCTACCCGAACGTACTCCTGGCCCTGATATAGCAGTATGGCTGGTTGCGTCACCACCGCCTCACTTCTGCTTCGGCTCGCCGGTCTCAGGATCTAGTTCGCTGCCCAGCACTACCGCGTAGGCGTCGTCAGCCCAGGTACGTAGACCGTCTAGCACCCTGGCGCGGTTTCTGAGGTACGGGGGCAAGCCGGCCGGCGCGGGCGCGTTGGGCAGCGCGAACAGCACCCACTGCAGGAACTGCGGCAGCATCTGCGCGTGGTGCGGCTCGAACTTGAAGTCGTACGCCCGCTCTAGCTGTTGCTGCAGTAGCTTAGCCAGGGACCGGGCTAGCACGTTGCCATTGGCCGCGATCCACACGTCAATGGGATCGGTGGGCGTGGCTAGCTTGTAGATCTGCCCGCGATACTTGACCTGCTTCGGTGCTGTGCGCATGACAACCTCGGTTAGCTCACGAACACGTGGTAGTCCTGATTCTTGCCGTCGTAGACGATGAAGCCGGGACTGCAACCACAACTGCAGCCGGCGGTCTGGGACCACTTGGTCAGGGTGTCCCGCGGCAGCTTCAGCCGCTTGAAGACCTGTGGCAGCACCTCGGCCTTCCACAACTGCCACGGTCGCTTGTACCGGTCGTGCAGGTTGTCGAGCACCTTCTCGTTGTCGATCCAGACGAACAGCCGACTGGTCTGCTCGGCGCCGCCGGCGCGGTGGCTGTCGTCCACCCGTAGCTTGGAGATGCGCACGGCCGCCTGCTTGTAGATGCGGCCTCGGTACTTGATCTGCGCTGGTGTCAGGCTCATGGATACTCCTACAACTCGTCGCGTTCCGCCGCCTGCATCTCGCCGTAGTGCAAGACCAGATCCCGCAGCAACTTGGCGGCGGCGTTCACCTGAGCCAGGCGAGTAGCAGGCGGGATCGGCGGGCCACCCGCGTTGCCATATTCGATGAAGCTGGCGATCACGTCGGCTTTCACGTTGCGAAACCCCGGGGCCGTCAGCGCGCGGATCATCCCGGCCGCGGGGGTGGCATACTGCCCGGCATCCGCCCGGCGATACAGCTGGCCGCGGTACTTGATGTGCGTCGGTGCTGTGGTGCTCATGGTCGCACTCCTACACTGGGGTGTGTTGCAGTACCTGCTTCAGCTGCTCGACCAGCTGTGCTAGCTGGGTCTGCACTCGCAGCCCCAGGCGCTTGGCCATGGGGGTCTGCTGCGTTATCTGCCGCTGCAGTTCTTGCGCCGCGCGGTACAACTTGTACGCCTGCTTCTGCAACTCCGCGGCGCTCTGGTAGGCCACCGTCCAGTCGGGCTGCACGGCCGGCGCCCCCAGCCCAAATAGGCCGGTGTGCAGATGGTAGCGCATACCGTGGTAGCGGATCGTGCGGGGTAGCATTACCGCATGACCTCGTGCACCAACTGGGGCGCTACCCGTAGTAGCTTATCTACCGAATGCTGCTCGTGCGCCAACCCCAGGCTGTGGTATGCCTTGGCTTGGGCCGGCTTGCCTGCCGCCCGTGCGTCCTTGGCCTTGCGGTAGTACAGATTCCGCGCATCCAAGTGGTCACGATGGGAGAAGTCATCGTGATGGCGTGCGACGTGCTTGCGCGCATCCTTATACACCAGTCGTCGCAAGCCTACCATCTGTCGCTGTGCGTAGATGTCGCCTTCCATAGCCAGCGCATCACGATGCAGGCGGGTCATCACTCCGAGGCCTTTGGGTACGAACACCGGCTTACCCGACGGCAGGTAGCCCGCAACCGGCCAGCACTTATGCTGCGGCTCGTTCCAGTGCTGGCCCGTAGGACACCGCGCGTGCTCAGTAGCTAGCACGTAGCGATAGCCACGGTACGCAATGACTCCAGGAGTACGCACCGCGATCCTGGAGTACTACTTGTTGCGCGGCAGCGGCCCGGCGATGCCCGGCTTGCTGGTGTAGACCTTGTTGGCGCTGCCGGGCGCGTTGGGGTTGATGCCCTTGGGCGGCTTGGGCGGGACCGCAGCGCCGGGAGCCACCTTGAAGCTGTCGTGGACGCTGCGCTGCCCGGTGCTGCCCTTGCCGGCGCCTGGCTTGCTGCCGAACGAGGGCAGGGCCTTCGTGCTGTCGATCTTGTACATCTTGTTGCCGTTACCGTTCGCCATGGATCGTCTCCCTTCAACGCCGCCGCAGCGGCGGGTTGGACTACTTGTGCTTGTCCTGAAAGCTGATCACCAGATTGATCGCTGCGCCGAGATGAGCTGCGACCTCCTTGCCTAGCTTGGCCAGCTCACTGGTCGGCGATTGCGAGTGCAGGAGGTGTACGGCTTCACTGCTGGCCTGCATCAAGGCCTTCTCTAGCTCCCGAGTGGCCTGCAGGTCGCGATCGGCCTGCTTGACCGTCGCGTGCTTGCCCGCCTTGGCCGCGCACTGCTTGCACCACATCTCGTGGTTGACGTCGACCGCTTCCGCGGCCTCGGCATCGCTCAGCGGCCGACCGCACTTCTCGCAGTAGACGGTGTCGTCGTCGGTGGCCAGCTTGTAGACCTGACCCTGGTACTTGATCAGCTGCGGCGCGCTCATAGCTACCTCCGACTAGAGAACTTGGCCGTGGCCATCATCGTGGTGCAAGCTACCTGAGCCTTGTCGGCGGGGATATCCCGGTCGTAGCACGACCACCGCTCCACGCCCGGCCGCTTCTCGATGAAGTTGGCGCTGGTTGAGGAGCCGTGGCGGTATACCCGCAGCTGCCCGTCCACCTTGATCTTGAAGACGTTGGGTGGCGTAGCTTGGCCTACCAGTTCCTTCAAGGACTTCAGTTCCGGCGCCATGGCTTCGTCGTCGAAGGCCCGCTTGTAGATGCGCCCCTGGTACTTGATCTGCGTCGGTGCCTTGCTCATAGTTAGTCCCTTCTTGTCGGCGGGGTACTACTTGCCGCTCGGCCAGCGCTGCTCCGGCCACAGCACGCCAGCGCTGATCCCCAGCACCTTCTGCGCCTGCAACAACGCGGTGATGACGCCTTCGGACAGCCGCGTGACCTCGGTGCCAACCGGAGAGGTCTTGCCCAACTGCTCGGCGGTGGTCTTGGCCGCCCCCAGCTGCTGCAGCAGTTTGGTGGTCAGGGCGAGGGCACGCTTCTCATCGATCTCGGCCCGCTTGTAGATGTGACCCTTGTACTTGATCTGCTGCGGTGCGCGCATGAAGTCCTCGCTAGGGTTTCGGCCAGTTGTGCTGCTTGAACGCTTGTTCGCACGCTTGCGCGGCGGCTTGCGGCGTGGCGAAGGGACCGTCGATGAAGGTCTCCCAGGTCAGGTAGGCGTGGCGGTCGCAGGTCCACTTGCTCTTGTCGTCCGGATGCGGCGCTACGCGAAACGCCAACGCGTTGCTGGGATGCTTGGGCGGCAGTTCGATAGCATACACCATACCGGGACCGCCCTGCGGATCGGGATGCGCGGTCCACTGCCATCGCGTGCCGAGACGGTTCGTGGCCGCTAGCTTGTAGATCTGGCCCTGGTACTTGATCCGTGTAGGTACCGTGCTCATGCGCGCTCCTAGTAGGTGAGGCCGAACTTGCGCGCCACGCGCTTGCCCACCGCGTTCAGATCCTTGATGAAGCCCTTGGTGTTGTCGGTGTCAGCGCCCTGCAGCTTCGCCAGCTGCTGGGTGGCCTTGTCCCGTAGCGCTATGACCTTGTTCAGGGCCTTGCCCACGATCTCCGCCAGATCCTCACCGTGATCGATGGCTTCCTTGCCGAACAGGGCCTCGGCACACAGCAGCACGTTGATGGCGCCGGGCGTGTTGTAGGGGCCGTGATCGACGTTGATGGCCTTGGCGAGGATCTTGGCCGCCGCATCACGCACGTCGCTCATCAGATCGGCCGCGGTGTCCGATGCCGTCCAGTGCTCCATGCCCATGTAGCCAGCACGGCGGTACAGCTGGCCTTTGTACTTGATGATCTTTGGGGCGGCCATGATCGCTCCTAGTAGTCCCGATCCGGGTTGTAGTGGGTCATGGACTTGATCACCGCGTCGTGCGCATCCTGCTTCTGGCTGTGCGCGTGCGCCAAGGTACTGAACCCGTTATCGTACGCCGCGGCTGAGGCGTGTTCGTGTGCCTTGACGGCGCGGCGGTGCGCCACCAGCTTGTGGTGGTTCCACCCGTTCTTGGCCGACGGTACGACATCGTGCAGTGCGTCGGCCCTGGCCGACAGCTTGAAAGCCCGCGCACTAGCGTGCGCAATGCTCGCCGGTAGCTTTACGCACTTACGCTCGGCATCGTTCCAGTGCTGGCCCTTGGGGCACTTCTTGTGCTTGGTGGCCGCCAGTACGTAGAGCTGCCCGTGGAACTTGATCTGCTGGGGCGTGTCCATGGGAGATCCCTCACCATGCCCAGGTGACGGACTCAGCGGCCTTACGCTTCTTGCCGACGTAGGACGCGCGCTGACCCTTCTTCACACACAGCGACGGATCCTTGCGCGACTGCTTGTAGCCGTGCGCGCACGGATGGTGCGGCTTCTTGCGGTACTGCCCGCCGAAGTTGCGCTTCTGCTCTTCCTGCGCCGCATGGGCATTGGCCTCGCCCTGGAAGTGCTCGCCCAACGCCTTCAACCGCTTACCGTGCTTGCGCTTGCGCAGCGCCGTCTTGCCTGCCCACTCCTGGTGCTTCTTCTCGTCCCAGTTCTTCATCACCGGCTTGAACTTGCCGGTGGTCTTGGTGAGGTGCTCGTGGTGCGCCATCATCGAGGAGAACGCGCGTGCCCACTTGTGCCCCGGGTTGTCCCCGCCCTCGATGTACTGCTTGACGTGCGGGATCTCAAACATCGACTCCCAGATCTTGGCCCCATGCCCAGTGAGGTACCGCGGCCCGCGCTCGGGACTGGGATCGCGCGGATCCGGCTTCTTCGCCTTGGGCTTCTTGTCCGCGGCCAGCTTCACCAGCAGCTGATCGATCTCACTTAGCGTTCGCATGGGGCCTCCCGTGTGCGCTTGCAGCACGTGCTCTTCGGCGGGTGCCCAGTCACCCAACCCGAAGTCGTTGAGGTTCTTGATGACATAGAGGTACTGCTCGCGCGACACATCCGGTAGGTCGCGGACCAGCGGGTCGTAGAAGTATCCGTCCGACTCGTCGTCGGCCCCATCATCCGGCGTAGAGTCGTCACTGCTACTGCTAGAATCGTCGGTCGGGGAACTCGCGCTAGGCGTAGCTTCTGGCTCCGGTTGCAGGGCCGGATCGATCGCCGCCAGCTTGGGGGTAGTTGGAGCATGGAAGCCCAGATGGGTCAGCTGCGTGAGGTATTCGCGGGTGTCCAGCGGGTCTACCCGCAGCGCCTTGCGCTTGGCGTCCACGTTATCGTAGACCGAGGCTTCGTAGG
>Ga0115026_10000032_pt1 | contig 25244 bp, 22 predicted proteins | sample Mud_0915_D1_FD_83878 | JGI IMG/M metagenome (GOLD analysis project Ga0115026, IMG submission 83878) | Wetland microbial communities from Old Woman Creek Reserve in Ohio, USA - Mud_0915_D1 | ecosystem: Environmental > Aquatic > Freshwater > Wetlands > Sediment ...
AGCCGATCACCGCATCGAGTTGCTCGGGACTGATCTTGTAGCCCTGCTGGATGCCGGTGGAAATGATCACCGGAGCGCCGTCGGCGAGCAGCACCATGTCCGGGTACGACACCCAGTACGGTGCCGGAATCACCACCTCGTCGCCTTTCTCGAGCAGCGCCTGGGCGAGGTTGAAGAAACTCTGCTTGCCGCCAACCGACACCAGGATCTGGTCCGGGCTGTAGTCGAGGCCGTTGTCGCGCTTGAACTTGGCGATCACCGCCTGCTTGAGCGATGGCGTGCCGTCAACCTCGGTGTACTTGGTGAAGCCGGCGCGGATGGCGCGGATCGCGGCTTCCTTGATGTGCTCCGGGGTGTCGAAGTCGGGCTCGCCGGCGCCGAGCGAAATCACGTCCTTGCCCTGGGCCTTGAGTTCCTTGGCGCGGGCCTCGACGGCCAGGGTGGGCGAGGGTTTGATGCGGCCGACGCGGCCGGCAAGGCGGATGTTGTTCAAGCTTGTGGTCCCGGGGGCAGTCAAAAACTGCGGTAATATACCCGCAAGCCCGCCCGCCGCCAAAGTCCATGAACGAATTCCGCCTTGCACGCCCCTTTGAACCGTCCGGCGACCAGCCCGGGGCGATCCGCGCGCTGATCGAGGGACTGGAAAACGGCGAGGCGTTCCAGACCCTGCTCGGGGTCACCGGTTCCGGCAAGACCTTCACGGTCGCGAACGTCATTCAGGCGCTGCAGCGGCCGACGCTGATCCTGGCCCCGAACAAGACCCTGGCGGCGCAGCTGTATTCGGAGATGCGGGACTTCTTCCCGCACAACGCGGTCGAGTATTTCGTTTCGTATTACGACTACTACCAGCCCGAGGCCTACGTGCCCTCGACCGACACCTATATCGAGAAGGACGCCTCGATCAACGAGCACATCGAGCAGATGCGCCTGTCGGCGACCAAGGCACTGCTCGAGCGCCACGACGCCATCATCGTCGCGACCGTGTCGGCGATCTACGGCCTCGGCGATCCCGAGTCCTATCACCAGATGATTCTGCACCTGCGGGTCGGGGCGATCATGGACCAGCGCGCCATCCTCAAGCGCCTGACCGAACTGCAGTACACCCGCAACGACATGGAACTGCACCGCGCCACCTTCCGGGTGCGCGGCGACGTGATCGACATCTTTCCGGCCGAGTCCGAGCGGCTGGCGATCCGCATCACGCTGTTCGGCGAGGAGATTGAGTCGCTGAGCGATTTCGATCCGCTCACCGGCGAGGTGGTCAACAGGCTGGCGCGCGCCACGGTGTTTCCGTCCTCGCACTACGTGACCTCGCGCACCACGGTGCTGGGCGCGATCGAGGCAATCAAGGACGAGCTGCGTGATCGGCTCGCGGTGCTGCGCGACGCCGGCAAGCTGGTCGAGGCCCAGCGGCTCGAGGCCCGCACGCGGCTCGACCTCGAGATGCTGCAGGAGGTCGGGTACTGTCCCGGCATCGAGAATTACTCGCGCTTCCTGTCCGGGCGCGCACCGGGCGAGCCGCCGCCGACGCTGATCGACTACCTGCCGAAGGACACACTGCTGGTGGTCGACGAATCGCACGTCACCATTCCGCAGGTCGGCGGCATGTACCGCGGTGACCGCGCCCGCAAGGAGAATCTGGTGGAGTACGGCTTCCGCCTGCCGTCGGCGCTCGACAACCGGCCGCTCAAGTTCGAGGAGTTCGAGCGGCTCATGCCGCAGACCATCTTCGTGTCCGCGACCCCGGGGCCTTATGAGTTCGCGCATTCCAGCAAGGTCATCGACCTGGTCGTGCGTCCTACCGGGCTGGTCGATCCGGAGGTCGAGGTCCGTCCGGTCGGCACCCAGGTGGACGACCTGCTGTCGGAGATCCGCAAGCGCGTGGCGGTCGGCGAACGGGTCTTGGTCACGACGCTGACAAAGCGCATGGCCGAGGACCTGACCGAGTATCTGAACGAACACGGCGTCAAGGTGCGCTACCTGCATTCCGACATCGAGACCGTCGAGCGGGTCGAGATCATCCGCGACCTGCGCGCCGGCGTGTTCGACGTGCTGGTCGGCATCAACCTGCTGCGCGAAGGGCTCGATCTCCCCGAGGTGTCGCTGGTGGCGATTCTCGACGCCGACAAGGAAGGATTCCTGCGCTCGACCCGGTCGCTGATCCAGACTATCGGGCGCGCGGCACGACACGTCAACGGCCGGGCGATCCTGTACGCCGATCGAGTCACCGACTCCATGAAGCAGGCACTGGGCGAAACCGAGCGGCGCCGCGCCCGCCAGGTGGAGCACAACCGGGCCCATGGCATTACCCCGCGCAGCATCATCAAGGACGTGAAGGACATCATCGAAGGCGTGCCGCTCGGCCGGCCGGGCGAGCGCGAGGCGGCGTTTCTGGCTGCTGCCGAGGACAGTGCTGACTACGAGGTGCTGGCCCCGGATGTCCTCGCGCGCCGGCTCAACAAGCTCGAGAAGGAGATGTATGCGCACGCGCGCAATCTCGAGTTCGAGCAGGCCGCCGCGCTGCGCGACCGGATCGAGGCCATCAAGGCCAGGCAGTTTCGGATCGTCGGGGGTGACGAACCGCTGGCACCCGTCGGTACGGCGCGATCACCGCGCCCCGCTCGCGATACAGCAAGAAATCGCCGCCGGGGTTGAGTTCGTTCCGGTCGCGCAGTTGAGTGGCGCTGTCCATCTCGGCGCGGCGGCAGACCAGGCTGGCCCGGTTGTTCTCGGCAGGGGCCAGTTGTTGGCGTTGCACGCGGGTCGTCACCGCGCACCCGTGTTGATTCCGATTCGAGGCTCCCGCAACCGCGCCGGTCAAACGCCGGACAACGGCGGTGACCGGCTCGTTGCGGCGGCACACATCAGCAGATCTTGGGTGTTCGACCCGACGCGGGTTATATCCATAAATTTTTGAAGGTCGGAGAGAAAACGGGCACGAATCCTGCATTAGATTCATGCCCGTACGGACTCGCTGTCGGGAATATTCCCCCAGCGGGTTCGTCTTGATTAAAGACCGAAGCGTTGAATGCACTGATGCATCACCAATGGCTAATGTTTCCCTTTTCCGGCAGTCGCCGATCCTTCACCTAGACTTACAAAAGTACTCACGCCACGGACGGCCTCACTAACAGCGAGGTCGATGTATGCGCGATTGCGCCAAGAAGCTTGTTGTAACGACGGGTGTCTCCATGGCGCTGCTGCTGAGCGGTGCCCTGCAGGCGGCACCCGCCGAGGCCAAGAAGATCACCTGGGCGGGCTGCGGCATTTCGAAGAATGCCTTTATGAACGAAATGGCAGCGGCCTATGAGAAAAAGACCGGTATCAAGGTCGAACTGCTCGGCGGCGGCGCCACCAAGGGCATCCGCCAGGTGTCGAGCAAGGAAGTGAAGATCGGCGGCACCTGCCGGCACACGCTCGTAAACCAGAACACGCTGCTCACCGACAGCGAAGAGCGGCGGGTGCAGCTGGCCCCGGTGGCCTGGGACGCGCTGGTGGTGATCGTGCACAAGGACAACCCGGTCTCCAACCTGTCGCTGGATCAGCTGCGCGGGCTGTATAAGGGCAAGTATTCGAACTGGAAGGAGCTCGGCGGCAAGGATGCACCGATCGAACTGTACGTCCGCAAGGGCAAGATCTCCGGGGTCGGGCGCACGCTGCGCGAGCTGTTGTTCTACAACTACGACGAGGAGTTCGTCGCCAAGCATGTGGTCGAGGAATCGGCCACGCTCGAGAAGGACATGGTGACCAACCCGAACGGGGCCGGGGTCACCGGCGTGTCGAGCGCCCGTAAGCTCGAGAAGGCCGGCATCGCCAAGATCCTGCGCCTCGACGGCAAGGAGGCGAGCTACGACAACATCAAGTCGGGCCAGTACCTGCTGTACCGGCCGCTGTACATGGTGACCAACCTCGACGAGCGAGACCCGGACGTCAAGAAGTTCGTGCAGTTCGTGTCCGGCGAGGAAGGCAAGGCGATCATGCGTCAGGTCGGTACGGTGCCGTACGAGGACGCGGTCAACCTGTGGCTGACCTATCTCGACCAGCAGAACAAGGCCATGGCCAGCCGCCTGCATCTCGGTCCGGAGGCCGAGCCGGCCAAGGGCAAGACCGCGAAGAAATAGCCGTCGCGACGCGGCCCGTTCTTGAGACGGGCCGCGGTTATGTGTTAACTTGCGCGCCTTTCCAGGCGCGTAGCTCAGTGGTAGAGCACTACCTTGACATGGTAGTGGTCGGTGGTTCGATCCCACTCGCGCCTACCAGAACCCGCCGCGCCCCGGGCCAACCGGGGCGCAGCGCTTTTGGACCCGGTTTTTACGCGGCCCCTCGTAGCGGTCGCCACTGAAAAGGGTTTGTGTCATGCCAGTCATCACGCTGCCGGACGGCAGCCGCCGTGAATTCCCCCAACCCGTTACCGTGGCCGAGCTGGCCGCCTCGATCGGCGCCGGCCTGGCGCGGGCCGCGCTCGCCGGCCGCGTCGACGGCAAGCTGGTCGATACCTCCTACCGCATCGATGCCGACGCGCGCGTCGCGATCGTCACCGACCGCGATCCGGACGGCATCGAGGTGATCCGCCACTCGACCGCGCACCTGCTGGCGCAGGCGGTCAAGGAGCTGTTCCCCGAGGCCCAGGTCACGATCGGGCCGGTGATCGAGGACGGCTTCTACTACGACTTCGCGTTCAAGCGCGGCTTCAGCGAGGAAGACCTGGCGAAGATCGAGGAGCGCATGCGCGAGATCGTGAAGCGCGACTACAAGGTCGAACGCACCGTGATGGCGCGCGACGCCGCCGCCCGGTTCTTCCGCGACATGGGTGAGGAGTACAAGGCGCGCATCATCGAGGATATCCCCCAGGGCGAAGACATCTCGCTCTACCGCCAGGGCGAGTTCATCGACCTGTGCCGCGGCCCGCACGTGCCCTCGACCGGCAAGCTCAAGGCCTTCAAGCTGATGAAGGTCGCCGGCGCCTACTGGAAGGGCGATTCGAAGAACGAGATGCTGGCGCGCATCTACGGCACCGCCTGGCCGAACAAGGAGCAGCTCGACGCCTACCTGCACCGGCTGGAGGAGGCCGAGAAGCGCGACCATCGCAAGATCGGCAAGGCGCTCGACCTGTTCCATATGCAGGAAGAGGCGCCGGGCATGGTGTTCTGGCACGAGCGCGGCTGGCGCATCTACCAGACCATCCAGCGCTACATGAGCGAGCTGTGGCGCGCCAGCGGCTACCGGGAGATCCGCACCCCGCAGCTGGTCGACCGCAGCCTGTGGGAGAAGTCCGGGCACTGGGAGAAATTCCACGCCGACATGTTCACGACCGAGTCCGAGAAGCGCACCTTCGCGGTCAAGCCGATGAACTGCCCGTGCCACATCCAGATCTACAACCAGGGTCTGAAGAGCTACCGCGATCTGCCGCTGCGGCTGGCCGAGTTCGGCTCCTGCCACCGCAACGAGCAGTCCGGGGCGCTGCACGGCCTGATGCGGGTGCGCGGCTTCACCCAGGACGACGCCCACATCTTCTGCAGCGAGGATCAGATCCAGGCCGAGGTGGCGGTCTTCATCGACATGCTGCACAAGGTCTATGCCGATTTCGGCTTCAAGGACATCCAGTACAAGCTGTCCACCCGCCCGGCCAACCGCATCGGCTCGGACGAAGCCTGGGACAAGGCCGAGCACGCCCTGGAACAGGCCCTGAACGGCAAGCACCTGCCCTGGGACCTGCAGCCGGGGGAGGGCGCGTTCTACGGGCCCAAGATCGAGTTTTCACTCCGGGACTCGATCGGCCGGGTGTGGCAGTGCGGCACCATCCAGGTGGACTTTTCCATGCCCGGGCGGCTGGGGGCGACCTATATCGCCGAAGATGGCGCGAAAAGGGTGCCGGTGATGCTGCACCGGGCCATTTTCGGCTCACTGGAGCGCTTTATCGGCATCCTGGTGGAAGAGTACGCCGGGTCGTTCCCGGCCTGGCTGGCCCCGGTGCAGGCGGTGGTCCTGACCATCACCGACCGCCAGGCCGACTATGCCCGGCAGGTGGCCACCGACCTCAACCGGCACGGGTTCCGGGTCGAGACGGACTTGAGAAACGAGAAAATCGGCTTTAAAATCCGCGAACATACGTTGCAGCGCATTCCCTATCTGCTGGTGCTGGGTGATAAGGAAGCGCAAAACGCTACCTTGGCCGTGCGCACGCGAACCGGTGAGGATCTGGGCTCCATGACGCAGACCGCGTTCCTGGATCGCCTGACCGCCGAGGTCGCGAGCCACGGTCTTACTGTTTCTTGAGGATTAATACTATCGCTGCCGAGAAATCACTGCGCATCAACGACGAGATCCGGATCCCGCAGGTCCGGCTGATCGGCGCGGACGGTGCCCAGGTCGGAATTGTTCCCATTGGCGAGGCCAAGCGCATGGCCGAGGAGTCGGGGCTGGATCTGGTAGAGATCTCGCCGACCGCCGCGCCACCGGTCTGCCGCATCATGAACTTCGGCAAGTTCCAGTACGAGGAGTCGAAGCGCAAGCAGGCGGCGAAGAAGAAGCAGAAGCAGATTCAAGTGAAGGAAGTGAAGTTCCGTCCGGGAACGGACGTGGGGGACTATCAGGTCAAACTACGCAACCTGATACGTTTCCTGGAAGAAGGGGACAAGGCCAAGATCACCCTGCGTTTCCGCGGTCGCGAAATGGCCCATCAGGAATTGGGCCTGCAGCTGCTGAAGCGCGTCGAGGAGGATCTCAGGGAATACGGGACGGTGGAACAGTTCCCGCGCCTTGAAGGCCGCCAGATGGTGATGGTCATTTCCCCGAAAAAATAGTCGCGGACGTTTCGCGGCATCGATAAACCTGTAGCGCCTCACCGGTCGAGCCCGGCGGCGCGAGAATGCGGAGTACACTGAAATGCCCAAGCTCAAAACCAACCGCGGCGCCGCCAAGCGTCTGCGGAAAACGGCCAATGGCTTCAAGGCCGGCCATGCCTTCAAGCGTCACATCCTGACCAAGAAGACCACCAAGCGGAAGCGCCAGCTGCGCGGCGCCTCGCAGATCCATGAATCCGATGTGCGTTCGGCCGAACGCATGCTTAATGTCCGGGTGAGGGGGTAAGCCATGCCACGCGTCAAACGAGGAGTTACCGCCCGCGCCAAGCACAAGAAGGTTCTGGCGCAGGCCAAGGGCTACTACAACGCCCGGCGCAAGGTCTTCCGTGTCGCCAAGCAGGCGGTCGCGAAGTCCGGCCAGTACGCCTACCGCGACCGGCGGGTCCGCAAGCGCGACTTCCGCGCGCTGTGGATCGCGCGCATCAACGCCGCCGCGCGCGAGTGCGGGCTGAGCTACAGCCGCTTCATCAACGGCCTCAGCAAGGCCGCGATCGAGATCGACCGCAAGGTGCTGGCCGACATCGCGGTGCACGACAAGCAGGCCTTTGCCGCGCTCGCGGAAAAGGCCCGGGCCAGCCTCGCCTGATCCGTCCGCGCGCATGCGCGGCGGAGCATGAAACAAGGGAAAGGCCGCCGGCCTTTCCCTTTTTCATTTTCGGAGTCTCATGACCAGCACAACCGACAGTCTGAAAAGCCGTATCGAGACCCTCACCGGGGAGGCGCGCGCCGCAATCGCGCGTGCCGCGACCGTCGCCGAGGTCGAACAGCAGCGCGTCCAGTACCTGGGCAAGAAGGGCGTGCTCACCGAGCAGCTCAAGAGCCTCGGCGGCCTGTCCCCGGAGGAGCGCCCGCGGGTCGGTCAGTGGGTGAACGAGGCCAAGTACGAACTGCAGGGCCTGTTGCAGGCGCGGCGCACGGCGCTCGAGTCCGCGGATCGCCAGGCGCGGCTGGCGAGCGAAGCGCTCGATGTAACCCTGCCGGGGCGCGGCACGCGGCTCGGCGGGCGGCATCCCGTGTCGCGCACCCTGGAGCGTCTCGAGACGCTGTTCGTGCGCATGGGCTTCGAGATCGCCGACGGCCCGGAGATCGAGGACGACTTCCACAATTTCGAGGCGCTCAATATCCCGGCCACCCATCCGGCGCGCGCCATGCACGACACGTTCTACTTCGGCGACGGCCGGCTGCTGCGCACCCACACCTCGCCGGTGCAGGTGCGTCATATGCGCACCCACAAGCCGCCGCTGCGGATCATCGCGCCGGGGCGGGTGTACCGCTGCGACTCGGACGTGACCCATACCCCGATGTTCCACCAGATCGAGGGTCTGCTGGTGGACGAGAACGTGAGCTTTGCCGATCTCAAGGGCCTGCTGAGCGAATTCCTCGAGCAGTTCTTCGAGAAGCCGCTCAAGGTCCGGTTCCGGCCGTCGTACTTCCCGTTCACCGAGCCGTCCGCCGAGGTCGACATCTCGTGCGTGATCTGCGGTGCCAGGGGTTGCCGGGTGTGCAAGCAGACCGGCTGGCTGGAAGTGCTCGGCTGCGGCATGGTGCACCCGGAGGTGTTCCGCCACGTCGGCATCGACAGCGAGCGCTGGACCGGCTTCGCCTTCGGTCTCGGCGTCGAACGGCTGGCGATGTTGCGCTACGGCGTGAATGACCTGCGGATGTTCTACGAGAACGATCTGCGGTTTCTGCAGCAGTTCCGCTAGCAGATGTTGGATATGTGCGCAGAGGACGCAAAGGCGCAGAGATCGCAGAGGGTAATGGAAGAAGTAAACTCCGCGTCCTTTGCGCCTTTGCGTCCTCTGCGCTAATAACGGGACCAACAACAACTCATGAAAATCAGTGAACAGTGGCTGCGTGAATGGGTGGCGACGAAGCTCGAGGCCGGGGCACTGGCCGAGCGCCTGACGCTCGCCGGCATCGAGGTGGCGGCAGTGACGCCGGTCGCCGCGCCGCTGAAGAATGTCGTGGTCGGCGAGATCGTGGCGATCGCACCGCATCCGCAGGCCGATCGGCTGCGGGTCTGCCAGGTCAAGGTCGGACCGAAGGCGCCGCTCACCATCGTGTGCGGGGCGGCCAATGCCGCGGTCGGGCTCAAGGTGCCGGCGGCGCTGGAGGGTGCAGTGCTGCCGAACGGAACCGAGATCCGCAAGGCGACGCTGCGCGGTGTCGATTCGGCCGGCATGCTGTGCTCGGCCGTCGAGCTGGGTCTGGCCGAGGACAGCAGCGGACTGATGGTGCTGCCGGCCGACTCCAGGCCGGGTACGGCGCTGGAGCGGCTGCTGCAGCTCGACGATCGCACGATTGAGATCGAACTCACGCCCAACCGCGGCGACTGCCTGAGCATTGCCGGGCTGGCACGCGAAGTGGCGGCGCTGACCGCGGTTCGGTACACGCCGGTTGCGATCCGGCCGGTCGCGCCGAAGTCGAAGCGTACGCTCGCCGTCACGCTGTCGGCCCAGGCCGATTGCGCCGCCTACGCCGGACGGGTGATCGAAGGCATCGACCCGCAGGCGGCCACGCCGCTGTGGCTCCGGGAACGACTGCGTCGCAGCGGCGTGCGCAGCATCCACCCGGTGGTGGACGTCACCAACTACGTCATGCTCGAGCTCGGCCAGCCGATGCATGCCTTCGATCTGGCGCGGCTGGACGGCGACATCCGCGTACGCCGGGCTGCTGCCGGCGAGCGCCTGACGCTGCTGGACGGCAACGCGCTGCAGCTGGAGGCCTCCGACCTGGTGATAGCCGACCGGCGCGCAGCGGTGGCGCTAGCCGGCATCATGGGCGGCCAGGACTCGGCCGTCAGCGACTCGACCCGCGATCTGTTTCTGGAAAGCGCCTGGTTCCGGCCCGAGACCATCGGGCCGCGCGCCCGTCACCATGGGTTGCACTCCGACTCGTCGCATCGATTCGAGCGCGGTGTCGACCCGCAGCAGCAGCGCCGCGCGCTCGAGCGCGCCACCGCGCTGATCGTGGCCATCTGCGGCGGTCGCCCCGGACCGGTACGCGAGGCTCGCGCCGCGGCGCAGTTGCCGAAGCGCCGGCCGATTGCCCTGCGCGCCGCGCGCTTGCAGCGGCTGCTGGGGATGAGCCTGCCGGCAACCACGGTCGAGAGTATTCTCAAGCGCCTCGGCCTGCGGGTCGCACGCGCCGGATCCAAAGGCGAGCCGGCCTGGAAAGCGACTCCACCGGCGTGGCGTTACGACCTGGCACGCGAGGTGGATCTGATCGAAGAGCTGGTGCGCGTGCACGGCTATGACAAGGTCCCGGTGCATCGCGCGCGCATGCCGATGGCCATGCGACCGCTGCCGGAGGGCCGGGTGACCGAGCAGCGACTGCGGGCACTGCTCGCCGACCGCGACTACCAGGAGGCGATTACCTACAGCTTCGTGGACCCGGCGCTCCAGGCGCAGCTGCATCCGGAGGCGAACGGACTGGCGCTGGCCAATCCGATCTCGGCCGAGCTGGCCCACATGCGCCTGAGCCTGTGGCCGGGGCTGGTGCAGGCGGCGCTGTACAACCAGAACCGCCAGCAGTCGCGGGTGCGGTTGTTTGAAATCGGTCGACGCTTCCGACCGCGAGGCAAGGGCGGAGTCGACGAGCAGACCGTGGTATCGGGCCTTGCGACCGGCGCGGCATTCGCCGAGCAGTGGGGGTTGGCGGCGCGGCCGGTGGACTTCTACGACGTGAAGGGCGATCTGGAGGCGTTGCTGGCGCTCGGGGGTCCAGGCCGGTTCCGGCTGCAGCCGGGCGTGCATCCGGCGCTCCATCCCGGACAGACCGCGGAAATTGTTACCGGCGAGGGCCGGGCGGTTGGCGTGCTCGGGGTGGTGCATCCGGATGTCCAGGCCAAAACCGGACTTGATAAGTCAACTATTCTGTTCGAGATTGAGCTGGACCCAGTCCAGGCCGCGATCATCCCCGAATTTCGGGAAATCTCCCGCTATCCAGCGGTGCGGCGCGATTTGGCGCTGATTGTGGATAACCAGGTACCGGCCCAACGAGTGGTCGATACAATCCGTTGTGCGGCAGGCGGAATGCTGACGAACCTTGAGCTATTTGACGAGTATCGCGGGGAAGGCATTGATTCCGGAAGAAAAAGTTTGGCCGTGGGCTTGACCTTCCAGGATACATCGCGCACTCTTAATGACGAGGATGTCGAGACAGTAGTGGGGAGGGTGGTTGCCGCGGTCCAGGCCGAGCTTGGCGCCCTGTTGAGACAATAAGCAATCAGAATGGCATCTTTCTAGGATTCTTACATGACGTCGTTGACCAAGGCTGATCTGGCCGAGGCTCTTTTTAACGAGCTGGGGTTGAACAAGCGGGAGGCCAAGGAATTCGTCGAGTTGTTCTTCGAGAAGATCCGCGAGGCCTTGGAGAACGGCGAGTCGGTGAAGTTGTCTGGCTTCGGGAATTTTGGCCTGCGCAAGAAGAATCCGCGCCCGGGCCGCAACCCGAAGACCGGGGAGGAAATCCCGATCTCGGCCCGGCGGGTCGTTACGTTCCGGGCGAGCCACAAACTAAAAGAACGGGTCGAACAGAATGCTGGATCCAGAAGACAATCTTGAGCTCCCGCCGATCCCCAGCAAGCGGTACTTCACCATCGGCGAGGTGAGCGAGCTGTGTGGCGTCAAGCCGCACGTGCTGCGTTACTGGGAGCAGGAGTTCCCGCAGCTCAAGCCGGTAAAGCGTCGGGGCAACCGTCGCTACTACCAGCGCCACGATGTCATGCTGATTCGCCAGATCCGCAGCCTGCTGTATGTCGATGGGTTCACCATCAGTGGTGCGCGCAACAAGCTGGTGGTCGAGAACGACCTGAGCGATCCCAACCAGCGCTCGGCCGTCATTCGCCAGCTCATCCAGGAGCTGGAAGACGTGCTGGCACTGCTCGGCCCGCGTTCGACCTGATTTCGTTTTACCCGCCGCGGTTCTCGGTTATCATGGGCGCCCTGCGGCGCAGTGGACTGCGCCGGTATGTCGTTGCTTCGGGGCGTAGCGCAGCCTGGTAGCGCACCTCCTTGGGGTGGAGGTGGTCGGAGGTTCAAATCCTCTCGCCCCGACCAATTTCTAGCGGTTATCCTTGAACCGGTCGTGGCTTATTCGGTATCTTGCCGGTTCATGCGCATTCTCCTCAGCAACGACGACGGTTACTTCTCCACCGGACTCGCCGTTCTCGCCGAGGCCGTCGCCAGGGTTGCCGAGATCCACGTGGTCGCACCCGAGCGTGATCGCAGCGGCGCCAGCAATTCGCTCACCCTGACCCGTCCGCTGCGCATGCACCGCGCTCCGAACGGCTTCTATTTCGTCGACGGCACCCCGACCGACTGCGTGCACCTTGCCGTCACCGGCCTGCTGGCCGAGGAACCGGACATTGTCATCGCCGGCATCAATCACGGTGCCAATCTCGGCGACGACGTGATCTACTCGGGCACCGTCGCGGCCGCGATGGAGGGGCGTTTCCTCGGTCTGCCGGCGATCGCGGTGTCGCTGGTCGGCCGCAACGCCCGGCATTTCGACACCGCGGCACAGGTGGTGCTCGAACTGCTGGAGCGCCTCAATGACCATGCGCTGCCGACCGACACCATTCTCAATGTCAACGTGCCGGACCTCCCGTACGCGGAGCTGGCCGGCTTCGAGGCGACGCGCCTCGGCAACCGCCACAAGGCCGAGCCGGTGATCAAGTCTGCCGATCCGCACGGCAACCCGATCTACTGGGTGGGCTCGGCCGGGGCCGAGGCCGATGCCGGTCCCGGCACCGACTTTCATGCTGTCCGCCAGCGGCGGGTGTCGGTCACACCGCTGTATGTCGATCTCACCCGCCACGCTACCCTGGCGTCGGTGGCCCGCTGGCTGGCGCCGACATGACTGCACGCCTGTCCGGCATCGGCATGACCTCGGCCCGGACGCGTGAACGTCTGGTCGGGCGGCTGCGGGAGGCGGGCATTCGCAGCGAGGCCGTGCTCGACGCCATGCGCCGCATCCCGCGCCACCTGTTCGTCGACGAAGCGCTGGCGCACCGCGCCTATGAAGACACCGCACTGCCCATCGGTCACAACCAGACCATATCGCAGCCGTACACGGTGGCGCACATGACCGAGCTGGCGTTCGCCGATGGTGCGCGGCGGGTGCTGGAGGTGGGAACCGGTTCCGGCTACCAGACCGCAGTCCTGTGCGCGATCGCGGCCGAGGTGTATTCCGTGGAACGCATCGAGCCGCTGCTGCGTACAGCGCGGCGCTGCCTGCAGGAGCTCAATTTCCGCAACTTCCGCCTGCAGCACAGCGATGGCAGCCACGGCTGGGCGCAATACGCGCCGTTCGATGCGATCGTGGTGACCGCGGCGGCGGCCGACGTGCCGGCCGGGCTGGTTGAGCAACTGGCCACGGGCGGGCGGCTGGTGATCCCGGTGGGCGATGCAACGCGCCAGGAGCTGCGGCTGTTGCGGCTTACCGCGGATGGACTGGTGAGCGAAACGATCGAAACCGCCAATTTCGTACCGCTGATCCCCGACAGCGTTGATGCCGATCGGCGCGGAACGGGGCGTTGATGCCGGCATTCCATTGCCGAGGAGCGGCCGTGGCTTTGTCGCTGGCAGTGCTCACTGGCTGTGCACATGACCCCGCGGCACCGACCGCGGTCGACGCGCGCCCGCGGATCGTGGATCAATCGATGTCGCTGCGCCAGGCCGAGTCGCCGTATCGCATCGTGGTGCGCGGTGACACCCTGTACAGCATCGCCTGGGAAGCGGGGCGCGACTACCGTGAGCTGGCGACCTGGAACGGGATTCGACCGCCGTACACCATCCGGCCAGGACAGGAACTGCGGGTGTTGCCGCCGGGTCCGAGCGAGGCGGGGAGCGCGCCGGCCAAGGGCGCGCGCCCGGCAGCGACAGGTACCGCCAAGTCGAAGGCGAAGACCGGTCGTACGACCGCCAAGGCCGCCACAGCAGCGGCCAGGCCGGTTCCGTCACCGGTCAAGCCCGGGAGCGGCTCCGCCACGGGCAGCAAAAGGCCTGCGAACCGGAACACCGCTGCCAGTGCGCCAATCGGATCGTGGGCCTGGCCGGCCGACGGCCAGATCATCACCCGCTACGGTGACGGCGACTCCAAGGGGCTGGATATCGCCGGCGCGCGCGCGGCCAGCATTCGTGCCGCCGCAAACGGCCGCGTGGTGTATCTGGGTAGTGGACTTCGCGGATACGGTCAGCTTATTATCATCAAACATAGCGAAGAATTCTTAAGTGCTTACGCACACAACGACAAGGTTTACGTTAAGGAAGGCGATGTCGTGAAGCGAGGCCAGAGGATCGCGGACATGGGCAGTTCCGGCACCGACCGCGTGAAGCTGCACTTCGAGATTCGTCGCCGTGGCGTTCCCGTCGATCCCCTGCAGTATCTGCCCAAGCGTTAGCCCATGGCCACGCGCAAGCGATCACCCCGAAGCACCGCTGCAATCGCAGGCTCGACCAAGGTCAAGGTCAAGGTCAAGGCGAAAGGCCGGTCCGGGCGACGCCCGAAACCTGACACGGCCACGGCGGCCGGCGAGGAGCGTTTGCAGGACGAGTTGCTCGAGAAGCCGGTCGAAGACGAGGAGTTGACTGCCGAGGCGGAAGAGGACGACGCCGAGCCGGTCGAGGAAGAGGCAGAAAAGGAAGAAACTGCCGAAGAGCCGGTCGAGGAAGTCCGTGCGGTCGCGGACGACACTTCGGTGCAGGCCGATGCCACCCGCCTGTACCTGCGCGAAATCGGATTTTCGCCGCTGCTGAGCGCGGAGGAAGAGGTGTACTACTCGCGCCGGTCACGCAAGGGTGACGAGGCCTCGCGCAAGCGCATGATCGAAAGCAATCTGCGCCTGGTGGTGAAGATTGCGCGCCGCTACATGAACCGCGGGCTGGCGCTGCTCGACCTGATCGAGGAGGGCAATCTCGGCCTGATCCGCGCGGTCGAGAAGTTTGACCCGGAGCGCGGCTTCCGTTTCTCGACCTACGCCACCTGGTGGATCCGCCAGACCATCGAGCGCGCGATCATGAACCAGACGCGCACCATCCGCCTGCCGGTGCACGTGCTCAAGGAGATCAACGTCTACCTGCGCGCCGCGCGCTACCTTTCGCAGAAACTCGATCACGAGCCGAGCCCCGAGGAAGTCGCCAACCTGCTCGACAAGCCGATCGAGGAGGTGAAGGAAATGCTCGGGCTCAACGAGCGCATCGCCTCGGTCGACGCCCCGCTCGACAATGACCCCGACCGCTCGCTGCTCGACGCCATCGCCGACGAACGCACCCCGGACCCGGAACGCATCCTCCAGGACGAAGACCTGCACTCGCTGGTGCAGGCCTGGCTCAACGAACTCAACGACAAGCAGCGCGAGGTGGTCGAACGCCGCTTCGGCCTCAACAGCCGCGAGATCTCCACCCTCGAGGAAGTGGGCGCCGACATCGGCGTCACCCGCGAGCGCGTGCGCCAGATCCAGGTCGAGGCGCTGAAGCGGCTGCGGGTGATGCTGGAAAAGAACGGCTACACCATCGATTCGCTGTTCTAGAAAGTAAGACAGTGTAGATACTGTTATCCGCGTCAAGCGCCCAGCACACCATGAAGCGCCGGGTCGAACGGCTTCTTTGACTTGAGCACGCCGAAGGCGACGTGCACGAGCTTGCGCATCATGGCGCCGATGATGACCATCGGGGATTTTCCAGCCGCCTTGAGTCGATCACGGAAGACGCGGCCCCAGAGGGTTTTGGTGATGGTCACCATCGCCGGCATGTAGAGGGCCTTGCGTAGCGCACTGTGCCCGACCTTGGACAGCCGTGTCTTCCCGCGCACACTGCTGCCCGATTCATGCTGGCGGGGATCGAGCCCGGCGAAGGCCGCGGCCTCCCGGGCGGTGGTGAATCGGAGTTCTCCGCCATAGTAGGCCAAGAGCACCGGGATGGTTTTATCGCCCAGCCCCGGGATCGAATCCAGCAACTCCCGCTGTTGCTTCAAGTCCGGGTCGTTGTCGATCTTCTCGCGGATCATCCGGTCGATCTCGGCAATGGCCTGATCGAGGTAATCGAGGTGTTCGGCAATCCCGGTCCGCACCGCCTCGCGGGCGACCCCCAACCGGTTCTTCTCCTGCGTGCGCATGGTATCCAGGGCCTGACGCCTCGCCACGAGGGAACGCAGTTCGCGCAACGCCGGGCCTGGCGGTTGCCAGGGGCTTGGCGCCTGGGCGGCACAGAAGTCGGCAATCAGGCCGGCATCAACCTTGTCCGTCTTGGTGCGCTGAAGGCGGGAATGGCCAAAGGCCTTGATCTGGGCGGGGTTCACGACACTCACGGTAAACCCGGCATCGGCCAGGTACTCCGCGCTTGCTTCCCAGTAAATGCCGGTGGCCTCCATGCAGGCGTGGAGTTCCGCGGTCCCCTGTTTGGTGAGAAACGCCCGCAGGGCGGCAAAGCCCTCCGGATCATTGGTCACGACCTTGTGGCGCGCCTTCCCGTCAGGGAGCCTCAAGGCCAGGTCCAGCTTGTCTTTGGAGACATCGATTCCGAGGATGTGTTTCATGTGAGGTTCTCGCGCAATCCACCTTGTTGATGCAGGCTCACGGCAAAGCCGGGCCGAGGATACTGTCCGATTTCTCGCAAGAAGAAAAAACAGAAAGGCCGGCGCAACATCTACGCAGCAGGCTTGGTGCCTCAGCTCCGATCCGGCGTCCGGCCCTTCCGCTCGGGCAGGCCCGAGTCCAGCAACAACGAAATCACAATACAAGGTCCGATTAGCGCAGCGTAATCGGACGCATGAGCGCCAAGCCCGAGCGGCGCGTTGCTTGTCCGGGGGTGTGCTCGCCGGGCCGCGGTTGACCGCCGTGTGGCGGCAGGATTCGTCCTGACGAACGGGTGCAGGGCGGCAAGGGCGGTTGACATGAGTAGACACACCTCTTGCGCGTCGCGCGTGATGGCCGGCGTCTGCCCGACGGATTGGCGCGGGGACGCAGAGATGGCGGGCCATGCACAACATGCGTCCGATTACGCTGCGCTAATCGGACCTACAAGGGGGGTCTGGCCGTTTACCGGCATCAACCCTCGATCATCAGCAGCGCTGCCGCCACCTTGCGGTTTTCCGCCATCAGGACGTTGTAGGTCCGGCACGCGGCGCCGGTGTCCATGATCTCGTAGCCGACACCGGCGGCAATCAGCGGGGCCAGGATTTCGGTTGGCGGGAAGCGCAGGCGACCGCCGGTGCCGAGCAGCACCACCTCCAGTTCCAGCGCGGCGAGGGTGGCGAGGTGCGCTGCCGCCAGCGCATCGAAGGTCTGCGGCGGCCACTCCGGCAGAACCCGGTCCGGCAGCACGATGAGGCTGCTCTGGTACACCGTGTCGTTGACCACAATGCGCCCGGGTGCGTAGGTGCGAATGCGGTTGGACCGGGCGGCGCCGGTTTCGAGCTGGATATGCATGGTCGCGTCCTCGCTATGTCCACCACGGTCCCGAAAATCGGGCGGAAACGGCCGTACAGTCGTTGACAGTGCGGTGCACCGCCAGTAATGTTTCGCACTTTGCGTAAAGCGTTATATTATAAGCGTTTCCATCGCCGGGCCACCCCGCCGCCGCCAGCCGCAGCATGAATCCTACCGACCAGTTTCCGCGCATCGAGCGCCTGCCGCCGTATGTGTTCAACATCGTCAACGAGCTGAAGGCGCAGGCGCGCCGGCGCGGCGAGGACATCATCGACTTCGGCATGGGCAATCCCGACCAGCCGACGCCCAAGCACATCGTCGACAAGCTGGTGGAGGCCTCGCAGCGCCCCGACACCCACCGCTACTCGGTCTCCAAGGGCATCCCGCGGCTGCGCAAGGCGATTGCCACCTGGTACCAACGCCGCTACGGCGTCACCATCGATCCGGACAAGGAAGCGATCGTCACCATCGGCTCGAAGGAAGGGCTGTCGCACCTGGCGCTGGCCACCGTCGACAAGGGCGACGCGGTGCTGGTGCCGAATCCCTGCTACCCGATCCACACCTACGGCTTCGTGATCGCCGGGGCCGACATCCGCCACGTGCCGCTGGTGCCGGGCGGCGATTTTTTCGCCGAGCTGGAGAAGGCGATCAAGAACGCCTGGCCCAAGCCGAAGATGCTGGTGCTCAACTTTCCCGGCAACCCGACCGCGCAGTGCGTGGAGCTGGATTTCTTCGAGAAGGTGATTGCAGTCGCCAAGGAGCACGGCATCTGGGTGATCCACGATCTCGCCTATGCGGATATCGTGTTCGACGGCTACGTGGCGCCGTCGATCCTGCAGGTGCCGGGCGCCAAGGACATCGCGGTCGAGTTCTTCACGCTCTCGAAGAGCTACAACATGCCCGGCTGGCGGGTCGGCTTCATGGCCGGCAACCCCAAACTGGTCGGGGCGCTGGCGCGGCTCAAGTCCTATTTCGACTACGGCACGTTCACGCCGATCCAGATCGCCTCGATCCTGGCGCTGGAAGGGCCGCAGGACTGCGTCGAGGAGATCCGCCTGATGTACCAGAAGCGGCGCGACGCGCTCTGCCACGGCCTGCATGCGGCCGGCTGGATGGTCGAGGTGCCGAAGGCCACCATGTTTGTGTGGGCGCGGATCCCGCACCCGTACCGCGAAATGGGTTCGCTCGAGTTTTCCAAAAAGCTGCTGACCGAAGCCAGGGTGGCGGTGTCGCCCGGTATCGGCTTCGGCGAGTACGGCGATGAGTTCGTGCGCTTCTCGCTGATCGAGAACGAGCACCGCACCCGCCAGGCGGTGCGCTCCATCAAGGAAATGTTCCGGCGCGACCAGGGCAAGGAGCCGCTGCCGGTGGCCGGTTAATCCGCCGCCGTGGCAGTCCATGCGCGGCGCAATTCAAGAACGAAACAGGGGAAGGGTGTGGAACCGGTCAAGATTGGCATTCTCGGGTTGGGCACGGTCGGCAGCGGCACCATCAACGTGCTCACCCGCAACAGCGACGAGATCCTGCGCCGCGCCGGGCGTGCCATCCGCGTGGTGCACGCCGCGGCGCGCGACCTGACCCGCAAGCGCAACTGCCCGACCGAGGGCATCCGTCTCACCACCAACCCCGACGAGGTGGTAAACGATCCGGAGGTTGCCGTGGTGGTCGAGCTGATGGGCGGCTACGAGCCGGCGCGTACCCTGGTGCTCAAGGCGATCGCCAACGGCAAGCACGTGGTCACGGCCAACAAGGCCATGATCGCCGCGCACGGCAACGAGATCTTCGCGGCCGCGCAGAAGAAGGGTGTGATGGTGGCGTTCGAGGCCGCGGTCGCCGGCGGCATCCCGATCATCAAGACCATCCGCGAAGGGCTGGCCGGCAACCGCATCGAATGGCTGGCCGGCATCATCAACGGCACCAGCAACTTCATCCTCACCGAGATGCGTGACCGTGGTGCGGACTTCGCCGAGGTGCTGCGCGAGGCGCAGCGCCTCGGCTACGCCGAGGCCGATCCGACCTTCGACGTCGAGGGCATCGACGCCGCCCACAAGCTCACCATCCTCGCGGCGATCGCGTTCGGCATCCCGTTGCAGTTCGACAAGGCCTACACCGAGGGCATCAGCCGCATCACCCGGCTCGATGTCGAGTATGCCGAGCAGCTCGGCTACCGCATCAAGAGCCTCGGCATCGCGCGTCGCGCGGCCAACGGGGTCGAGCTGCGCGTGCACCCGACCCTGATCCCGGAGCGGCGCCTGATCGCGAACGTCGACGGCGTGATGAACGCGGTGCTGGTCAAGGGCGACGCGGTCGGGCCGACCATGTATTACGGCGCCGGCGCCGGCGCCGATCCGACCGCCTCGGCGGTGGTGGCCGACATCGTCGATGTGGTGCGCACCCTCACCAGCGATCCGACCAACCGCGTTCCGCACCTGGCGTTCCAGCCCGACCAGCTGTCGGACCTGCCGATCCTGCCGATGGACGAGGTCGAGACCGCCTATTACCTGCGGCTCCAGGCCCAGGACCGGCCGGGCGTGCTGGCCGAGGTGACGCGCATCCTCGGCGACCTCGGCATCTCGATCGAGGCGATCCTGCAGAAGGAGCCGCGCGCCGGCGAGGACACGCTGCCGGTGATCATCCTCACCCAGCGTGTGCTCGAGAAACACATGAACCAGGCGATCGCCAAGATCGAGGCACTGCCGTCGATCACCGGCAAGGTGATGCGCATCCGCATCGAGCGCCTCAATCGCGACTGGAAATGATATTTCGGGTATTGATCGCAGAGGACGCAGAGGCGCAGAGAGCGCAAAGATAAGCTGGATTGAATTTCGATTCTCTGCGTTCTCCGCGCCTCTGCGTCCTCTGCGAACACACTGCCACCTTCAAGAAGGCACGACATGAACCTCGGGCAACGATATACCGGCCTCATCGACAAGTACCGCGACCGGCTGCCGGTCTCGGACGACACGCGCGTGATCTCGCTCGGCGAGGGCAATACGCCGCTGATCCGCCTCAACAACATCCCGCGCGAGCTCAAGCCGCACGTCGACATCTACGTCAAGTACGAGGGCCTCAACCCGACCGGCTCGTTCAAGGACCGCGGCATGACCATGGCCGTGACCAAGGCGGTGGAGGAGGGCTCGAAGGCGATCATCTGCGCCTCCACCGGCAACACCTCGGCGGCCGCGGCCGCCTATGCGGCGCGCGCCGGCATCACCTGCTTCGTGCTGATCCCGGAAGGCAAGATCGCGCTCGGCAAGCTCGCCCAGGCCATGATCCACGGCGCGGTGGTGATCCAGATTCAGGGCAACTTCGACGCCGGCATGCAGCTGGTCAAGGATGTGGCCAATGAGGCGCCAGTGACGATCGTCAATTCGATCAACCCGTACCGGCTGCAGGGCCAGAAGACTGCCGCCTTCGAGATCATCGAAGAGCTGGGCGCGGCTCCCGACTATCACTACCTGCCGGTCGGCAACGCCGGCAACATCACCGCGCACTGGATGGGTTACTGCGAATACGCAGACCACGGCATCTGCAACAACCGGCCGGTGATGGTCGGCTACCAGGCGGCCGGCTCGGCGCCGTTCATTGCCGGCAAGATGATCGACAATCCGGAAACCATCGCCACCGCCATTCGCATCGGCCATCCGCAGTCCTGGGACAAGGCCTGGGTGGTGCAGAAGGAGTCGGGCGGCTGGTTCGGTTCGCAATCGGACGAGGAGATCCTCGCGGCCCAGAAGCTGCTGGCCATGAGGGAGGGCATTTTCTGCGAGCCGGCCTCGGCCACCTCGCTGGCCGGCGCCCTGCACGACGTCAGGCGCGGCAAGATCGCCGAAGGCAGCCGCATCGTGTGCACGCTCACCGGTCATGGACTCAAGGATCCGGACACCGCCATCAAGCAGAGCACCACCCCGCTGGTCAAGGTCAAGGCCGAGCTCGGCGAGGTCAAGCGCGCGATCCTCGACAACATGGTCAAGTAGGCCTTGCGGCCTGCCGGTCCGGGCCCGGGCGGGAGACCGTCCGGGCCTATTTTGTTTGCGGCGGGGGAACAGTGCTATCTTTGCCAGATGCGGGGTTGTCTGGCGCCAGCTACTTGCCTGTTCGCGGGCAGGTGGTGACGCAGGGATGCACCAGGGCGCGTAATACCGATAAACAATAATTCTGGTAGGTCATCCGAGGAGATCGATCATGTCACGCACACCATCGTATATTCTGCTGGGACTTGCATTGCTCGTTGGTTCGGTCGGTGCCGTCCGCGCCGATGAGTACCCGTCGAAGGTCATTACCCTGGTGGTGCCGTTCTCGGCCGGTGGTCCGACCGACACCGTCGCCCGGCTCATCGCCCAGCCGATGAGCCAGAAGCTCGGCCAGACCGTCATCATCGAGAACGTCGGCGGTGCCGGCGGCACGATCGCCGCTGCGCGCGTGGCGCGCGCGACGCCGGACGGCTACACCATCTTCCTGCATCACATCGGGCAGGCGACCAGCGCTACGCTGTACAAGAATCTCAGTTACAACGTGCTGACCGATTTCGAAACCGTAGGTCTGGTAACGCCGGTGCCGATGACCATCATTGCCAAGAAGGACTTTCCGGCCAAGGACATCAAGGAGTTCATTTCCTACGTCAAGGCCAACAAGGACAAGATCACCTACGGCAACGCCGGCGTCGGTGCCGCCTCGCACCTGTGCGGCATGCTGTTCATGAGCGCGATCGAAACCCAGCTCACGACCGTGTCCTACAAGGGCACCGGTCCGGCGATGAACGATCTGCTCGGCGGGGTGTTCGATTTCATGTGCGACCAGACCACCAACACCACCGGCCAGATCAAGGGCGGCAGGGTGAAGGCCTACGCGGTGACGTCGCGTACGCGGGTGCCGTCGCTGCCCGATCTGCCGACGCTGGACGAGTCCGGGCTCAAGGGCTTCGAGGTATCGGTGTGGCACGGCCTGTATGCGCCCAAGGGCACGCCGCAGCCGGTGATCGACAAGCTCAGCGCCGCGCTGCAGGTCGCGCTGACGGATCCGACCGTGAAGCAGCGCTTCGCCGAGCTCGGCACCGAGCCGGAACCGGTCGCGCGCGCCACGCCGGCCGCACACCGGGCCCACCTCAAGGCCGAAGTGGAGAAATGGGCGCCGGTCATCAAGAAGGCCGGCGTTTACGCCGACTGAGCGGGATCGATGGGCTGACCCGGTCGGCACGACGCCGTGCCGGCCGGGTCGGGTGACGGGGTGCTGCGCCCGGCGCGGGCGGGCTGAATCGCGATACCGCCGATGATTCGCAATCCGAAAGACTTCTGGTCCGGGGTAATGTTCTTCGCGGTCGGCGTCCTGGCGGTGCTGGTCGCGCGCGATTATCCGTTGGGCTCGGCACTGCGCATGGGGCCGGCCTATTTCCCGACGGTGCTGGGCGTGCTGCTGACCCTGGTTGGCGCCGCCACCATGGTGCGCGGTGTGACTCAGCCGGGAACGGCGCTTGGCCGATTCGCGTGGCGCGACCTGTTGTTGATCCTGTCGTCCACGGTGCTGTTCAGCATTCTCATCCGCAATGCCGGCCTGGTTGCGGCGGTGGTGACGATCGTCGTGGTCGGCGCCTACGCCAGCACGCGTTTCCGCTGGGGTTACGCGCTGCTGCTGGCGTTCGGCCTGGCGGCGTTCTGCGCGCTGCTGTTCATCAAGGCGCTCGGCTTGCCGATCCCCATGATCGGCCCGTGGTTCGGGCACTGAGAAGGGTCACGTCATGGAACTCCTGGCCAATCTGGCGACCGGTTTCGAGGCGGCGCTGACACTGACCAATCTGGCGTACTGCCTGATCGGGGTCACGCTCGGGACACTGGTCGGCGTGCTGCCGGGGCTCGGGCCGATCGCCACCATTTCGATTCTGCTGCCGATAACCTTCACGCTGCCGCCGGTGTCATCGCTGATCATGCTCGCCGGCATCTATTACGGCGCGCAGTACGGCGGATCGACCACCGCGATCCTCATCAATCTGCCCGGCGAGGCGACCGCCGTGGCCACCACGCTCGACGGTCACGCCATGGCCAAGCAGGGTCGCGCCGGTGCGGCCCTGGCCGCGGCCGCGATCGGCTCGTTCTTCGCCGGCACGGTGGCCACATTTCTGCTGGCGGCGTTCGCCCCGCCGCTGGCCGAGCTGGCGCTCAAGTTCGGCCCGCACGAATACTTCTCGCTGATGGTACTGGGGCTGCTTGCCTCAGTGGTGCTGGCGCACGGCTCGCTGCTGCGCGCCATCGGCATGATCCTGCTCGGGCTGCTGCTGGGACTGATCGGCACCGACGTGAACTCCGGCATGCAACGCTTTACCTTCGGCCTGCCCGAGCTCGCCGACGGCATCAGCTTCGTGATCGTGGCCATGGGCGTGTTCGGGCTGGGCGAGATCATCCGCAACCTCGAACACGAGGAGACGCGCAGCCTGGTGATCAAGCGCGTGGGCGGCCTGATGCCGACCCGCGAGGACTTCAGGCGGATGGTGGCGCCGATCCTGCGCGGGACCGCGATTGGGTCGGTGCTGGGGATCCTGCCCGGCAACGGCGCACTGCTCGGTTCGTTCACCGCCTATTCGGTCGAGAAGAAGATCTCGCGGACACCGGAGCGCTTCGGCAAGGGCGCGATCGAGGGTGTGGCCGCGCCCGAATCGGCCAACAACGCCGGCGCCCAGACCTCGTTCATCCCGATGCTGACGCTCGGCATCCCGTCCAGCCCGGTGATGGCGCTGATGATCGGTGCGCTCATCATCCAGGGCATCCAGCCGGGGCCGACCGTCGTCACCGACCAGCCGGCGCTGTTCTGGGGCATCATCGTCTCGATGTGGGTCGGCAACCTGTTCCTGATCATTCTCAATCTGCCCATGATCGGGCTGTGGGTGCGGTTGGTCACGGTACCCTACCACCTGCTGTATCCGGCGATCCTGGTGTTCTGCGCCATCGGTGTGTACAGCCTCAACAACCAGCCATTCGATGTGCTCCTGATGGCAGTTTTCGGGCTGCTCGGCTACCTGTTCGCCAAGCTGGAGTGCGAGCCGGCGCCGCTGATGCTCGGATTCATTCTCGGACCAATGATGGAGGAGTACCTGCGGCGCGCGCTGGTGCTGTCGCGCGGCGATGCCACCACCTTCCTGACGCGCCCGATCAGCGCCGCGATGCTGGCACTGGCGCTGATCGCCGTATTCCTGGTACTGGTGCCGGCCTTCCGCAAGACTCGCGAACAGGCCTTCCAGGAAGAGGAGCAATAGCGGGCGGTCCGTGGGCAGTGGCAATATCGCCGCTCGCTGCGGCGTCCATCGTCGATGGAAAGCACAACGGCTCGCGCCGGGCGGCGGTATAATCGCCGCCCATGTCCAGCATTCCCGGCCGTTCGTCATGACCCGTCCCGCCACCTGCCGGGTCACCCTGCTGCTGTCAGGGCTACCGAGCGCCGCCGCGGACGCGGATCGTCGCCTGCCGGCACTGGCATCGCTGCTGACCCGTGCCGATCGACTGGCCACACCGCCGGCGGGATTCGAGGTGCGGCTGTTTCATCTGTTCGGCATCGCCGTCCCTCCCGATGCCGATCTGCCAATTGCCGCGGTGACACGGCTGGCCGATATGGGTGTGGTCGATCGCGAGTGGTGGATCCGTGCCGATCCGGTGTACCTCGAGCCCGGCCGCGACAGCCTGGTGCTGCATCCGGTCAGTCTGACGGCGGCGGAGGCCACCCGGCTGGTCGATGAAGTCAGTGACAGCCTGGTGCCGGACGGCTGGCTGCTGCGGGCGCCGCATCCGCAGCGCTGGTACGCGAAGCCGCCGCAGGCACCGACCCTGATTACGACCCCGCTGGCTGATGCGATCGGTCGCGACATCCGCGACCTGCTGCCGCGCGGCCCGGACGGCAAGGCCTGGCATACCCGGCTCAGCGAGCTGCAGATCCTGCTGCATACCGCCAGCACCAATGCCGGGCGC
>Ga0115026_10000033_pt1 | contig 24706 bp, 27 predicted proteins | sample Mud_0915_D1_FD_83878 | JGI IMG/M metagenome (GOLD analysis project Ga0115026, IMG submission 83878) | Wetland microbial communities from Old Woman Creek Reserve in Ohio, USA - Mud_0915_D1 | ecosystem: Environmental > Aquatic > Freshwater > Wetlands > Sediment ...
GAACACGTTTGATTGTATTTTGATTGGGGCCGGTGTCCGTACGGTGCCAGCACACCTTTTGTTGTTCGAGAAATTAATCAATGTTGTGCATCAAAACGCACCTACAGCCAAACTCTGTTTCAATACAAAACCGAGTGATACTGCTGAAGCTGTGCAGCGGTGGGTCTAAGACGGCCTCCGGCCGCCGATGAACTCAACCGTTATGTCAAATCGTATATCGTTTTCATTTTGAATATTATCCAGTTTTCGTGCTAGTATAATTTCAAGGAAGACTGCAAAATGTGAGGTGAGGAAATGGAAACCCGATTGAAAATGATTTATTGGAAAGGTGAAAAATTTTGGGTAGGAAAGCTGCTTGAATATCCTGACATCATGACCCAAGGTAAGACCTTGAAAGAGCTTGAGGAGAATATGAAAGAAGCTTATAGGCTCATGACAATGGAGGATGTTCCCAAGGGGCATAAAGTCAAAGAGCTCACCCTCGCAGTATGAAGAGAAAGGATCTTATCAAAATTCTCACTTCAGCCGGATGTCTTCTCCTGAGACATGGTCAGCGACACGACCTTTACTTGAATCCCAAAACGGGGAAAAAACAACCCGTTCCACGACACAGTGAAATAGACGAAAATCTCGCCCGACACATTATAAAGATATTGACATAACCATATCCTTCCAGAGGGTGGCCAAAAGTATCGCTTTTGGCGTGCGCTGACGCCACCGTTAACCCGATTGGAAAGGTTCACGATGAAGAGAGATCAATTTAAGTTTTTCCACGATTTGCGTGTCAGGTATGCGGAAGTCGATAGCCAGGGCATCGTCTTTAACGCACATTATCTAACCTATTTTGATACGAGTATTACTGAATTTATGAGAAGTATTGATTACGACTATCAGGCCCTCGTCTCAAGAAGAGGGCTCGACTTTCACTTGGTCAAATCGACGGTAGAGTATCTGAAGCCAATTGGTTATGACGAAATCATTGACATCGGTGTCACTCCCCAGAAAGTTGGGAAATCAAGTTTAACGTGGGTGCTTGCGATCTTCAAAAAGGGGGAGTCGGAGTGCCTGGCAAAGGGAGAGATTGTCTGGGTATGCTCCCGGGTGGGTACGAATAAGTCACATCCTTTGCCTGAAGATCTTGTGAGACTATTATCTGAGCATGAAAATCCGTAACAACCATGCGCCGGACGGTTTTCAGCCGCCGATGATGCCTGCCGTGGGCGCCCCGCGACCGTGATTGGCCAGTTGTGACGCGTCATTTTGGAAGAGAATGGCATGTCTCAGGTTCAACTGATCTTTGAAAAGCAGTGGCTTCATGCGTCGCTGCTCGCTGTCCTTCTCGTCGGGATGGGATGGGTCGGACGTATCGATGCCGTCCGGGTTGGGCAGCTCTGGGGAGTCAGCACGGCAGCCTGGCTCTGGATTGCCGTAGCACTGGCCGTAGCGCATCAGGTATTCGTGTGGGCCTGCTGGCGGAGTCAGCTTCATGGATCTTTGCTCACGCGAACGTTTGGGAGTCGCGGATTTGACGTGTATGCCGTAGGGTTTTCAATCCTCGGCATCGCGAGGGTGGTTGCCGTTTTCATACTGGCTATATCGAATCGAGACACGTTGCATCTGGATCCGAGGGTCCTTCTGGTCGTAGCTGTGATCGTGGCAATTCCGGCCATATACCTCTTCTACTCCGTCAAGCGTTATTTCGGCTTCAAGCGTGCCTTCGGCATCGACCATTTCGACACGGCTTATCGGTCTCTCCCGTTCGTCAGGAAAGGGATCTTTCAGCTCACACGGAACGGGATGTACGTCTTCGGGTTTTGCGCTCTTTGGGTTCCGGGATTGTGGTTCGCGTCGGCAGCGGCGCTTATCGTAGCCTTCTTCAATCACCTGTATATTTGGATCCACTATTACTCGACAGAGCTTCCTGACATGAAGCGGATTTACGGAGAATCCCGAGTGAGCCCACGCGGGGAGGCTTCCTAACCTGTCCAGAAAGCTACTCGGATGGAGTGTCATCAATTCTTATGGATAGCAACCCCCGGTTATATCGGGGGCTAGCCAAAGGAGGCATCAATGGGTTTTGTGGGTCTGAAAGGAATAATACTCATCCCCTTTCTTATTGTCGTATGGTATTTTCTTATTGTTCTACCTTTCACCAAGATATACAAAAAGGCTGGGTACTCTCCTTGGATGGCGATCTTGATGATTATCCCATTGTTGAATGTTCTGATGCTTTATTTCTTGGCATTCTCGAATTGGCCGAGTCTAAACAGAAATCAAACCGATCCATAGCCCGTTAAGTTTTTCCCATTCCCTCATCACTTCACATGATTGAGAATTAGTGCGGATGAGCGAACAGGTGAGGGCGTTGATTCGTTCCAGCTTGTTCCTCGGGTTTAATGTCCCCCCGGATACCAATCTTCACTTTCTTGAGAGGAATTTTCTTGCCTGACGCTGCAATCGCATCCTCTGTTGCTTTGACCAATCCAAAGCAGCAGGGTACTTCCATATAGGGAAGCGTAATGCTCTTGATAGAATTCGTCCTGAATATCTCAGTCAGTTTTTCCTTATAGAATTGGATATCGTCCAACTTAGGGCAGCCCACGACGACAGCTTTTCCTTTGAGGAAATCGCGATGGAAATCAGGATAGGCGAATGGAACGCAATCGGCGGTTATCAGGAGGTCTGCATCTTGAAAATAAGGAGCGTTGATCGGCACCAGTTTCAACTGGACAGGCCAATGAGCGAGCTGAGACACAGAGGGCGCAGCCGAGCCAGACTCTGTCCGTGCTTCGGAAACTTTGAAGTGCATGGCCCTCGAAGAAGGGCAGCCGGCGAATACCGGGGCAGGTTGAGGTTTAGGTTGAGCTTCCTTTTGTTTATGAAGATGAATCTCCACTGCCTTTTCATCGAACTCTTCAGCCTCTCTTTCAATGACGGTAATCGCATCTTCCGGACAATGACCAAGACAGGCCCCCAGGCCATCGCAGAACTTCTCGCTCATTAACTTCGCCTTTCCGTCAATGATCTGAATAGCCCCTTCGGCACAGTTGGGAATGCAGAGACCACAACCGTTACATTTTTCCTCATCAATCCTCACGATCTTTCTCGTTGCCATGATTCGCCTCCTTTGTGTTATTTAATTATAAAATAACCCGCCCTTAAACGTTTTTCATTGACCTAAGTCAAGAGGAGGTAAAAATTTAAAACCCTTTGAATTTATAGGAGATTTTCTGAATGGAATAGAGTCAGTGATTGAATAACGTTGGATTTGAACGCATATCTGATTCGTCCTTAGGAATTAATGCTTGACAGCATGACATCATGATGTTAAATTTAAGAACGAAATGAGACAGGAGGCTTTTCTTATGAAACGAGCTCAAATTCAAATAGATGAAGAAGTGTATGAACTGCTACGAAATCGGGCTTTCAAGGAGAAAAAATCGATCGCAGGGGTGATTCGGGAGATTGTAAAAAAAGATATTTCCCAATCTGATCGCCATCGATCTTCTTCGATTAAGGATTTTGCATTTATTGGCGCGGGTCGTTCAAAGCAGGGTCCTCTTAAACCAGTATCAGAACGTCACGACGAAGCTCTTGAGGAGGTCTTTAACAAGTGATTTTTTTGGACACCTCAGCCATTTATGCCCTAGCTGATAAGGCAGATACTAACCACATGGTTGCGCACAATAAGTTCGAGGAGGTCTTGAAGTCTGGAGAGACCTTTCTGCTGCATAACTATATCCTGCTGGAGAGTGCTGCTCTCTTACAGGCAAGGTTGGGGCTTCCCTCAGCCCTTCTATTCCTAAAAGATGCCAAATCGTTTGAGGTGGAATGGGTTGATCTGGACTTGCATGAAGAGGCGGCAAAGGAACTCGAAAGGATTGGGAAGAACGGTATCAGTCTCGTCGATTGCACGAGTTTTCTCGTGATGAGACGAAAAGGTGTGCAGGAAGTCTTGGCCTTTGATCCAGATTTTCATGATCAAGGATTTACAATCTATTAATGCAGATGATTCCTGATGAGATTCAATTCACGTTTATCTTTTGGATAAAATAGTGTGGTTTAGAATACGGAAGCGTTTCACCTGCGCCTACTTGCGAATATCCTAACATCCTATTTCTTTAATTCAATATCAAATCCCCAGCTAAACTTTATTGGGCCCTGGCTGTACTCTGAAGACGATTTTCCCGCAAAATGATTGTTGCCCAACATCTTCAGGGTACAAGAATTTTTTGCAACCCCTCCCTCATTGTCTACCTTCGCACTGTTTGAAAAAATGTAATCCTTCCCTGTTTTCTTGCCTGTAAAGTACTTTAACTCCGGAGGGCTAAAGACCATGCCAGATCTGAATTCCATTTTGAACTCATTGCCACTTTGCGTAATCACAAGGGTTCCCTGGCTCGGTTTACCCGCTGGAACAGGCCCTCTCGACCAATGACCGGATGTTGAATAGTTCCAGGTGCCCACGATCGAGTCTGCGGCCGCCAGATTGGAAAGATTAAAAAGAACAAGTAAAGCCAAAAACCCAATTCCAAAAACCATTGTTCTTTTCGTTTTCTCGAGCATCAATCCCTCCTTTATCCACCTCCGTGTCCACACACCCAAACTCATTATCCACAAATTGCAAACGCAGTCAAGCAGTGTCTTTAGAAAGGGTTAGCACAGAACAACAAATCGTTTTATGATCACCTACAAAGAAAGGAGAGTTATTTGTCCTGGCCAGCACTATTGGCGATCATTTTTTGGGGTTTTTCCTTCATTGCTACAAAGGTCGCTCTGAGGGAAGTCCACCCTTTCACCCTTGTAACCCTTCGGTTTGGAATCGGAGGGCTTCTCCTCCTACTGGTTCAGCTTCAAAAAGATGGGCGATTTCTTAGTGCCTTTACGATCAAAGATTGGGTTTCAATCATCTTTTTAGCCATTGTAGGGATTTCAGGGCACACACTTCTTCAAGCCTACGGTTTGCTTTATACCAGTGCCATTAATACAGGATGGATCGTTGCGATCATGCCTATATTCATCACTATCGCCGCTCATCTTTTCCTCGGGGAAGCGATTACAGCGAGGAAGATGATCGGGATACTCATCGGGCTCCTTGGAGTTTTTCTGGTCATCTCAAAAGGGATGTTTTCCATTTCGATCTTTCGTTTTGGCTCCACCTTTGGTGATTTCTTCATTCTCATCAGCGCAATCACCTGGACCGCCTTCACGGTTGGAGGCAGGGGGTTTCTTTCGCGTTTTTCACCGCTGGCAGCGATCACACCCATCATGATCGTTGGGTGTCTCATCACACTCCCCTTTACCTGGCTGAAATGGGAATGGGATATCCTCTTCCGTTTATCTTTAACCGGATGGACGGGCATTCTCTTTTTGGGGGTTTTCTGTTCCGGACTGGCTTATCTTTTTTGGTATTCTGCTCTGGCAAAAAAGGATTCAAGCATTATAGGAGTGTATCTCTATCTGGAGCCTCTTATCACATTGATTGGGGCATCCTTACTTTTGAACGAAGAGATTCGGTGGATCACCCTCGCGGGCGGAGGGATGATCCTGGGTGGCGTCTACATGGCTACAAGGAAGGTTTCATATTCCATCCCCTCGATCCCCGTCTCCCGCAAGACCTCTCCCCCCGCGATTTTTCAGGGGAGATAAAGTTCTTGACATCGAAATTGATTAGTGATATCAGATGCCTCTGTAAAGACCGTTTCGAAAAGGAGGGCAACGATCTTGGCATCAAAAGGGGTTGTGAAGTGGTTTGACACAAAGAAGGGATATGGATTCATCGAGCAATCGGGTGGAGACGATGTGTTTGTTCACTTTTCAGGGATTGCGGGAGATGGCTTCAAGTCTCTCCGTGCGGGAGAGGAAGTAGAGTTCGAGATTGCCACCGGCCCGAAAGGGCCTCAGGCGACCAACGTGGTCAAGGCGACTTAGATCGCAAAGCGCAGAGAACATGGCGCTTAGAATTTGAACTCAAAATTTATAACTATTCTTAGTCATTGAGTTACTAGGTGATTGAATCATTCATTGACTAGTGATTTCTTGACCTATTGACAGCCAGGTTTTCTCTTTTCTAGTGCCTGGCTTGATCGCTCTTCAAATTTCTTCAAATCTTCTCCGGCTTTTGGGGTCAAAAGGCATTTAACCAAAATCTTATTCTTGACCTTCCCGATAAAAAATAAGGAAGTCCACGCCCAGCGTCCGGGGGGCTGGGTCACCCGTTCGACCGCGCGAAGCCCGATCGTTTAAGGTGGGGAAAAAGGCACGGCTTCCCTCGATAGACTCGGGATACTGAGTTTATCGAAGTGCAGAGTGAAAACTCGAGGAGGCTCCGTCCTTTAGGGAGGGGAGTCGAGAGGTTCAAAAAGTCCGAAAGATTATCAAGACAAAAATTGGGGTTCATCTTGAGTTCTTCTTTCCGGAAAGGTAACTCCGGTCCCGACCGAGGGCGGCGGGCCAGGGAGTCTGAGGGTTGACTTTAGGAAGGTTGGTTTATTAAATTTGAGGGTAAGAAAGTAAGAGAGGATGAAGTCGTTCAAAACCCTTCAGAATGATTTTATTGAAAACCGATGGCGGATCTCGATCGGACTGATCGCCCTCCTCATCGTTGATGTCCTCCAACTCTTCATTCCAAGGGTCGTCAAATACGCCATCGATGACCTCACCCTTGGCACCGTTTCTCATTCTCGCCTTCTGGTCTATGGAGTAGAGGTTCTCCTCCTTGCCCTGGGCATTGGCAGTCTTCGATATGTCTGGAGGACCTTTCTGCTGGGAGCCGCGCGTCGAATCGAAAAGGCACTCAGAGACCGCCTATTTACTCACCTTCAAACCCTCTCCGTTTCCTATTTCTCCCACACCAAAGTGGGGGACCTGATGGCCCATGCCACCAATGATATTGATGCCGTTCGGATGGCACTGTCGATGGGAGTCGTGTTTTTAGCGGATACGATCATCTTAGGAGTCCTGACGATCTTTTTTATGATCTATATCCACCCGGGATTAACTCTTTTTGCCATTCTTCCCATGCCCTTGATCACGCTGATGACACTAGTCTTCAGTCGGACGATCCATCACCGGTTTGAAATGGTTCAGAGGGTCTTCGCCTCGCTGACCGAAAGGGTGAGGGAGGCCATTACGGGTATCCGGGTGATCAAAGCCTATGTTCTTGAGGAGAGAGAAGAAAAAATGGTCTCTCAGCTAAGCCAGGATTATATTCAGAAAAATTTGAATGTGGTGAAAGTATGGGGAATGTTTTTCCCCATCATTCTTTTTCTCTCCAATCTCTCCATGGCGATCGTTCTCTTTTGGGGCGGAAACTTGACAATCCTTCAATCGATCACAACGGGGGATTTTGTGGCCTTTATGAGCTATCTGGGACTCCTCGCCTGGCCCATGATGGCCTTGGGGTGGGCAGTGAATATGATCCAACGAGGGAGGGCTTCCATGGACCGTCTCAACCGGATCTTTGAAGTGACTCCTGAAATCTTCAATGCTCCCGGGGTCGTTCATCGGGGACCGCTGAAAGGAAGGATTGATATAAGAGGTCTCACCTTTTCCGCCGGAAACGGAGGAAACGCTCTCCTCAAGAACATAAATCTCACCGTCAACGAGGGGGAGAAAATGGTCATGGTGGGGAGGATCGGTTCCGGAAAGACAATTTTCTGCAACTTAATCGCGAGGATTTTGGAATCTCCCAAAGGGTATCTTTTCTTCGACGGGGTTGAAATCCATGACATCCCCCTGGAGGTGTTGAGAAAATCGATTGGGTATGTACCACAGGATACCTTTCTTTTCTCAGACACCATCCGTGAGAACATCGCATTTGGAAGAATGGAGGCGACGGATACAGAAATTGAAGAGGCTGCAAGGCTTGCGCAGATTTACGATGAGGTGATGGACTTCCCAGAGGGGATGAATACCGTGATCGGAGAGAGAGGAGTAACCTTGTCGGGCGGACAGAGGCAGAGGATTGCGATTGCTCGGGCCATCCTCACAGATTCCCCCATTTTCATCCTGGACGATGGACTCTCCTCAGTGGACATTCAGACGGAAGAACGGGTTCTCGAGGGATTAGAGAAGTTTCTCCGGGGTAGAACGAGCATTCTCGTGACTCACCGAATCGCTCCCCTACGGAGAGCGGATCGGATTATCGTTCTTGAAGAGGGACAGGTGGCGGAAATGGGGGACCACGGAACCCTTCTTTCCAAAGGGGGGATTTACGCCGACCTCTATTGGCAGAGGCAACTGGAAGAAGAACTGGAAAAGGAGAATAACGTTAATAGTTCGGAGTTCGGCGTTCGGAGAGGTGAAGATGAATGACGAAAGATTTGATTTGAAGAATCTAAGGGCTTTTCAATTACTTTCAGAATAGATGAGTGCAGAATGATCTGAAAGACTGGAATCTTAGAAAATGAAGGGGAAAACTCCCAACTCCGAACTGACGAGTTTCTTATATGCACACTGATTTCGGCTATATGGAAGAAGGCAAATTAGGGAAGCCCTACGACCTGAGACTGATGGCCAGGTTGGGGGGATTTCTGAAACCCTATTGGAAACTGATGGCCCTTTCCCTCCTGTTTGTTTTGATCATGGCGGGTCTGGACCTCATCATCCCCTATCTCACCAAAGAGGCGATAGACCGCTATATCGTCGTTGCGGCAAGGGAAGTTGTCTTAAAAGGAGATGGCTCGCCGGAGGAGCACCGCTTCTGGAATCAATATGGCGAGAGAATCATCCCAGAAAAAGAAAAAGGGAAATTTCTTCTCCTGCCAGAGACGCTACAATCCATGGACGGGAAAGAGATGGCCCTTTTCCAGAAATATGGCCTCCTGACAGAAACCCGATACTACCTGTTCGTCCCGCAGACACCGGAGGAGGAAAGCCTCCCTAAAAAATATCCCTCCTTGTTTGAGAAAAGCGGTTCCCGTTGGTTCATTTCGTTTGATCAAATGAAAGCGTTGAGTCGAGAGGACCTTCGTATCCTGAGGGGGAGGGATGTGAAGGGCGTTTTCCAAATTGCCCTCCTGGTTGTTTTCATTCTCGTCATCAATTTTGGAATGAATTTCTCTCAAGTCTATACGATGGAGTTGGCTGGTCAAAGGATGATGCATGATCTCAGGACAAAGGTCTTCTCCCATCTCCAAGACCTACCGGTTTCCTTTTTTGATAAAAACCCTGTGGGAAGGTTGGTGACCCGATTGACGAATGATATCCAGAACGTCCACGAGATGTTTACTTCTGTCCTGGTAAACCTTTTGAAAGATGTTCTTTTGGTGTTCGGGATCATCCTCCTCTTGCTCCACCTCAACCGGGAACTCGCCCTGGTTTCTTTCTCTGTTATCCCTCTGATCTTTGTCACGGCCCTTTTCTTCAGCCGTCGAGCCAGAGATGTGTTCCGGGAGATCCGTTTGAAGATTGCCCAATTGAATTCTTTTTTTCATGAAAATTTCTCGGGCATCAAAGTGGTTCAGCTCTTTCGAAGGGAGAAAGAGAACTCCCGGCGATTTGAGCAGATCAATGAGAAATATTATTTGGCGAACATGAAGCAGATCTCCATTTATGCTTTTTTTGTCCCCTTCGTTGAAATCCTGAGTTCCGGAGCCATCGGCCTTCTCCTATGGTACGGGGGGGGAAGGGTGATTCAGGAAGCGATCACGCTGGGAGTTTTGGTCGCCTTTCTTTCCTATATCCGGATGTTCTTCCAGCCCATCCGGGACCTTTCGGAAAAATACAATATACTGCAATCTGCGATGGCCTCCCTCGAAAGGATCTTTTCGTTACTCGATGAAGATCAAAGGATTTCAAAGCCTTCCTTTCCAAGAATGGAGGATATCCGAGGGAACGTTGAGTTTCACCATGTCTCCTTCTCCTACAACGGGAAAGATAAGGTCCTGAAGGATGTCTCTTTCTCAGTCCATGAGGGTGAAACCGTGGCCATTGTCGGGGCAACGGGGGCCGGAAAAACCTCTTTGCTCCACCTGCTCGAGCGGTTCTATGAAGTGGGGGAGGGGGCCATTCTGATCGACGGAATTGATATTCGAGAGAGGGATTTGACTCAACTCCGGTCGCAGATCGGGTTGGTGATGCAAGATACCTTTCTTTTTGCCGGAGATATAGAGGAGAATATACGACTGGGGGACGGGAGGATCGATGAGAGAAAGGTGAGAGAAGTCGCGCAGGCCGTGAACGCCGAGAAGTTTATTCGACGATTACCCGACGGATATCGCACAAAAACAGGGGAGGGGGGGCAGGCACTGTCCGCCGGGGAGAAGCAGTTGTTGGCTTTTGCGAGGGCCCTTTCCATTAACCCAAAGATCTTGGTCCTCGACGAGGCAACCTCGCATGTCGATCCTGAAACGGAACGGTTCATCCAAGAGGGACTGGCGCGATTGCTCAAAGGAAGAACAGCGATTGTCATTGCTCACCGGATCTCCACGATCCAGCATGCTGACCGGATCGTCGTCCTCCATAAGGGGAGGGTTCGGGAAACCGGAACGCATACAGAATTGATGGCTCAGAAAGGCATTTATTTCAGACTTTATCAACTTCAATACGGCTCGCCATAAGTTCCGCTCGGAATTCAGGGTTGGGAGTTCGGAGTGATTCTGTCGAAGTCTCCGATTGCCGAGCGAATGCCTCCGAACCCATCAATCTTAATCGCAAATTAAGATCAACAAGGGTTGACAAAAGAGGATTGCTGTCCTATAAACAATTAGAATTAATGTCAAATGTGTAGATCCCGCATTGTGGGCGGGGAGCTTCACATTCCAAATTGGTCTACCGGAAAGGCTCTATGGAAGAGAAGGACGTCCACTCTGAGCAAATCGATCAGGCGGAGGAAAAGAAACGGGAGATCGACCTCAACATCCTTTTCCCTGAGAAGGGCTATGATTTGAATCGTCTTTTCCCCGATGATGGAACCAAGAAACTCCTTTACGAATTGAGGCGAAACAAGCGAGATATCGATCGTTTTATAAAGAGTCTTCATGTGGAGGAGGAATAGATGAAGTGCCCCTATTGTGATAAGACACTGGCTTCCGTTCTCTGTCCGGAGTGCGGCGGAGAGTCGCCTGAAGGGAGCCTTTATTGCAGGCGGTGTGGAAAGCCCATAAGGGTGGAAAAGGCGGAGACCGATTTCTCGGAACGTATCCCCTGTCGTGACGGCAACTGCGTTGGTACCATCAATGATAAGGGAGTTTGTAATATTTGCGGAAATCCCTATATGGGAGAGGGGGTTTCATAACTTTCTTCCTTTTTAGGGTGGGACTTAAATTTGGCATCCTTTTTGTATGTTATTTTTCACGTAATTCCACTTGGACCAGCAGCTTAGGCCACATTGACAAATGAAACGACGGTGATTATCTTAAACTGTAGAGTAACTGATTAATTTCAAAGGAGGTTAGGATGATATTTTTGCCGAGGGGGGGAGCTGATCGAGACGAAAAGGCCAAAGACGATAAGGTTGTTATCCCCGATGAACTCCCGATTCTTCCTTTAAGAGGAACCGTGCTTTATCCTGACTTAATATTGCCCATCATGGTGGGCAGAAAGAAGTCAGTGAAACTCATCGATGATGCAATGGATTCTGATCGCATTATCGGGGTAATCACTCAGAAGAGGTCTGAGATCGAAGATCCGAAAGAGGGCGATCTCTATTCAGTGGGCGTCGCCGCGTTGATTTTGAGGATGATTCGAGAACTGGACGGAAGCCAACGAGTCATTGTCCAAGGGGTCTCGAGGATCAAGATCAAAGAGTACATCCAGCGAGAACCCTATTTCAGGGCGAGGAGTGAAGTGATCGATGAGGGACTCGTACAAGGAGTGGAGATCGATGCCCTCATCATGAATTTGAAGAACCTCTTTCAAAGAGCAGTGGAATTAGCTCCTTATCTCACGAGTGAATTGGGAACGATGGTTTCTAATATCAAGTCTCCCGCCATTCTTGCCGACTTGATTGCCTCGAACCTGAACATTTCGACGACCGAGAAACAGGGAATTTTGGAAACATTCGACGTCCGAGAACGGCTGAGTAAAGTTCATCTCTTCCTCAACAAAGAAGTTCAGGTATTGGAACTAGGGAACAAGATCCAATCGCAGGTCAAGGAGGATATGGATCGAACCCAAAGGGAATATTACCTCCGGGAGCAATTAAAGGCGATCAAGAAAGAGTTGGGAGAGCTGGATGAACATTCGACAGAGATCAAGGAACTTAAAGAGAAGATCAAGAAGGCCAAGATGCCATCCGAGGCCCTGGCCGCTGCCGAAAAAGAGTTAGATCGCTTGTCCAAGATACCCCCTGCTTCGGCCGAATATACGGTCGCGAGAACCTACTTAGATTGGCTGGCGGAACTCCCTTGGTCTGAAACCACAGAGGACAATCTGGATATCGACAATGCCCAAAAGACTCTGGATGAAGACCATTATGATTTGGAAAAGGTAAAAAAACGGATATTGGAATACCTGGCAGTCAGGAAATTGAAGGCGGATATGAAGGGCCCCATCCTTTGTTTCGTCGGGCCCCCCGGGGTGGGAAAGACCTCACTTGGAAAGTCGATTGCCCGAACAATGGGCCGTAAATTCATCCGAATCTCTTTAGGCGGAGTCCGAGATGAGGCTGAAATCCGGGGCCACCGCCGGACCTATGTCGGGGCTCTGCCCGGCCGGATCATCCAAGGGATCAAAAAAGCCGGATCGAATAACCCGATCTTCATGCTGGACGAAGTGGATAAGATCGGAATGGACTTTCGCGGAGACCCTTCCTCGGCACTTTTGGAGGTGTTGGATCCGGAACAGAACTTTTCCTTCTCTGATCACTATATCGATGTTAATTTCGATCTCTCGAAGGTGATGTTTATCACCACCGCGAATGTGCTCGATACCATCCCTCCTCCCCTCAGGGACCGGATGGAAACCCTCGAACTCCCGGGCTATAGCGAAGATCAGAAGATGATGATTGCTAAACAGTTTTTAATTCCCAAGCAGATCAGTGAGCACGGGTTGAGTTCAGAGTACATCGAATTTCAGGATTCGGCTCTTCAAACCATCATCAGTTCCTATACCCGAGAGGCGGGGGTCAGAAATTTGGAGAGGGAGGTCGCAGCCATCTGTCGTGGGGTGGCCAAGGATGTGGCACGAGAGATAAAAGAGAAGGTGGTCATCGTTCCAGACAACCTGCATAAATTTTTAGGGCCGGTCAAATTCTTCCTCGAAGTGGCAGAGCGGACCTCTAATCCAGGTGTGGCGACGGGTCTGGCCTGGACGCCTACCGGAGGAGACATCATTTTTGTGGAAGCGACGAAGATGAGGGGGGAGAAAGGGCTGACCTTGACAGGGCAGTTGGGAGATGTGATGAAGGAGTCCGCCCAGGCCGCGTTAGCCTATGTTCGATCCAAATCGAAAGAACTCGGTATTGAAGAGGATTTCTTTGAAAAGAACGATATCCACATCCATGTGCCAGCGGGGGCCATCCCAAAGGACGGGCCTTCAGCTGGGGTCACGATGTTTGTGGCGCTGACCTCCCTGTTGACCAACAAGCCTGTTCGAAGTGATGTTGCCATGACGGGAGAGATCACGTTGCGGGGCTTGGTCCTTCCTGTGGGGGGGATTAAGGAGAAAGTCCTCGCAGGAATGCGGGCCGGGATTAAGACGATCATCCTTCCGAAGAAGAACGAAAAAGACCTGGAAGAGATTCCTGAGCATATTCGAAATCAGATGAATTTCAAATATATTCAGAGGATGGATGAGGCCATCGAACTGGCGCTGAAACACACGGAGCCACGAAGCACAGAGCGAGAAATCGTTAGCCCGCCAGTCAGCTAAAAACCTAGAATTTCACATCCCTTTTGCCCCGGCAGCAGAAAGCCACGGCCTCTGGGCGTGGCTGAATGGGCTAACCTTTGGCCGGGATGTCGCCCCACAGGGGCGCTAGTCAGGTGCCTGAGGCTTTGCCCGCGGGGCTCCACCATCTTTTTGTCCGGATTGATGGATTAGGTCTGGAGCCTTTTCGTGGATTACCCCAAACTTAGAGCCATCAATATCTTTCCGATCCAGAATTCCGGGCAGACCATGCTCTGCCTTCAGGATCCACAGAACATCAGCGAGAAAGCTCTTTTCTTGTCACCCCCTCTTTATTTCATTGTTTCCCTTTTTGATGGCCAGCATTCGATCCGGGATATTCAGGCGGAATATATGAAGAAGTTTGGGGAGTTCCTTTATACAGAAAAATTACAGGAGATCATCGGCCAGTTGGATGATGCCCTTTATCTCGAAGGGGATCGGTTTCAAGAGGCGTTGAGGCAGAAAGAGGGAGATTTCAGGAAGGCTTCGTCCCGGGAAGCGGTTTTTGCGGGGAAGAGTTATGAAGCAGATCCGGATAGATTAAGGGCTCAACTTGAAGGGTACTTTAGAGGAATAGACGGTTCCGGACCTCTTGGATCGAAAAAGGGCGAAAACGGCTTGAAGGGGGCGATTGTTCCGCACATTGACTTTCAAAGAGGAGGGGCTTGTTATGCCTCCGGCCACCGAGAGATACGGGAAGGGAGTTCTTCCAATTGTTTTATCATCTTTGGAACAGCCCACACTCCCATGGAAAATCCCTTCTGCCTGACCCGCAAAGACTTTGTTACCCCTCTCGGACCCTTGAAGGTGGACAGGGAATTGGTGGATGCGGTCCAGTCCCGTTGTCCTGCGGACCTCTTCAAAGATGAAGGCGTTCAACGAACCGAACATTCAATCGAATTTCAGTGTGTCTTTCTGCGATACCTTTACCCGGAGCCCAACCCTCTGAAAATTGTCCCCATCCTGAGCGGATCATTTCACGAAGCGATTGACAAGGGGGTTTCACCGATGGAACTCGAACCGATCCGCCAGTTCATCGATGCCTTAAAAGACGCTGTTTCCTTCCTCGGGAGAGAGGTTTGTTATATTGCGAGCGCAGATCTCGCCCACATGGGCTTTCAATTCGGGGATCGTGAAGGCATCCATGAGTATGATCTCAGGGTCCTCTCTCAAGAAGACCGTGAGATGCTGGGATATGCGGAGAGGATGGATGGAGAGGGTTTTTTTTCTTCTATTTCAAGGGAAAAAGATCGGAGGAGAATCTGCGGTCTTTCGCCGATCTATTCCATGCTCAAGATCCTTGAGGCGAACGGGGGGAGACTTCTTAAATACGACCAGGCATTTACTCCGGAAACCCGTTCCGTCGTTTCCTTCGCCAGCCTCGCCTTTTATTAAAAAGTGCGGATTGTGGAATGCGGAATGCGGAGTATAATTGTGTGAGATTTGTTTTGCGAATTTAATCCCGAAATCCGCAATCCAAAATCCGAATTCTAAGAGGGTTTCTGTCTGATTCTATTGATGGAAGGGTAGATTTCCGAAAGTTTCTTCTCCACTTCTTGGGGAATTTCAACTTGAAGGTTAAGGATCTTTTCTCTAAGAAGGGCCAAGGCCCCCAATTTTTCACTGACCTCTTTCGGTGTCACGCGACTTAATCTTTTTGAAACCTCCTTTACCTCCTCGTTGAGGAACTCAACCAGTTTCAGAATCTCCGCAATCTTTTTTTGGGACATCTGAATTCCCCTCCCTGTGATGTCATCACCATACCCGATTCAAGGCAAGAATTCAAGGATTTTGATCTGCCTATTCGTTCAACACCTCCTCCTTCGCAAAGTCGGAGAGACTGCGATCGTTTCCCTCTTCGAGCATTCTTATCCAGTTCCTCACACGATCCTTCCCGTAAGCCTTTTCCCACGCGACGACGATCTCATCCACTGGAACATCCGCATAAACTCCATGAAAATCGATATATTCCATAAACCTTTGATTTTCTAGGTTATAGGCTTGGAAAAGAGAATCCTCGCGACCGTTAAATTCAAGGGGTGGGACACGGTGCTTTCTGCAGAGATCCATGTTGAAAGCAGGTGTGGCTTTTACCCATTTCCCTTCCAGATAAAGCTCCACAAAACCGTGGTAGACAAAAAGGTCGCTCCCCATGAATTTAATAAGCTGCGTTGTGGCAAGATGATTCCGGACATCGACAAAACCAATGCGGGTGGGGAGTCCACAGGCTCTTCCCAAGGCGCAGAGGAGGGAGGCCTTGGGCACGCAAAAGCTTCGGCCCCTTTTGAGGACATAACTTGCGCGATAATGTTCAGGGAGATAAAAAGGAGAATAGGGGTCGTAGATGATATTGTCGCGTACGGCAAGGTAAAGCTTGACGGCGATCTCAATCGGGTCCTGACTCCTCCCAGCGATGAGGATTGCATAATCTCTGATGCTCGGATGATCGCTATCGATCATCGAGGTTGGAGTTAAGTAACCTACACCCTCTTTTTGCATGGCCTTGTTCCTTAGTTCCTCCTGAGGCCCCCAGAGTCGCACAAGGAGGCAAAGGGGCTTTCATCCGCCTACGCAGGAACCACGGGCTTGGCGGTGGAGGGATGCGTCCCTTTGGCGGCAACCGTCACAGCGATAAACTTGCTGTGTTTTGGCAGATTTCGCAAACGGGCGGACGACCCACCGAAGCCTTGGCGTTTGCGCGCCGAAGCGCTACAGCGCCCAGGTGCGTAAGCGGGTATGTTCGTTGAGGACCACGGGCCAACCCGCGGAGCTCCATTTTTCCCTCGGTAAATGGGAATTTACTAAATTGAAGCGGAAGAGTCAACCCTTTCGATTCCCTTGGCAGATGACGGGGTTTGCCTTCGACCCGAGCCCCTCGATTGGACTCAGGGCCTTGAGCCTGTCGAAAGGCTCAGGCCAAGGCGCTCAGCCTGCCTGCGCGAAGCCCCGCCTTGCGGGACCGAGGCAGGGGTTGACCCCGAACGGCGGCTTCTGTTCCCGCCTTGAAAGGCAGGGCTTAGCGCCGTCGAACGGGTCAATAAGATTCGTCCATTGCGATAACGATCTCTTGTTGAGATTCTAAGTCGGATGTGGTATGAGAATGAATCATTGGCAACTTTTTACAGAGAAGTGGGGTTGAAAATGATGCAGACTTTTCAAGTACGAACATCAACGCGTACCGAATTCATCAATGTGTCTCGCCCGGTCCAAGAGGCTGTGAAAAAAGTGGGAGTGGAAGATGGGATTTGCATCATCTTTGTCCCGCATACCACTGCCGGTGTAACGATCAATGAAAATGCGGACCCAAGCGTCGTACAGGATATGATCATGGAGTTGAACAAAATCGTTCCCTTCCAGGACCAGTATCGCCACATGGAAGGGAATTCTCCAGCCCATATCAAGGCCAGTCTGGTGGGATCTTCCCAAATCGTCTTTGTTGAATCGGGAAAATTAGTCCTCGGAACCTGGCAGGGAATCTTTTTCTGCGAATTTGATGGGCCAAGGAATCGGGAAGTTCATGTAAAAGTGATTCCTGACGGTCAATGATGTTCTTTCAAGAAGTGTTGCCGTAGGACAGTCCTGCCGTGTTGCTGTTTCAACGGTAGCAGGACAACACCGCAAGACCTTACCGAGGCCTTTATTTCATCACAAACGATGGAGATGACTTTCGAAGAACTCATCGATCAAGCAAGTAAGATCCTTGAAAAAGAATCACGTTTAGTCCAGATCCCTTCACAAGGGAAAGTCGTATTTGTAGGAGATACCCATGGAGATCTGGAGGCCAGTCGGCAAGTGACACGTCAATTCCTCAAGAAGCCTTATCGCATCGTTTTCTTAGGAGACTATGTGGATCGTGGAGATGATTCGGAAGAAAATATCCGATACCTCCTGGGACTGAAATTGGAGCATCCTGAAGAAATCTTTTTTTTGGCCGGAAATCATGAAGGATTTATGGTGAAACAGTTTCATCCTTCCAGTTTTTGGAATTCCATCACGCTTGAGCAGAGAGAAGGATACGGCCTCCTTTTCTCCAAATTCCCTTTGGCCGCCACGACCCAAAATGGAATCTTAGCCGTTCACGGCGCCTTGCCAGATTTAGAATCGCTCGAAGAAATAGGCAAGATTGAATTGGGAGATGGAAATTGGGACAGGATCGTTTGGGGGGATTTTGTGGAAGAAGAGGCCGAATTCCTGGGTGATTTATGGGGGAGGCCCCAATTCGGCCGGCCTTATTTTGAGCGGATGATGGAGCGATACCAAAAACAGGTTCTCGTCCGATCCCATCAACCTCATGCCCCTTTAAGGATGTTCAAAAAAAGGTGTATCACCATTTTTAGCTCGCATGCTTACCTGCCAACCCGCACGGTCGCTATTGCCGACTTGGAAAGGGAGATCCGAACCTCAGAAGATCTTGTCCTGGGAACGGTATGAACCTTGTTACAAAGGGCGAGATGCCCAAATTCATTTCTTTTGATATGGACGGGACATTGGTTGACGCGGAATTCACGGATTGGGTTTGGGGCCACGGGATCCCCACACTGTATGCTAAGAAAATGGGATTCTCCTTCGAAGAGGCCAAAGCCCTTGTGACGCAAGAATACCTTAAAGTCGGCGAAGGGGCGATCGAATGGTATGACATCAAATACTGGTTTCGATTTTTCCAGCTCGATGAGAGCTGGAAGGCAGTTATGGACCGCTATACAGACAAGATCAAAGTTTATTCGGACGTCCATCACGTATTGCAGCGCTTGGAAGGCAGATTCCCTTTGATCCTCACCTCTAACGCGGGGAGAGAGTTCATCGACCTGGAGATGGAAGCGACGGGTCTCGGGAGATATTTCCACCGGATCTTTTCAGCGACCACTGATTTCGGCGAGGTGAAAAAGACAGTGGGTTTCTACCAACGAATTTGCCAGATCCTCGAAAGCAGACCCCAAGAGATCGTCCATGTCGGTGACCATTATGAGTTTGACTATCTCGTTCCTCGCTCTCTGGGGATCCGCGCTTTTTACCTGGATCGTTCCGGCAGGCGAAGTGGAGACTCTGTGATCCCAGAGTTGAAGGATCTTGAGGAAAGATTTTCTATCGTAGAAGATGAGCCGACCTCCGATGGAACCGGCTGCGGCGGGAGGGGTTTGAAGAGATCTAAAATTTAAAATGATCTCCGGTAAACAAAAGATGACTGATCATGACAAACACTCCTCGGGGATTCATTGGGCTTGGGTGATTTTGGGAACAAGCTTTGTTACCCTTTTTGTCAATTATAGTATTCGGATTGGGGCTTATTCAGTGCTTCTGCCCAAGATGATTCAAGATCTTCATATTAACATGACTCAGGCAGGAATGATCAGGGCCGGCTATTTCTTAACTTACATCCTTTTCTCACCATTGATGGGTTGGCTGATGGACCGGATCGGTGGGAGGTTTGTCATCAGTTTTTTTTGCCTCTTCTTGGGAGCGGGCACCGTTTTAATGGGGCGGGCGTCAGATCTCACGACCGCTGTCTTTTTCCATGGGATTGTCGGGATAGGAGCTGCTTCGATATGGACTCCGGTTTCCGCTTTGATCCAGAAATGGTTTGGAGGAAATAAGCGAGGGTTGGCATTGGGAATACTCTCACCCAGTTACGCCCTGGGATTTGGCCTGATGGGGATCCTTCTTCCTACCATCGTCAATAACTATAGTTGGAGGATGGGCTGGTACTTATTGGGAGCCTCGGGTTTGATCCTGATCGCTATGAATTTTCTGCTTCTCAGGGATGACCCCGAAAAGTTGGGACTCCTCCCTTGGGGTGAAACAGCCCAATCGACTCCTTCTCCCCCCCTCTCCCAGACTTCTTTCAATTATCGGGCGATTGCGAAAGAACCCATGTTCTGGTTGATCGGTGCTTCCTATTTATTTATCTCCGTTGCCGTTTATATCGTCTCGGATTTTATCGTCACCTATGGGGTGGTGGAATTGAAAATTCCATACCCCGTTGCCTCGACCTTCATCAGCATTCTGGCCCTGACAAGCATCGTCGGCGGGTTCGTCTTCATGACCCTCTCTGATTATATTGGAAGAGCGAAGTCACTCGTCATCATTCACTCGTTATTGGCGCTTAGCATTTTTTTGATCATTCTCACAAAAGACAATATTTCATGGTTGAGAATAGGGATTGGCTGGTTTGGTTTTATGTATGGTCCGATTTTTCCAATGTATGCTGCCTGTGCCAGAGACTATTTCCCGAAAGAAGTTGCCGGAAGGGTGATCGGCCTCCTGACGCTTCTGTACGGGATAGGGGCCATGGCGGGTCCCATCCTTGGGGGCCGTCTGACCGATTTGATGGGAAGCTTTCGCTGGTCTTTTGGGATTGGGGCCTTCGCCGCCTTGTTGGCTAGCCTCATTATGGGATTCGTGAGGAAACCGGAGGAACTCAGAGAGAAACAGGAATATTGAAAGAAATCCTTCCTTTATGGTAAGATGGAAGAAAAATAGTGGGAGGGTGGGGCAATAAGACGTGACCCAGCCAAGGATCCTGGTCGTCGATGACGAAATGATCGTTTGCGAAAGTTGCAAGCGGATCTTGGAAGAGGAGGGCTATGAGGCGGAAACCGCCCTGAGCGGAAGGGAAGCCCTTGAAAAAATGAAGGCCCACCCGTTTGACATCGTCATCACCGACCTCAAAATGCCGGGGATGGATGGCATGGAGCTTTTGAGAACATTTCGCAAAGAGTATCCCGATTCAATCATCATTATGATCACCGGGTTTTCTACCGTGGAAACCGCAGTCGAGGCCATGAAATTGGGAGCCTTCGACTACATCCCCAAGCCCTTTACGCCAGATGAGGTTGCCATTGTCGTGAAGAAGGCGATTGAGAAGAAAAATCTCATGCTGGAGAATATCTACCTGCGTCAGGAGTTACAGGAAAAGTACGGGTTCCATAATATTGTGGGAAAGAGCAAGAAGATGCAGGAGATCTACCGGGTCATTGCCAAAGTGGCTGTCACCGACAGTACCGTGTTAATCTATGGTCAGAGCGGGACAGGGAAAGAACTCATTGCTCGGGCGATTCATTTCAACAGTCCGAGGAGAGAGAAACAATTTGTGCCGGTGGACTGTGCGGTCCTGTCAGAGAATCTCTTGGAGAGTGAATTGTTCGGCCACGTGAGGGGGTCTTTCACCGGTGCCGTCACCACCAAACCAGGGCTGTTCGAAGTGGCGGACGGAGGGACGGTCTTCCTCGATGAAGTTGGAAATATCAGTTTATCTATTCAAGCCAAACTCCTCAGGGTTTTACAGGAAAGAGAGTTTACCCCTGTGGGAGGAACCAAGGTCAAAAAGGTGGACATTCGGCTGATCGCTGCCACCAACAAGGATCTCGAAAGGATGATCAAAGAAGAGGTCTTCAGGGAAGATCTTTATTACCGCCTGAATATTGTTCCCATCTCCCTTCCGACTTTGAAAGATCGTCAAGAAGACATTCCTCTTTTGGCCGTCCATTTCCTCAAAAAATATGCTGAGGAGATGGGAAAAACGATCAAAGGGTTTACCCCCGAAGCCATGGAAAAAATGATGAAGTACCCATGGCCAGGAAACATTCGCGAACTGGAGAATGTCATCGAACGGACGGTGGTGATGATCGACGACGAAATGGTGAGGGTGGAACATCTCATTCTTCCGGGTCAACAAGAAAAAGAAATCTCGGAGAGTCAAATCCCCCTGACCAGTGAAGGGCTGAAGGAGATCAAGAAACAGATGAGGGAAAAGGCGGTTGAGGAGATTGAAAGGGCATTTGTCCTAAACGCCCTAGAGCGCCATCAATGGAATGTCACACGAGCGGCCGAAGAGGTGGGGATGTTGCGGCCAAATTTTCAAGCACTAATGAGGAAGTACAACCTTCGAGCGAGGGGAGACTCGTAATAGTTAAATGGCAAATGTCAAAGTTCAAAGTTTAAATAAAATCCGAAACCCAAATGACCAGAGAGAAAGCTTTTGAGTTAAGACCTTCGACACTGATTTGGCTTTGAGATTTTGACCGGCGAATGACCCCATTCCGGCCTTGTAGGTAGGGTTAAGGGGCACAATTAAAGCATTATTTTTTGCTCGCTTTCGGCCCGCCGCTGCGTGCCCGGGAAGCCCATTCGACACACTGAGGACCGTGGGCTCTGTCGAATAGCCCCGGCCTGTGCCCGGATAGCTTCACACTTAAAATTGTTTTTCGGACAAAGGGGTTCTCTTGTCAGATTTCTTCAAATGGTTAATTGTGGGTTGGTCAATTGTTGTGGTGGGAATTGCTGCCCTTGGAATGCTTCTCATTACCAAATATGGAGAAGTGAAAAAGATTGAGACAGATGATGTAAGTCTCTGTTACATCATTGCGTTCTTCTGTTGGTTGATTCCCATTATTGCCTTCACAATCTTGGCCCGCACATTAGGTTTTTGATCGGGATTAGACTGCCTATTTTTTTTATTCTTTTTTATTTTCTAAGTAATTCAATCATTTTAGTTAATTAGTGAATTTTTGCTCATTTCATCCAAAAGGAAAGTATATAAAAAATATACAATCCTCCTCTTAGCCCTCCAATGAGAATCTAAAAAAAAATAATAAATTCAATAGATTGAATGAAATTTTTGTTTTGGTTTTACCTTGGCACATGGAATGCATTAAATAAGGTTGCATCCAAAAGAAAGGAGGGATGTGGCATGTTGAAGGAAAGAAAGCTTTGGGCAGCGGGAATAATGATCGGGTTAATTGTTATGGTGGCCACACCGGCATTTGCAAAATCGTTCTCTCTGAAGGACGCCGGGGTTGCTCTTTGGATTTTCATCATCATAGGAGCCGTGATCGTCCTTCTCCAGCTGATTCCGGCAGCCATTCTCTTCTTCTCATTTGTCGGAACTTCTTCGAACATGGTTTTCAAACGAAAGAAAGAAGCTGAAAAAGCGGCCGCCGAAGAGAAGGGTCTCCTCCCTGGAGCTGAACCGGCGCCCGTGAAAAGGTAGGGATTGGAGAAAACAATGTCTGGGAAAATGAAAAAAATTTTGCTGCTTTTAGCTTCCGTTTTGGTCTTGACGATTGCATTGGTTTCTTTGGGGATTGGTTATGCAGGAGGGGTCAGAGGAATTGGGCTCCTCGGAGTCTGTTTTTTCTTCACCGGTGGGGTGGTGGTGATCTTAGCTCAATTGATTCCTGCCGGCATCCTCCTTTCCTCTTTCATAGGAACGGCGTTCACCTCTTTTCGAAAAGGAGAGATGCCTATTCGAGCGACGTAGGATAGAAAACAAATTTTGCCTCCGAAGACTTTTTTCCTAGTGGGAGGGGCGTAAACCTTGTCCGGTTGACGGGGGGAGTGAGTAAAAGAAGGAAGAAGGAGGCCCAACCGAAGAGGAGTTTGATATGAAGTCGAAAACGATCCTCATTGCATACCAGGATGATCTTTGGGCCAGATCGCTCTCCACTTTCCTTCACGGCATCGGCTACAGAGTGGAGACGGCGAAGCTGGTGAGTGAGATGATTCGGAAGGTCCGAAAGGGGAATATTCATGTCGTTCTCCTCGATGATGAGATGGAAGGCGTGAAGGCTTGTGACTTAGTTCCCTTGCTTAAGAAGGATGATAAGATCCAGGTCATCGTCATCTCATCTGAAGCCTCGCTCGGGCTGGTCAAGCGTCTTCGGGGCGCAGGGATCTTTTATCAGGCCATGAAGCCGGTTGACCTGGAAGAGATCAAGTCGGCGGTAGAGTGCGCTTTTGAAAAGATTGAGAGAGAGAATTTAAAAGAGGGGTTCTTTCCTTTCCTCATTCCCGGGAGGGTTCCGGCATGAAATGGAGAGAAGATGGAAGCAGGTGTTGGAGAATCCTTGGAAGGGGCCTACCTGCCTTTTTGATGTTCGGGCTGATGTTGGGGGGGACGGCCAGGGTTGCATGGAGCGACAATTCCATGTGCTTTGGCTGTCATCAGGACGAGTCACTAAAAAAACAAGATAGCCGGGGTAAAAGTCTCTCTCTTTTTGTGTCCGAAGCGGTTTTTAAGAATTCGGCCCACAAGAAACTATCCTGCTCGGATTGCCATACCCGGATTAAGGATGATAAACACGCCGAGGGCGGGCAGAAGGCGGCGGACAAAAGGGTGAACTGTGCCACCTGCCACGAGAAGGCGGAGAAGGAGTATCTGCAGGGTCTCCATTCCAAGATGATCATGAAGGGGACAGAAAGGGCAGCCAGTTGTTTTGACTGTCACGGAAAACATAACATTCTTCCGAGCAAGAATGACAAATCCATGACCCATGTTTCCAACATCGCCAAGACCTGTAACCGCTGCCATTCGGATGCGGTATTTATCAAACAGCATGCCCTGGGAGCGGCCATACCCGGAGATGAGTTTAAGAGAAGTATCCATGGCAAGACTGGAGAGGTAACCTGCACCAGTTGCCATGGAAGCCATAACTTGAGATCTCTGATCGATCCCAAGTCAATGATCTTCCGATCGAACATTCCTCAAACTTGTGGTTCATGTCATCCGGATATCACCAAGCAATTTACGGAAAGCGCGCATGGCGTGCTTGCTGCCAGAGGGAGAATGGATTCTCCCACCTGTACCACCTGCCACGGCATTCATGGGATCAAGGCGAAAGTGGACCCGGATTCCCCTGTGAACGAACGACGCATCGCGCTGACCACCTGTCCGCAATGTCATGCTGCGGAACGCATTTCGAAGGAATACAAACTGACCTCCGCCCCCGTAAAATCATATTATGATACTTTCCACGGTCTTTCCTATCAAGGAGGAGATACTTTTTCGGCAAACTGCGCCAGTTGCCATGGAGTCCACGATATTCGACCCTCTTCAGACCCCAAATCAATGATTCACAAAGATAACCTGCAGAAAACC
>Ga0115026_10000035_pt1 | contig 24302 bp, 22 predicted proteins | sample Mud_0915_D1_FD_83878 | JGI IMG/M metagenome (GOLD analysis project Ga0115026, IMG submission 83878) | Wetland microbial communities from Old Woman Creek Reserve in Ohio, USA - Mud_0915_D1 | ecosystem: Environmental > Aquatic > Freshwater > Wetlands > Sediment ...
CAGCCGCGGCAGCGCCGCCTCGTAGTAGTCGATATAGCTCTCCTTGTCGGCGTCGATGAACACGAAATCGAACGGCGGCTCGGCCGGCAGCGACCCAAGGGTCTTGATGGCGCGCCCGCGCAGCAGCCGGATCTTGTTGCCGTGCGGGCTGCGGTCGAAGAACGACTGGGCGATCGCCGAGGTGTCGGGGTCGACGTCGCAGGTAATAAGCTCGCCGTCGTCCGGCAGTCCGGCGGCCATGCTCAGTGCCGAGTAGCCGGTGTAGGTACCGATCTCCAGAACCCGGCGCGTGCCGGTGATCTGTACCAGCATCCGCAGGAACGCGCCTTCGACCGGGCCGGTGAGCATCTGCGGCGACTTGCAGTGGGCGCGGGTGTAGGCGGCCAGCTCCTCGAGCAGCGGCTCGGGCGGCGTGCTGTGCGCGCGGCAGTAATCCTCCAGTTCCGGGGCGACGATCGGGGTCATGGCGCGAATTCTCCGGTTCATGCCGTGGCGGGATATCCATTATGATTCTCCCTGAACCCGAACCGAATTGCCCCGCCGCGGCATGACCGCCTCACCCGATTCCGCTTTCTCCCAGGGCCTCGCCGCGCTGCCCGAGCCGCTGCGCGCCGGCGCGTCCGCCGCCTGGAGTGAGCTCGCGGGCGCAGGTACCGGCCCGTGGACGGAAGCGGCGGCGCGGGTGCTGGCCCTGAGCGAGTTCGTGGCCCGCAATGTCGCCGCCCAGCCGGTGCTGCTCGCGGAGCTGGTGGCGAGCGGCGATCTCGAGCGTGCCTATGCCGACGGTGAGCTGCGCGCGCGGGTCGCGACCGCGGCGCAGGCGTGCCCCGACGAGCCCGTGCTCAAGACCGCACTGCGCCAGCTGCGCCGGCGCGAAATGGTGCGCATCGCCTGGCGCGACCTCGCCGGCTGGGCCGATCTCGCCGAGACGCTGGCCAGCCTGTCGGCGCTGGCCGATGCCTGCATCGACGCCGCCCAGGCGCGGCTCGCCGCCTGGCTCACCGAGCGCGAGGGTGTGCCGCGCGATCCGGGCGGCGCGCCGGCGGCGTTCGTGGTGCTGGGCATGGGCAAGCTCGGCGGCGGTGAGCTCAATTTTTCCTCCGACATCGATTTGATCTTCGCCTACTCGGAAGAGGGTGAGACCGACAAGCGGGCCTTAAGCAATCACGAGTACTTCGTGCGTCTCGGCCAGCGGCTGATCACGGTGCTGAACGAGGCGACCGGCGACGGCTTCGTGTTCCGGGTCGATATGCGGCTGCGGCCGAATGGCGCCAGCGGACCGCTGGCGCTGTCGTTCGACGCCATGGAGCAGTACTACCAGGCGCACGGCCGCATGTGGGAGCGCTATGCGCTGATCAAGGCGCGTTGCGTGGCCGGCGACATGAGTGCCGGCGACGAGCTGCTCAAGCGCCTCAAGCCGTTCGTGTTCCGCCGCTACCTCGACTACACCGCGGTCGAGGAAATCCGCGGCATGAAGCTCGCCATCCACCGTGAGCTGCTGCGCAAGGGCATCGAGGACAACATCAAGCTGGGCCCCGGCGGGATCCGCGAGATCGAGTTCGTCGGCCAGGCGTTCCAGCTGATCCGCGGTGGGCGCGATGCACGCTTGCAGGAGCGGCGCATCCTGCCGGTATTGAAGCACCTGGCCGACGAGGGCGATCTGACGGCACAAACGGCGACCGAGCTCACGACCGCCTACGAATTCCTGCGCAACACCGAGCACCGCCTGCAGATGATCGACGACCAGCAAACCCAGGTGCTGCCGGTGGGCGAGATCGACCGGCTGCGGGTCGCCGTCGGCATGGGCTTCGGCGACTGGGACGCATTCCGCGCGGCGCTCACCCGCCACATGCGCCGTGTGCACGAGCACTTCCAGTCGGTGTTCGCCGCGCCCCAGGGCGAGGCGCCGGAGGCGGCCGAGGTTGGGCTGCACGCGCTGTGGGCCGGCACGCTCGACGAGGCCACGGCCGCACGCATGTTGGCCGACGCCGGGTTTGCCGATGCCGAGGCGGCGCTCGGCCTGCTGCGCGGCCTGCGCGAAGGCGGGGCATGGAGCGCGCTTTCGGCCCAGGGGCGCGAGCGCCTCGACAAGCTGATGCCGCTGCTCATCGGTGCGGCCGGGTTGACGCCGGACGCCAACACCACGCTGGCGCGGCTGGTGCGGCTGATCGAGGCCATCGGCCGGCGCTCGGTGTACCTGGCGCTGCTGGTCGAGAACCCGCTGGTGCTGTCGCAGCTGGTGAAGCTGTGCGCGGCCAGCGACTGGATCGCCCAGTATCTGGCCCGTCACCCGGTGCTGCTCGATGAATTGATGGACCCGGCCGGCCTGGTCGCGCCGCAAGACCGCGCGGCGCTGGCCGCCGAGCTCGAGAGCCGGCTGGCGCGGCTGCCGGGCGACGACCTGGAGGCGCAGATGGACGTGCTGCGCGAGTTCCGGCACGGCCACGTGCTGCGGGTGGCGGCCGCCGACGTGTACGCCGCGGTGCGCGACGCCTGCCTGCCGCCCGAGTCCATCGGCCGCCACCTCGGCGAGATCGCCGAGGTGGTCGTCGAGCGGGCGCTGGCATTGGCCTTCGACGACCTGGTGGCCAGGCACGGCCGGCCGACGCTGGTGGTCGACCATGAAACCGTCTATCCCGGCTTCGTGGTGGTCGCCTACGGCAAGCTCGGCAGCCTCGAGCTCGGCTATACCTCCGATCTCGACATCATCTTCCTGCACGGTGCCGAGCAGGAAGGCGGTCAGACCGACGGTCCGCGCCCGGTCGCCAACGAGGTGTTTTTCGCCCGCCTGGCGCAGCGGCTGATCCACGTGCTCACCACCCGCACCGGCGGCGGCATCCTGTACGAGGTCGATATGCGGCTGCGGCCGAGCGGCCGCTCCGGGCTCTTGGTCACCCACCTCCCGGCCTTCCGCCAGTACCAGGAGTCGAGCGCCTGGGTGTGGGAACACCAGGCCCTGATCCGCGCCCGGCCGGTGGCCGGCGACCCCGAACTGGCCCGCCGCTTCGAGGAAATCCGGGCCGCAGTCCTGTGCCGGGCCCGCGACCCGGAGCAGCTGCGCGCCGAGGTGCAGGCCATGCGGACGCGGATGCACGAGGTCCAGGCACCGCACGACCCCGGCCAGTTCGACCTCAAGCACGACGCCGGAGGTATGATCGACGTGGAATTTATGGTGCAATATTCCGTCCTGCGCCGGGCGCAGGAGCATCCCGAGCTCATCCGGCACCGCGGCAACCTACCCCTCCTGGAGGCGCTGCAGTCCCGCGGACTCCTCGAGGCCGCGGACGCCGAGCTGTTGCGGACGGCCTATCGCAACTACCTGGCCACCGAACAGCGCTTCAAGCTCATGGAGCGCAGGCCGCTGGTGGCGGCCGGGGAGCTGGGGGAGTTGCCGGCGCAGGTGTCGGCGCTGTGGCGGAGGATGATCGAGAACAAGTGAGGTGGGGCCGTGCTCCACCGGATTACCCGGAAACTGTTTCAAAATACACGTGAAACGCAGATGAACGCGGATAAGGTGAAGAGATGAACGCAGATGAACCCAGGGAAATTCCTGCATATTCGCGTTCATCGCCGATTCAGATCTGCGATGAACGTATTTGTTATGGTAAATATGGTGGGGCAGGGCCCCACCCCACATTTTGATAAGCGGGGAATTAGCGATGTCGATGTCGGATCGTGATGGCGTCATCTGGTACGACGGCAAGCTGGTACCGTGGCGCGAGGCGACAACCCACGTGCTCACCCACACCCTGCACTACGGCATGGGTGTGTTCGAGGGCGTGCGCGCCTACGAGACGGCGAAGGGTACGGCGATCTTCCGCCTCCAGGAGCACACCGACCGGCTGTTCCGCTCGGCCCACATCCTCGGCATGAGCATCCCTTATAGTAAGGACGAGCTGAACGAGGCCACCCGCGCCGCGGTGCGCGAGAACAACCTCAAGTCGGCCTACATCCGCCCGATGTGCTTCTATGGCAGCGAAGGCATGGGGCTGCGCGCCGAGGGGCTCAAGGTGCACGTGATCGTGGCCGCCTGGCACTGGGGCGCCTATCTCGGCGAAGAGGGCCAGGCGAACGGCATCAAGGTGCGCACCTCGAGCTACAACCGCCATCACATCAACATTACCATGTGCCGTGCCAAGGCCAACGGCCAGTACATGAACTCGATGCTGGCGCTGCGCGAAGCGCTGGCCTCCGGCTGCGACGAGGCGCTGCTGCTCGATACCGAGGGCTATGTGTCCGAGGGCAGCGGCGAGAATTTCTTCATCGTGCGCGACGGCGTGCTGTGCACGCCCGAGCTCACCTCGGCGCTCGACGGCATCACCCGCGCGACCGTCATGCAGCTCGCCGGCGAGCTCGGCATCAAGGTGGTGGAGAAGCGCATCACCCGCGACGAGGTGTACATCGCCGACGAGGCGTTCTTCACCGGCACTGCCGCCGAAGTCACACCGATCCGCGAACTCGACGGCCGCAAGATCGGTATCGGCAGGCGCGGCCCGCTCACCGAGAAGCTGCAGACGCTATATTTCGATATCGTGCACGGCCGTAACGGCCAGCACGGGGAATGGTTGACGTTCGTTAAATAGGCGCGGCGCGTGCGCGCCGCGCCGAAGCTGTTAGCTGTTGGCGATTGGCGGTTAGCTAACAACCAACAGCTGATTGCCAAGCGCTTCTGCAGGTTGAGGTGAGCGTAGCGAACCTCAACAAGCGAGGCCGAAGAGAGCACAGTCGTTGGGGTTCGCTACGCTCACCCCAACTTACGAGCTGTTAGCAGTTCGCTAACAGCCAACAGCTAATCGCTAACCGCTGCATTTACCGAGAGCACTTCGACATGGCCAGCACCACGACCAGCAAAGCCAAGGAAATCCCGTCCAACGCCCAGAACCGCTACGAGGTCACGGCCGCCGATCTGCCGGTGCATTGCCCGATGCCGGGCATGAGCCTGTGGAATTCGCACCCGCGGGTGTACCTGCCGCTGGAAGAGGCCGGCGAGGCGCGCTGCCCGTACTGCGGGGCCATGTACGTCCTCAAGCGTGGCTGACGGCATCACGGATTTGCAGAGGCGCCCCGTCTCCGTCCTGGCGCGGGGACCGGTGACAGCGCGGTATTTCCGCGCCGGCGTGCACGCGGCGTAGCCCTGCATGTCGACACCGCCAGTCGTGGTCTGGGCCTTCACCGACGGCAAGGCCGGCCACGAGAACCAGACCCGCGGGTTGCTCAAGGCGCTCGCGCATCGCTTCACCCTCGATACCCGCTGGATCCGCGTGCCGGCCTATTCGTCCGTGCTCACCAGCCTCATGACCCGCCGCTTCCTGCCCGGCGCCGGCCTGCCGCCGCCGACACTGCTGATCGGCGCCGGTCATCGCACCCATCTGCCGCTGCTGGCGGCGCGGCGCGCGTTCGGCGGGCGGGCGGTGGTGTTGATGAAGCCGACGCTGCCGCGGGTGTGGTTCGATCTGTGTGTGATCCCCGAGCACGACGGGGTGAGCGGCGCGAACGTGGTGGTCACGCGCGGCGCGCTCAATGCCGTCGATCCCGGCGCCAAGCGCAACGACGCCGGCCTGATCCTCATCGGCGGTCCGTCGCGCCACCACGGCTGGGCGGAGCGTGAACTCGCGGCCCAGGTCGAGGCCATCGTGAGGCGCAGCGCCGACATCCGCTGGACGCTGACCACATCGCGCCGCACCCCGCCGGGTACGACCGCGCGCCTGCAGGAACTCAAGGCCGCCAACCTGAACGTGGTGCCGGTGCGCGACACCGCCCCCGGCTGGCTGCCGGAGCAGCTGGCCAGCGCCACGCAGGCGTGGGTCTCGGAAGACAGTGTGTCGATGGTGTACGAGGCGCTCACCGCCGGCTGCGCCACCGGCATCCTGGCCGTGCCGGCCCGGCGCGCGAGCCGCATCACCCGCGGTATCGAGCTGCTGGTGCGCGACGGGCTGGTCACGCGCTACGCGCAATGGCAGGCCGGCGCCGCGCTGGCGGCGCCGGCGCAACCATTCAACGAAGCGGCGCGGGTCGCCGCCAGGATTGCCGAGCGATGGCTGAACGCCGCCTGACCGTCGTACAAATGCTGCCGGCGCTCGACAGCGGCGGGGTGGAGAAAGGCACGCTCGAGGTCGGCAAGTACCTGGTCGATCGCGGCCACCGCTCGATCGTGATCTCGGCCGGCGGCCGCATGGTGGCGCAGCTCGAGCGCGAGGGCAGCGAACACGTGACCTGGCCGGTCGGCGGCAAGCGCCTCACCACGCTGCGCTACGTCTGGAAGGTGCGCGAGTTGCTGGCACGCGAGCGGCCCGACATTCTGCACCTGCGCTCGCGGCTGCCGGGCTGGATCGGCTACCTGGCGTGGAAGGGTTTGCCGGCCGCGACCCGCCCGCATCTCGTCACTACCGTGCACGGGCCGTATACGCCCGGCCGGTATTCGTCGGTAATGGCGCGCGGCGAACGGGTGATCGCGATCTCGGAAATGATCCGCGCCTACATATTAAAGAACTACCCGTGGGTCGACCCGGCGGCGATCCGCCTGATCCCGCGCGGCGTCGACCCGCAGGCCTACCCGCACGGTTACCAGCCGCCGGCCGAGTGGCTGGCGCGGTGGCGCACCCAGTACCCGCAGCTCGACGGCAAATACGTCATTACGCTGCCGGGCCGGCTGACGCGCTGGAAGGGGCAGGAGGATTTCATCCAGATCATCGCCGGCCTCAGGGCGCGCGGGCTGCCGGCGCACGGCGTCCTGGTCGGCGATGCCCATCCACGCAAGCAGCACTACGCCGACGAGCTGCGCGCGCAGGTCGCGGCCGCCGGGCTCGCCAACGACATCACCTTCACCGGTCACCGCGGCGACCTGAAGGAGATCATGGCGGTGTCGGACGTGGTGCTGTCGCTGTCGCTCGACCCGGAGGCCTTCGGCCGGGTGTCGCTCGAGGCCCTGACCCTGGGTCGGCCGGTCGCGGCCTACGACCACGGCGGCGTGGCCGAACAGCTGGCGGCGGTGTTTCCCGACGGGCGGGTGCCGGTTGGCGACGTCGAGGCCGCCCAGGCAACGCTCGCGCGGTGGTACCATGCGCGTCCGCGGGTGCCGGAACAGAACCCGTTTACGCTCGAGCGCATGCTGGGCTCAACTCTCGGTGTTTATCATGAATTGGCAGAGCGTCAGTAATCTGACACATGTGCGACTCGGCCTCGTTCTGACGCTGCTGATCGTCGCGGTAATGCCCAACTTTGGTCTTAAGCACGGGGCCAGTCCGGCGCTGCCGGCCGCGCTGCTGGCTTTGCTCGGAGGCTGGTTCGTGTGGAAGCAGCGAGCAGCCCTGTTCGAGGCGCCATCCATTCGTCGCTTGACTGTCATCTTTGCGCTTCTTCTGGTTCCGGTACTGATCTCGATTCCGGCCTCTTATGACGTGCGGCACTCGGTCAGTGTCGCCGGCGCGCTGGTGGCGTACTATCTCACCGGCCTGGCGCTGGTCCGGGTGCTGCGCGGCGACGCCGAGCGCGCATGGCTCGCCAAGTGGATTCTGTTCATGCTCGTGTTCTGGGTTGTGGACAGCCTGGTTCAATACCTGTTGGGGACTGACCTGTTCGGCATTACGCTCACGGAGGACCTGCGGGTTCTGGGCCCCTTTGAGAATTCGCTGCGTCAGCCTCTGCTCATTGCACTGCTGCTGCCCATCGCACTGTGGGTGTTGCTTCGCAAGGGCATTCTTCCGGCATTCCTGTTTTTCATTGCCGCCGGTTTCATTGCCACACTCGGCGGAGTGCGGATGGTCCTGGTGATGCTGGTCGTTGTCGCTGCCGGGTTTTATATCCGGTTGCCGCGCTGGCGCCTTAAGCTTCCGGCCATGCTGGCGGCGCTCGCGATTGCGCTTACGGCAATTGGTCTTACGCCGGCCTTGAAACAGCGCATGAGCCTTTTGGGGGAAATCAAGGACACCAAATTTGAAACATTCGACCGTCTATTGAGTGGACGTCTGACGATCTGGGAAACCGCGAGCCACATGCTGCGCGCACGGCCGTTGAACGGCGTCGGGGCCGGCGCCTTTGACGAGGCGTATGATAACTACTCAACCCGACCCGACGACCGATTCCGCGGCAGCGTCAAAGAGAAGGTCTACCACGCCCACCAGGCGTATTTCGCGGTCGGTGCCGAAAGCGGAGTTCCGGGCCTGGTCGGCCTTGTTCTCGCCATTGCCCTATGCGTGAAGTGGTATCGCGGCGCGCCGGCGGCGCGCCGCGACCAGGCCTGGCCCTATGCGCTCGGGCTGTTCGTGTATTTCTTCCCGATCAACACCCAGCCGCCGCTGTATCACGGCAACTGGCTGTTCCCGCTGATCCTGCTGCTGTTCGCCGCCATGCTGGCAGCCCTGGACGAGCCGGCGCTGGGCGCCCGCCCGCCCGAGCGGGTATGATGCCGGCCTGACGAGGACTCCCGCATGCCCAAGCTGTTGAAAGAACTGAGCCGCACCCTGCGCATTCCGTTCAGCCGGTTTCTCGCCTTCCGGCGGCTGAAGCAGTATCACGCCGCGCCGCGTTCGCTCGACGAGACGGTGGACTGGGCGATGAACTTCGGTCGCTACGGCTACTTCACCATCCACACCCTGCAGAAACGCTCCGAGATCCTGGCGCTGGCGAGCGCGGTGGCCGCGCTCAAGCCGCAGACGGTGCTCGAAATCGGCACCGCGCGCGGCGGCACGCTGCTGATCTGGTCGAGCCTCGCCGCGCAGCGGGTGATCAGCTGCGACCTCGTGCACCGCGCTGCCCAGAAGCCGTTGCTGGAGGCGTTGCCGCCGCCGGGTTCGACCTGCCGGGTGCAGCTGCTGACCGGCAATTCACACGATGCCGCCTTCAAGCAACGGGTCGCCCGGGAACTTGCCGGACAGAAGGTGGATTTCCTGTTCATTGACGGCGATCACACCGAATCCGGTGTGGCCGCCGACTACCGCGACTATAAGGAATTCGTGCGTCCCGGCGGGATCATCGCCTTCCACGACATCATCGAGAATCAGCCGTTGCCGGACAACCAGGTGTATCACTTCTGGAAGCAGGTGAAGCGGGGCCAGACGGTTGAGGAGTTCGTCAACGACCCGAAGCAGTGCGGCTTCGGCATCGGCATCATTCGCGTCTGAGCGCGCGTCCCGCAAGCGCGGCGCGCAGCTGTTCCCTGACTCGTTCGGCGGCGAAGAACTGTTCGTAACTGGCGCGCGCCTGCGCGCCGCGCGCCGCGCGCTGTTGTGGTTGCGCAGCAAGCTCGGCCACTGCCCGGGCGAGCGCCCCGGCATCGCCGGCCGGTACCCAGCGGATGCCGCTGTTTTCAAATTCCAGCAGCTCGTCCGGATAGGCCGGTGCGCGACATGTCACCAGCGGTTTGCCGCAGGCCAGCGCCTGGAACACCTTGTTGGGGATGACCCGCTGCGCCTTGGGTGTGGTGCCAAACACCCCGAGCAGGATGTCGGCCTGGCGGATGCGCGCCGGCAGCAGTGCATACGGCACCCATGACGCAAACGTCACGGTGTCCAGTCCGGACGCCTGCCGCTGGCACCGGTCGCGCAGCGGTCCGTCGCCGAGCAGCGTCCAGCGCACCGGCGGCCCCTGGTAGCGCCGCGCCGCCTCGACGATCACCTCCGGTCCCTGCAACGGAATGAAGCTGCCGTAGAACAGCACCTCCGGTATCGGGTTTGGTGTGCCCGCCGCGCCGGGCGCGAACAATGCCTCTTCCGCGCCGACATACACCACGTGCAGGCGTGCCGGGTCGACCCCGAGTGTGCCGGCGAAGAAGCGCGCGTGTTCCGGGGTGTCGGCAAGCACCGCGTCGGCCGCCTGCAGCAGCAGCCGTTCCGCGCGCAGCAGTCGCTGCGCCGGCGGGCTGCCCTCGACCAGCTTGCCGCGCTCGAACACCTGTTTGTCGTAGGCGCTGATCAGCGGGTCGACCAGCAGCGGCAGACCGTGGCGGCGCGCGTAGCGGCGCGCGGCGGCGATATCGCGCTGGCGAAAGCATGGCACGTGCACCAGGTCGGCGCGCGCCGCACCGCGCACCACGGCCTCGACATCGCCGAGCACGCTCAGCCATGGGCGGAAGTCCGCGATCTGCCAGCCGAGCGCCGCATACGCCTGGCGCAGGATGCGGTTGCGCGAGTACTCGGGGTCGAAGCGCCCCCACCACAGCACCGTTTTGCCGGCGGCGGTCATTTGCCGGCTTGTTTGCGGCGCTCGAGCTGGAAGCGCTCGCGGGTCTTGGCCAGCCGGATGAAGCGCTGGAAGGCATACATGTAGCTGATCAGCACGCCGTCGATCCCGTTAACGAACTCGCGGCGCAGGATCAGGCACTTGAGGAACGCCAGCGGCGGGGTCAGCAGCAGCGTGAGCCAGGACGGGTTGCGGCCCTTGCGGAAGCGGTCCTCGGCCTGGGCACTGGAGTACGAGTTCACCTTGTCGACGTGGTGGCGGAAGGAGCGGAACGAGCGGTGGTACATGCGTCCGCGCAGCCGCCCGGTCTTGCCCGTATGAACGACCACGGTGTCGTGCACCGGGCTGTCCTTGTAGCCGGCGCGGTCCTTGCGGTACAGCCGCACCCAGTCGCTGGTCGGCGCCCACGGGTGCGGGCGGTCATGGAAGTTGTACAGTTCGGTGCGCAGCATGCAGTAAGCGGAGTGCGGCGGTTCGCCGTGTTCGAACAGGGCGACGATCTGGTCGCGCAGTTCCGGGCTGATCTCCTCGTCGGCGTCGAGGTTGAGCACCCAGTGGTTGCGGCACAGCGTCTCGCCGTGCACTTTCTGCGGACCGTAACCGGTCCAGGCGCGAAAGTGGGTTTGGGCGCCGAGCTCCCGGCTGAGCTGGACCGTTTCGTCTTCGCTGCCGCTGTCGATGACGTGTACCTCATCGACCCAGTCGCGCACGCTCCGGATCGCGGTGCCGATGCGATCGGCCTCGTTCTTGGCGATGATGACGACTGAAACGGGAATTTTTCCGGTCATGATGTTACGCCCTGGCGGTTGCCGATGATGTCGCTTGCTGGCGGGGGCACTTGTCCGGGAGCCCCCAGCTGTCGGGGCGGCCACCCAGCAACCACCCCACCTGCAGGCCGTAGACAATCATTCGTTCGCGCACCGAGCGCACCAGTCCCAGGGTCAGCACGGTTGCGACCGCCTGCACCGCGGCATTGATCAGCAGGCGCGTGATCCGGTAGGCGGCCAGCGGGATCGCTACCATCGCCGGCATGGTCTTGCGGTAGAACAGCAGACGCGAGCGCAGCATTTCAATCTGGGCGCCGCGGCGCCGGCCGCGCGTGCTCGCGCCCTTGAGATGCGTGACGCGCGCCGCGGGCTCGATCAGTATCTGCCAGCCGTGGCGGCGGAATCGGTGGCACCACTCGGTCTCCTCGAAATAGAAGAAGAAATCGTTGTCGAGCGATCCGGCGTCGCGGATCGCCTCGGCCCGCACCGCCATGCACGCCCCCACGACCGCTTCGACCTCGGTCAGCGCGGCGGCGTGCACGATCCGCGGTGTGCGCCGCAGAAAGCCGAGGCCCAGTTCGTCGAGCGCGGTCGGGATGCGCTTGGCCGAGTTCTGTGGGCGGCCATCGGCATCCAGGAGTTGACCGGCCACGACCGCACAGCGGGGTTCGGACCGGAACACCGCTTCGAACCGCGCCAGCGTATCCGGCGCCAGGAACGCATCGTTGTTGAGCAGCACGACGTATTCGCCGGAGGCCACAGCGATCGCCTGATTGTTGGCGCGTGCGAAACCGTTGTTGCAGGCGTTGCGGATCAGCCGCACGTCCGGCCAGGTACGTGCCACCTCGTCGGGCGAACCATCGTCGCTGCCGTTGTCGACGACGAAGATCTCGTCGCGCGCCGGATCGCAGGCCGCATGCAGTGCCGCCAGTGCCTTCAGCAGCATCTGCGCGCCGTTCCTGTGTACAATGACGATCGAGAAGCGCCGGGCCATGGTCGGGTTCCGAAACCGGCGCCAGTTTAACAGGTTTCGCCGCCCGGCCTGCACGCCGGGGGCGCGGAGTGCCGGTGCGTTTCTTCTACAGTCTGCTGCTCTATTCGCTCATCCCGCTGGCGGTCACGCGGCTGCTGTGGCGCAGCTTCCGCAACCGCGGCTACCGCCAGCGCTGGGTCGAGCGCTTCGGTTTCGTTCCGCGGCTCGACCGCCCTGCGACCGCCATGGATGGCGGAAGTGCGGACAACGCAGGAGCAGTTCATCCGCTCATCTGGGTGCATGCGGTGTCGGTCGGCGAGGTGCGCGCCGCCGGCCCGCTGGTGCAGGCCCTGCAGCGCAACTACCCCGGCCATCGCATCCTGGTCACCACCATGACCCCGACCGGTTCGGCCACGGTGGGCGAGCTGTTCGGCGACTCGGTGGCGCACTGCTACGCACCCTACGACCTGCCGACCGCGGTATGGCGGTTTCTCAACCGCACCCGCCCGGTGCTGGCGCTGGTCATGGAGACCGAGCTCTGGCCCAACCTTTTTCACCAGTGTGGCCGGCGCGGCATCCCGCTGGTGCTGGCGAACGTGCGCATGTCGGAGAAGTCGGCACGCGGCTACCGCCGGTTCGCCCGCCTGACACGTGCCACCCTGCGCCACGTCAGCGTCGTCGGCGCCCAGTCGCCGACCGACGCCGAACGCATGCGTGAACTGGGTGCGCCGCGGGTCGAGATCACCGGCAGCATCAAGTTCGAGCTCGATGTCCCGGAGGGTCTGGTCGAACGCGCCAGGGCCTTGCGTGCCGGATTCGGACCGCGACCGGTGTGGATCGCAGCCAGCACCCGCGACGGCGAGGAGCCACTTGTACTGGACGCCTACGGCCGCCTGCGCCAGCGCTTTCCGGATTTGTTGCTGGTGCTCGTGCCGCGCCACCCGGAGCGTTTCGACGCGGTCGCGAAGCTCTGCGTGCAGCAGGGCTTCGGCATCGAACGGCGCAGCCGGCGTATCGATGGCGCTGCCACGGACACCGACATTCTGCTCGGCGACACCATGGGCGAGCTGCTGCTGCTCCATGCTGCCGCCGATGTCGCCTACATCGGCGGCAGCCTGGTGCCGCTCGGTGGCCAGAACCTGCTCGAGGCCTGTGCGGTCGGCACCCCGGTGGTGTTCGGTCCGCACATGTTCAACTTCCGCGAGATCAGCCGGCTGGCGCTGGAGCGCGGCGCCGCCCGCCAGGTGGCCGATAGCGCCGGGCTGGCCGACGCCGTGGCCGCCTGGCTGTCCGACCCGGAGGCACGCCGGCACGCCGGCGAGGCGGGGCGACAGCTGGTGGCTGACAACCGCGGTGCCCTCGACCGCACCCTGGCGCTGCTGCCCCCGGCGCTGGCGGGCTAGCGCGCCGTTTGGCCCGGTGAGCGGGCGCCCCGCCACCCGGGCCGGGTCGCCCGGCCCGGGGCTTTCCTGTTAGAATCGCCCCGCCCACCCGTAGCCCCCCGAGTACCGTCATGTCCCACAAGCAGGAACGGCAGTTCGGCTTTCTGTTCGCGGCCGTTTTCACCATCGTGGCGTTCTGGCCCTTGTGGCCGCTGACGGCGCCGAATCTGTACTGGCTGGGCGGCGCTGGTGCCTGGCTGCTGGCGGCCCTGATCATCCCGCGGGCGCTCGCGCCCCTGTACCGGGGCTGGATGGCGTTCGGCCACGTGCTCGGCTGGATCAACGCCCGCATCATCCTCGGGCTGGTGTTCTTCGTGGTGGTCACCCCGACCGGCCTGATCATGCGGCTGTTCGGCAAGGACCTGCTGCGCATGCGCTCGCCGCGGTCGGCCAGCTACTGGATCAAGCGCGACCAGCCCCTCGACCCCAAATCCCTGCGGAATCAATTCTGATGAAAGACTTTCTTCTCGAGCTGTGGACCTTCATGAAGGTCCGCAAGAAGTTCTGGCTGCTGCCGATCATCCTGCTGCTGCTGATCCTCGGCGGCCTGCTGGTGCTCGCCCAGGGCAGCGCGGTGGCGCCGTTCATCTACACCCTGTTCTGAGCCAATGAAGATCCTCGGCCTCTCCGCCTACTATCACGACAGCGCCGCGGCGCTGGTCGTGGACGGCCAGGTGGTGGCCGCCGCCCAGGAGGAGCGCTTCTCGCGCAAGAAGCACGACGCGCGCTTCCCCCAGCACGCAGTACGTTACTGCCTGGAGGAAGGCGGTATCGGTCTCAGTGACCTCGACCAGGTGGTGTTTTACGACAAGCCGTTCCTCAAGTTCGAACGGCTGCTCGAAACCTACGTAGCGTTCGCGCCCAAGGGCTTCGGCCAGTTCGTGAACGCCATGCCGGTGTGGCTCAAGGAAAAGCTGTTCCAGAAGACCGAGCTGGCCCAGCACCTGAAGGCGTTCGACCCGGCCTTCACCGCCACCGGCGGCAAGCTGCTGTTCTCCGAGCACCACCTGTCGCACGCGGCCTCGGCGTTCTACCCGTCGCCGTACGAAAAGGCGTTGATCCTGACCATGGACGGTGTCGGCGAGTGGGCCACCACCTCGGTGATGATGGGCGAGGGCAACAAGATCACCCCGCTCAAGGAGATCCACTTCCCGCACTCGGTCGGCCTGCTGTATTCGGCATTCACCTATTTCACCGGCTTCAAGGTCAACTCCGGCGAGTACAAGCTCATGGGGCTCGCCCCGTACGGCAAGCCGGTGTACGCCGACCTGATCCGCGATCATCTGGTCGACATCCATGACGATGGCTCGTTCCATCTCAACATGGACTATTTCAATTACTGTACCGGCCTGACCATGACCAACCGGCGCTTCGACAAGCTGTTCGGTCGCAAGCCCCGTCCGGCCGAGGCCGACATCACCCAGAGCGACATGGACATCGCCGCCTCGATCCAGCTCATCACCGAGGAGATCGTGCTCAAGCTCGCCCGCCACCTGCGCCAGGAGTACGGCCTGGCGAACCTGTGCCTGGCCGGCGGTGTGGCGCTCAACTGTGTGGCCAACGGCAAGCTGCTGCAGGAGAAGATCTTCGACGACCTGTGGATCCAGCCGGCCGCCGGCGATGCCGGTGGTGCGGTCGGCGCGGCGCTCGCCGGCCACTACCTGTATGCCGGCCAGCCGCGCACGCCGGTCGAGCGCGATGCCATGCAGGGCAGCTACCTCGGCCCGTCGTTTGCCGACGCCGATATCAAGGCGCGCCTCGACCAGGCCGGTGCGAAGTACCAGCAGCTCGGTGAGGATGCGCTCGTCGACGCGGCTGCCAGGGCGCTCGCGAGCGAGCGGGTGGTTGGCTGGTTCCAGGGTCGCATGGAGTTCGGTCCGCGCGCGCTCGGCGGGCGCTCGATCCTCGGCGATCCGCGCTCGGCCAAGACCCAGTCGGTGATGAACCTCAAGATCAAGTACCGCGAGTCGTTCCGGCCGTTCGCGCCGTCGGTGCTGCGCGAGGACGTGGCCGACTACTTCGAGATGAATTCCGACAGCCCGTACATGCTGCTGGTGGCGCCGGTGGCCGCCAAGCGCCGCAAGGCCCTGGCGGCCGAAGACAGCCGGAAATTCGGCATCGAGCTGCTGAACGTGCCGAAGTCCGACATCCCGGCGGTCACGCACGTCGACTACTCGGCGCGCGTCCAGACCGTGCACCCCGACACCAACCCGCGCTACCACCGGCTGATCAGCAACTTCAAGAAGCTCACCGGTTACGGCGTGGTGGTGAACACCTCGTTCAACGTGCGCGGCGAGCCGATCGTGTGCACGCCGGAAGATGCGTTCCGCTGCTTCATGGGCACCGAGATGGACGAGCTGTACGTCGGCAATTTCCGCCTGGTCAAGGAAGAACAGGACCCGAAGCTCCGGGAGAGCTACCACCAGAAGTTCGATCTGGACTAGCGGTCGCCGCGGTAATCCTTTCCTCGGCGGTCTTGTTGCCGTTGTCCCAGCGCTGGCGGAATTCCCCGCCCGGGGTGGTGAGCCGCCCGCTGCCGTGTTTGCGGCCGTTCACGAACTCGCCCACATAGGTCGTTCCATCGGCGTGCCGGTAGGTGCCGGTGCCGTTCGGTTCGCCGTCGGCAAACGGGCCGGTGTAGCGGTCGCCGTTCGGCCAGACGTAGGTACCGGTTCCGGCGCGGCGGTTGTCCCGGAACTCGCCGGTGTAGCGTTCGCCGCCCGGGCGCGTGTATACGCCCTCACCCTCCATCAGGTCGTCACGAAACTCGCCGTCGTAGCTGGAGCCGTCGGCATCGGTGTAGACCCCGCGGCCGTTGTAGAGATCGTTCTTGAAGCCACCGGCGTAGCGGCGCCCGTCCGGGTAATCGATCGTGCCGCGGCCGTCGCGCACCCCGCGCACGAACCGGCCGCTGTAGCGGGTGCCATCGGCCCAGTCGTAGCGACCGTCGCCGTGAAAGTAGCCGTTCGCGAACCCGCCGCGGTAGTGGCGGGTGCCGTCGTCGCTGTCCGCGCGGCCCGGGCCGTGCGCGTAGCCGTGCCGGCAGCCGCCCGCGACATGGATCCATTGCACGCCGTCGTCCCGTACCCGGCAGGCGGATTGCGGCCGTGGTGCGCGGGCCTGCGCCGGTTTCGGTCGCACCGGCGCGGGCGTTGCCGCCGGTGTTGGTGATGTGTCGGATGGGGCCGGGCGCCCGGTAACGGAACCGCTCGTGGCGCAGCCGGCAAGGCTGACCGCTGCGGCCAGCGCGGCCGCCGCCACGACCGCCGCGATGCGGCGCCGCGAGCGGAAAAATTCGTAGCGGACGGTATCCATGGGGGTTTGGCGAAGTCGTTCGGCGGCCGTGCCCGACGGCCGCAGACTACTCGGGCGGCTGGGCCGGGGTCGACGGGATCGATGCCGGATGGACCGCGAGCGCGGCGGGGTCCTGCACCATCGCGGCCGGTTGCACCTTGGTGGCGTCCGGTGTCGAGGCCAGTTCCGGCCCGATCAGGATCCAAGCGCCGATCAACAACAGCACCACCACCACAGCGGCGAGCGCCAGCGGCCACCGCCGACGGTTGTGGCCGGTGACGGTATGACGGCGCTCGAGATCATGCAGTCGCTTGAACGAACGCACCGTGTTCGATGCAGCCCGTGCCGGCGCCGCGGGCGCATCGTCGCGGGCGACGGGCGCGGCCTCCGGCAGCGGCGCGATGTCCGCGGCCGACGATGCGTCGTCCAGGACCGGCAGCTCGTAGCCGGCGTTCTCGGGCATGGGTTCGGCGACGGTGTCCAGGGCCGCCGGCCACTCGACGTCTATGGTTTCTTCAAGAATTGCTTCGGTCAGCGCCGGCAGTGACTCGCCGTCATCATGCTCGACCGGTGGCGGTGGTGTCGGCTCGGACGTAACCGGGGCCGCAGGCGTGACGACGTGCAAGTAGGCCACCGAGCTTGCCGGTGCGCGTTCCCGCCGGCGCTCGGCCACCTGATCGGCGCCGATCATTCGGGTGCGCTCGCTCACCTCGTTACTGGCTGTCACCTGCCCGGCGTCGGCTTGCGGCGCCGGCGCGCCGGCGCGCGGGGCATGATCGACTATCGCCGGTCCGATGTGCGCCGTTGGTGCCGGTGCTGTCGGCAACGGCCGGTCGAACAGCTGGCGCGGGTCCAGGATGGCCACCGCCTGATCCTGGTGCGTGAAGCAGGCGCGCGCGATGTGCGCCAATGCCGGCTGCGTGTCCGGCAGCGCGCAGGCCATGTCGTCGCTCACCGAAGTCTGGGTCGGTGCCGCGGCGACAAACAGTGCGCCGTATTGCAGCGGCCGGCCGGCGGCCTGCTGGTAGGCGAGAATCACCGCGCGCCGGTGCGGGCCGGGTGCGCTGTCGCGGCCGGTCAGAAACCGGGCCAGGTCGATGATCGGGATCAGCCGTTCGCGCCAGACGATCAGCCCGGCGCAATGTTCCGGCGCGCGCGGCACTGGCATCGGGTCGGCGGCCAGCAGGTACTCGACCACATGCGCGGTACCGGCGGCCACTGCAACCCCGTCACCGACATCCATCACCCAAGCGCGGCGCGCTTCAGCCACGGTCGGGCTCCGGCAGGTTATTGAGGTAATCGAACAGCGCCGCGCTATCGGTGACCGCGGCGATCCCGTCGCGCAGGCGCGCGACGCCGGTCAGCGGCGAGGGCAGGCCGGTCATGCAGCCGGGCACCGGCTCGACCACGAGCTCGGCATCGGTCGCGAGCGAGGCCACGCGGTCGCACAGGATTCCACACACGGTCTCGCCGGTGTCGAAGAACACGCCCAGGCGCCGGGTGTCCGGCACCGCCGGCATGCGGCGCAGCGCACCGTCGAGGCAATAGGCCGGCCACGAATAGCCGTCGGCACGCGTCAGCCAGGCGGCCGGCCCGGTCGCGCCCGGGTCCGCCCGATGCAGGTCGCCGATCAGCTCGACTTGGCGCACGCTGCGCTGCGGCAGCGTGAGCTGCAGTGAGTCGAGCGTGAGCACCAGCCAGCCAGCGGCGGCGGCGGGCGCCGGGGCGGCGAGCGCGGAAGCGTTCATGCGGCCTTGCTCAGCATCGCCCGCAGGCGCGAGAGCAGATCATTCTCGCGATACGGCTTGGTGAGGTACAGGTCGACGCCGGCGAGCCGCGCCTGCTGGCGGTGCTTCTCGCTGGTGCGCGAGGTCACCATGATCACCGGCAGGGCGCGGGTGTCGTCGCGTTCGCGCAGCCGCTGGGTCAGCTCCAGCCCGTTCATGCGCGGCATTTCCAGGTCCACCAGCAGTGCCGCCGGGCGGGCGGTGGCGAGAAAGTCGAGCGCCTCGACGCCGTCCTTGGCGGTGTGAACCTGGTAGCCGTCGTCCTCGAGCAGCTGGGTGAGCGCCTGGCGCACGCTGAGTGAATCGTCCACCACCAGGATGTCGGTGGCCGCGGCCCGCGCCTGCGGGAGGCGCGCGTGCGCCGGCCGCACGAGCGCGGTCGCGCCGCGGTCGTGCTGCAGCAGTTCATGCATGTCGAGCACCGGCAGCACCCGGCCGTCGCCGAGCAGCGAGGCGCCGATCACGCCGCGAGTGCCGGTCAGGTAGCGGCCGAGGGTCTTGATCACCAGGTCGCGGCCGGACAGCAGCGTGTCGACCACCACCGCCTGCTTGCCGTCGGCGGCGTTGACCACCACCACCGGGCGGCTGTCGTCGGCCTGGCCGAGCGGGCGCGCTGCGTGGTAGCCGAGCAGCTCGGCGAGGTCGTGCGCGGCGCAGCTCTCCTGGCCTTCGCGGTAGGCCCACTGCCCGCCGATACGCTCGATATGCCGGGCGCCGCTGTACACCACGCGGTCGAGCATGTCGGTCGGGATCGCCGCCAGCGCGTCGGCGCTGCGCACCACCAGGCAATGCGCGCTGCCGAGCGTCAGCGGCAGGCGCAGCGTGAAGCGGCAGCCCTGGCCCGGTTCGGTGTGGATGTCGAGCGTGCCCTTGAGCTTGCGCACGCCGGTGTGAACGATGTCGAGCCCGACCCCGCGCCCCGAGATCTCCGAGACATTGGCGGCGGTGCTGAAGCCCGGCAACAGCACCAGGCGCGCGATCTCGGGCCCGTTGAGGTCGGCATCGGCGGGGATCAGGCCGCGCTCCAGGGCGATGGCGTACACGCGGTGCAGGTCGAGACCGGCGCCGTCGTCCTCACAGCGGATGACGATGTGGTTGCCCTCGCGGGCGAAGGCCAGCCGCACCGTGCCGGTGTCGGGCTTGCCGGCGGCCGCGCGTTCGTGCGGTGCCTCGATGCCGTGGTCGACGGCATTGCGCACCATGTGCACCAGCGGATTGATCAGGTCGTTGACCACGTGGTCGTCGAGCATCACGTCCGCGCCCTGGAAGTCGAGCCGGGCATTCTTGCCGGTGGCGTCGCAGACCTGGCGCACGCTGCGCGCCAGGCGCGGCTCGATGGCCGCGGCCGGCACCATGCGCGCGCGCATCACCTGCTCGTGCAGCTCGCCGTTGACCAGGCCCTGCTGGGTCACGGCGGTGTCGATTGCGGCCAGCGTGTCGAGCACCCGCGTGCCGAGGGTGTGGGCATCGGCGACGGTCTCGACGAAGCCGTGCACCACGCCGTGCAGTTCGCTGTACTGGTCCATCTCGAGCGCATCGAAGATGCCGATGGCGCCGCCGTCGCGCTTCTGGCCGGCGGCCACGCCCTGGACCGTGATCAGCCGGTCGAGCTCGGAGGCACGTTGCTGCAGGAGGCTGTGATGTTCGCGCAGCTCGGCGGTCAGGCTGACGGCCTGATGCAACTGCTCCTTGATATGGGAGCGGCCGATGGTCATCTCGCTCGACAGCCGCAGCATCTCGTCGATGCTCGCGGCGGCCACGCGGATGGCGCGCTGGATGTCGGCGGCCGCCGGCTCGCGCCGCGGTGCGGCCGGTGCCGGCGCGCTGTTCGCGGCGCGCGGCGGTTCTGCCTCGGCGGCTTCGGCCGCCTCGGTCACCTCGGCCGGTGGTGCCGGCAGGGCATGGTCGGCGCCGTCGATGGATTCGCCGCGGTCGATGGCATTGCCGGCATCGAGCAGGCGCTGCAACACCGCCTGCGCCTGGGAGGGCGCGGGCTCGCCCTCGATCAGGGTCTCGAGCATCATCTCCAGGCAGTCGGCGGCATCCATCAGCAGCTTGGCGAGCCCGCCCTGCGGCGTGATCGAGCGCTGCGCCAGGTATTCGAGCAGGTCCTCGAGATGGTGGGTAAGCGCGGCCACGCCGCGCACCCCGATGGTGTTGGCCGCGCCCTTGATCGAGTGGATCAGGCGGCGCGCCTCGTTCAGGGATTCGGGCCCGGCCCCGCCGCGGATCACCTGTTCGATCAGGCTGGTGTAGGCACCGGCCTGCAGCGGCGCCTCGACCAGGAACGACTCGACCAGCGCCGGGTTCACGTCCGCCGGGATTGTCAGCACGACGTCGTCGGCCTGGGCCTCGGTCGGCCGCGGCGGTGAGGCGTCGTCGTCGTTGGAATCGTCCGCGACCGCCATCAGCTTGTGCGTGAGGTTGATGGCGTCCACGGTGCTGAGCGGCAGCAGCCAGTCATGCGAACGAAAATGGTCGGCCAGCTCGCGACTGTAGACCCCGTCGCGTGGCGCGCGCAGGTAGCCGATGACCAGGGTCGGCCACTTCGCCAGCAGCTCGCGCAGCGCGCCGCTCAGACCGCCGCTTTCGAGCGCCGCCAGGTTGGTCTCGACGTGGGCGCACAGCTCCTGCAGCCCGGCGAGGCCGAGCAACTCGGCGGTCTCGGCGATGCGCTGTACCGGTTCGCGGTAGCGCTCGATCGCGTCGCTGTCCGGCCCCGGCGCGTCGCCGAGTTCGGCGAGCGCTGCAGCCATGGATTCGGCGGCCTCGGTGACCTCGTCCGCCAGGACCGCGAGGACCTCGGGGCTCGGCATTTAGGCAACCCTGCGGTTGGTGCCACCCACGCGCTCGCCGGCAGCGAGCTCGGCCAGGTATTCCTCCGGCAGGCGGAAGCTCTGCACCGAGGTCAGCAGGTCGCCGCCGAGCTCGTCGAGATGGGTCACTTCCTGGGCCGCCTGCTCGGCCAGCTCACCGCCCTTGACCACGTCGCCGATGGCACGGTCCATGGTGGCAATGGTGTCGTTGGTCTCGGCCTGCATGTTGCTGACCAGCTTGGAGATCTGGTCGGTCGCCTCCTTGGACCGCTCCGCCAGGCGCTGCACCTCGTCGGCCACCACGCGGAACCCGCGTCCGGCCTCACCGGCCATGGCCGCCTGCATGTTGGCGTTGAGCGCCAGCACCGAGGTACGTTCGGCGATGTCGTCGATCAGCTTCACGATACCGCCGATTTCCTGCGAGCGTTCGCCGAGGCGCTTGATGCGCTTGCCGGTCTCCTGGATGGTGCCGCGGATCTCGTTCATGCCGCGCGCCGTCGACAGCACGGTGTCGCGGCCGCGCTGCGAGGCCGAGCGCACCTCGTGCGACACCGAGGTCACGCCCGCCAGCGTCTTGGCGGTCGACTCGGCCATGGTGTTGATCGCGTCCGACAGCGCGCCGGTGATGTCCTCGCGTACCGCCGCCTTCACCGTCAGGTCGCCCTTGCTGAGCTTGGACACCGCGCGCATCAGCTCGATGAACGAGTTGTTGATCAGCTCGGATTCCTTTTCCTTCTGCGCCAGGCCGGCCACGCGTTCGTTCAGCATGGTGTCGAAGGCCTTGCCCAGCGTCTCGAGCTCGTCGCCGCTCTTGACGTTGGCGCGGGCGCTGTAGTCGCCGGCCGAGACCCTGGCCACGGTCGCCGACAGCTGGCCGGTGGCGCGGGTGATGTGGCGGGCGGTAAAGAACGCCAGCACCGCACCGAGCACCAGGGCGATTGCGCCCAGCACCAGCATGATCTGGCGGTTGAATTCATAGGCCTGCACCGATTCCTGACCGGCCTTGTCCACCAGGGCTGCCTGGTAGTCGGCCACGTCCTGCAGGGCGCCGGTCATCGCGGCCAGTGCCGGGAGGCGGTCGCGTTTCATCACCACCAGCGCCTCGTCCTGCTTGCCGGCCTCGAGCAGGGTCTTGATCCTGTCGAAGCTCGCCACGTACGCGGCGCGCACCGGGTTCACCTTGTCCATCAGCAGTTTGCCCTGCTCGGTGGTAACGCGTTCCTTGAGGGCGTTCTGGGTCGCAGTCACCTGCTTGCGGACTTCGAGAATCGCTTCACCGGCCTTGATTCGCTGTTCGTCGGTGTCGGCGAACACCATTTCGAGGGTACGCTGCTGGTTGGCGTTGGTCAGCACCACCATGAGGTTGGCGAGCTGGGCGGTCTTCCACTCGTTTTCGATGATGCCTTCGGTGCGCTTGTTGCTTTGCGCCATGTTGTACAGGCCCATGGCCATGATCGCGACCAGCAGCGTGAGCAGCGCGCCGAAGCCCATGGCCAGGCGTGAGCCGATTCGCAGACGGACAATATTCATCTCTTCTCTCCTTTGCTGATTTTCACGGGCTGTGCCCGTGGTGACGTACTCGTTGTCGGCGCGGACCCGGCTAGCCGGTCGGTGCGGCGAGTCGCTCGCCGATCCGGTCCAGCAGCCCGGTGATGTCCACGTCGATCCATACCGTGGCGCCCTGCGCCCAGGCGCCGAGCAGGAGGCCGTCGAGCAGCGGCGGGTGCGGGGGCACGCCGCTCAGGCGCTCGCCGGATTCGAAGCGGCGCAGTACCGGCAGGCCGTCGACCAGCAGGCCGAGCGGGTCGGTGGTATCGCCGGTGATCAGCAGGTAGCGGCGCAGCCGCTCGTCGCGCTCGACCTCGAAGGCCGCGGCCAGGTCCAGTACCGGCACCAGCGCGCCGCGCACGTTGGCCACGCCCGTGAGCCACGCCGGGGTGTGCGGCAGGCTGCTGGCCGGCGGCGGCAGGATCACCTCGCGCCCGGCGTCGGCCGGGAGCAGCAGGTGCAGCGAGCCGATGCCGATCGCGAGTCGTTCGATCGCCGCCGTGTCGGTCGTTGCGCCGGCCTCGGCCGGCGGCGCCATGAAGCCGTCGTCCAGCGCCGCGGTCGGGGAAAGCAGAGGCTGCGCACCGGTCTCGGCCGGCGCGCGGTCCTGCAGATGACTGTCCGGTCGCATGCGGGCGGTACTAAAGCGAACGCAGTTCGTTCAGGATCTGGTCGGGCGTGAACGGCTTGGTGACGTAGCCGCGCGCGCCCTGCTCCTGGCCCCAGACCTTGTCGGTCTTCTCGCCCTTGCTGCTCACCAGGATCACCGGGATGTTCTTGGTGGCGGCGTCGTTGGTGATGGCGCGGCAGGCCTGGAAGCCGTTCATGTCCGGCATGATCACGTCGAGCAGCACGGCATCCGGCTGCTCGCTCTTGGTCATGGCTACGGCGTCCCGGCCGGACCTGGCCGAGATCACGGAGTAGCCGGCACCGGAGACGATCTGCTCGAGGTTCTTGCGGTCGGTGTCGGAATCGTCCACCACCAGCACTTTTCTGATAGCCATGGGTTCTCTCCTTTGTGGCTTTGTTTGGTTGGCGGCGCTCAGTTCACAGCGCGCGCAGCTGGGCGACGATCTGGTCGTCCGTGTACGGCTTGGTGATGTAGCCCTGCGCGCCCTGCTCGATGCCCCACACCTTGTCGGTCTTCTCGCCCTTGCTGCTCACGATCACCACCGGGATGCCCTTGGTGGCGTCATTCGCCTTGATGGCACGGCAGACCTGGAAGCCGTTCATGTCCGGCATGATGACGTCGAGCAGCACCGCGTCCGGGTGCTGCTCGCGGGTCTTGTCAATGGCATCCTTGCCGCTCACGGCCGTGATGGCGGTATAACCTGCGTCCACCACGATCTTCTCGAGCCGCTTGAGTTCGGTGGTGACGTCGTCGACGATGAGGACCTTCTTTACCGCCATGGCAGTGATCTCCTGGTTTAAATCGTTAGGTTGCAGTTGAGTCGGGTTGTAGCGGGTGCCCGTTACCGGGCGGTGGTTCGGTGCGCGGC
>Ga0115026_10000037_pt1 | contig 24160 bp, 30 predicted proteins | sample Mud_0915_D1_FD_83878 | JGI IMG/M metagenome (GOLD analysis project Ga0115026, IMG submission 83878) | Wetland microbial communities from Old Woman Creek Reserve in Ohio, USA - Mud_0915_D1 | ecosystem: Environmental > Aquatic > Freshwater > Wetlands > Sediment ...
CCCACGGTGGTGTCATAGACGTAGCCGCTCGAGGCGGTGAAGGTGTTGAGGGTACTCGCCCCGCCCACGATGAGCGTCCCCGCGTCCACCTCGAAGATGTCCGCCCCCGCGGCGAACGTGGCCAGGCCCCGAAGTCCGAGGGTGCCCGAGATGTAGACGCCCGAGAAGCGCCCCATCCCGCCGTCGAAGCCCCCGGAGAAGGTGCCGCCGGAGGTGACATCGCCGGAGAAACTCCCGGTTCCACCGATGAGCGCCCGAACCCGGCAGAGCATGTTGACGCCGCAGTTGTTGGGGGCCGGCTGGGCGTAGATAACGGCCTCCAGCGCCACCAGTCCGGCGAACACCGCCACGACGCACCATTGCCAGCGCTTCATGACGTGGCCATTCCCAAGACGCTCTGGAAGCCGTCCACTCGCAAGAGGAAGTCTGCGGAGGTGCCCGTCAGGCTCGAGGCCGCGTAGAGCAGAAGGTTGCCGTGCCGAGCCGGGATGCGCATCGGCGCGAACATGTAGCCGTTAGGGCCAGTGTACGTCCCGGCCGTCACGGCCAGATCCAGGTCCGGCGAGCGATCCCAGGTGCCCGTCCATGGCGCCCAGCACCACGCCAGGAGGTTGCCCCCAGTGAGCGTCAGGCCGGGGTTCGGGTAGAGCCGGGCGGTGATCGCCATGATGCCAGTCAACCAGAGGCCATCCCCGGCGCGCGTGGCGCCGACGCCAGGATCGGTCTGCCCGGAGGAGCACAGCGAGGAGAGGATGTACTCCCCTTGCGAGTTGACGGTAGGTGGCGCTGGCGTTGCCGGGGAGCGCGTCGCCGATTGCCGCTCCACGTAGAAGGCCGTTGGTCTTGGTCCGCCCTGGGGCATCTATCTTCCCTCCATCCTTGAGTCGAGGCGCTGTGCCGCCGTCTGGGCACGCCCAGCCTGCTTCAGCGCGCCCGCATTCGGGTTCGGTTGCGCCAATTGGTCCATGCCGGATGTCTGTGTGGCACCTGCATACACGGCCTGGTTCGCCGCAATGGCGTTCCATCCCATGGCGCCGTCCAGCTGGAACCCCGTCAACATGGAGGCCATCATACGCGACTGCGGTCGAATCGTCTTCCCCCCGTGGCCCATGAGGGCGTGCAGGAAGCGCTCTTGAACGTGCTGGTACAGCGCCGGAGAGCCCAGACGGAAGCCTGCGACGTGATCTGGCGTCAGTGTGCCCTGGCGCGCATGCGTGAGAGCCCGAAGCGGGTTCTCCACCACTTCGGCGAACCGTGCGAACTTGGCCAAGTCGTGGGCGCTCGGCTTCACCTTTCTGGCGTGCAGTCCAGGTAGACGGGCCTGGGGGGCCTTCGCGGCGAGCAAGGCAACCTTCTGCGCGGCGGCCAGCTGGAGGGCTTGAGCGATGCCGGGGGCATGGTGGTGGAGCTCATCCGTCTGCCGGGCAAGGGCCTCCTCAAGGAGCTCCGGCGAAGCCGCAAGCCGGCGAGCATCCACTGCATCGGCGGCGCGGCGAGAGAGCGCGGCAGCACCGGTCCGACCGATGGCGCTGGGTGCATTGCTGATCAACGACTTCAGCGCGGAGTCGATCTCCTCCGTCATCGCCTTCTGTGCCTTGGCAAGCACTACCAGCGCCGCCGCCGTCTCCGGAGCGGCGGTCGCCTGCGCGAGAACGGATCGCGTCGCTCGACCCGAGACGTTGGGCGCCACCGCGCGGGACCACCAGCTGGATGGGCTCAACTGACCAGCCGGGGATGGTGCTGGAGCCGCTGGACTTCCGAACGCCGCCCCGAGGCGTTGCGACTGCGCTTCGCCGAACGCAGCCCAGCGCTCGGCGGCGATGGCTTCCGCAGTGCGGTTGGCCACTAGCGCACCCTCCTCGCCCTCCAGAAGTCCCTTGAGGATTCGCGCCGCCCGCCATGTCATCCCAGAACCATGCCGGCGCAGGAGTTCTGTCCCAACGGTGCCAACTAGACCACCGATAGGACCACCTGCCAGCGTCCCCCCCACACCGCCCCAGAGTGCCGAGGAGAGACCAAAGATGTTGTTACCGACCGAGCGCTCGATGCCGGTCTCCGCGAACTCCAACGCTCGGGCCCCAACATGATACTGCCGATTCGCCAGCCTCCACTCGTCGAGCGGCATCTTGATCTTCTGGATGCCGGCCTCGATACCCTCCGAGTAGATGCCGCGGAGGTCATGGAGGGCCTGGCGGTATGCGGTGGCGTAGGGATCCATTGTCCCGCGCATCCCGTACAGCGCCTCGTCGTTCTGCATGCGGAGTCCGTGGAGGTCTTCCAACGAAATCTGCTTGCCCTGCTTCTTGATGTCAGTGAGCAGCGTGTCCAGCTTTCCGGCTGCCTCGCGCTGGTATGGATTCTTCTCCAGCTTCGCCAGAATTTCCGAGCGCGCACGCTGAATGATGGCTCGGAGATCGGCCAGCGCCACACCCTCGGCTGCCGCGAGCTCGTCCGCGCTCTTGAGCAACTCACCCATCGTCGCTCCAGATCTCTGCATCAGAGAGCTGGCGCGCTCGTAGGTCATGCTGGGCGTCGTGTACCAGTCCACGAGCCCCATTTCGCCCATGTCCTTGAGCACGGACTTGGCGCCCACATCTCCAAGCTGGCTCCGAAGGCGCTTGATGTTGTGCTGAATCCCACCGGCCGCCTTCCCGGCCGACCTGGCCTCCAGATCGTCCAGCCAGCCCGACAAGGTCTCTCGCACCGAGGAGCTACCGCCCAGCTTGGCGCCGGCCTCCTTCGCCAGCGTCCCCAGCACGCCCCCGGCCCCGGAAAGCGCCCCGAAGGTGGCCGCAGAGAGGCCCACCCGGGCGAGCGCAGCTTCAGCGGTGAGGCCCGGATCGCCAAGGGCGGACTCGTGGACGAGTTGCCCCACTTCGTACCCCGCCCCCTCCACCGCCCCGCCGGCCGCCGCCGCGAGGCCCTTCGCCGCCAGCCGCTGCGCCAAGGAAGCGTCCGCCGGCAGTTCCCGCAGCGCCGCCTTCGCCACCGACTTGCCCGCCCGGGCCAAGAGAGAGGGGCCAGCCATAGATGCCGCCCTTGCTGCGGCGCTAGTGGCTCCAGCACCCGCGCCCTGGGCCGCCCCGGACGCGCCTCCCGTCAACAGCAAGGGGGCGAGGATGCCCACCGTAGAACCCACGCCACTGGCAAGCGGGTTGAACTCCTCGCGCGCCCTGATGGCTTCCGGATCCACGCCAAGCGCCGTTTCGGTCCAGGTGGAGAGCCCCAGGGTCAGCATGGAGCCGAAGGACTCCACCCCGGCGATCGCTGCCTGCCCAGCGGTGCCGTACTGCTCGCGGAGGAAGTAGTCCCTGGCCTGCTCGGTGGATGCGGGCACCCATCCGAGGGACTCCACCTCGCCCTGCCGGCTTGGTTCGACCGCCTCCACAAGCCCGGCGGAATTGATGTAGAGAGCCGGCGTCATTGCATCCCCAGCGTCCGCAAGCGAGCGGCCACGCGAGCATCAACGGTGGCGCCCAGCGCCCCAAGTCCAGCCATCTTGGCCTTGCTGGAGGTGAACCACTCGGAGATGTCGGGGATCTGCCTGTCAATGAATTCGTAATCGCCCTTGGACATGGCCCCGAGAGATTCCGCGTCCTTTAGGAGGGCGTTGAGCGTGGCGCGGTATTGCTGGGCCTGGGTTTTCTCGCCACCCACCCCGGTCCAGAGGCGAGGAGAACCGCTCTGGAGGATGCTGGTGTAGTGACCCATGACGCGCTTGAACTCTTCCACCTTCTCAAGTCCCTCCTGAAGCTTGGTGGCCTGCGTCGCATCCTTCGCAAGCCCCCATCCGCCTCCGGGAAGGCGCACGCGCCGCTCACGCATATCCTTCGGCATCAACTCCCAGATCCGCTCATCCGCCGGCAATCCCCCACCTGGGGCCGGCTTCTGCGTCATGAAGAGGTTGAGCAGTCGGGCCCGTTCCATCTCCAGCCCCATGGCGATGCGCTGGGAGTCCATCTGGAACTGGCGAGCCTGAATCTCCTGGCGCTTCCCCGCCGCCTCCGTCCGCAACTGCCCGCCGATGAGCTGCGCTCGCGCCGCCGCCTCCTGTCCGCCGAACTCCGCAGAGACGCGCGTCACCTGCGCGGCCAACATGTCCTTGAGGTCCGCCTTCGCCAGGGCGTGGGCGCTCATCATGTCCCGCCCCTGCTGGAGGTAGTAGGACAAGAGCCCCCTCTGGGTCTCCAGGTTGGCCTTCTGGGCGTCGATGTCCCGCTCGATGGTCCGGTCGATGACCTGCAAGGCCATGTTCGGCCCGCCCCCGAGGCTGGAGCCGATGCCGGAGAGCAGGATGCCGATGCCGGCGGCTACCCTCTGCCCGATGTCCGCGTTGGCCCATACCCGGTTGGGGTCAATTTTCGCGTTCAGCGTGGCCTGGAAGAGATCGTCGGCCCTCCGCTGGTGCAGCGCTGTCTGCTCCGAATGCTGGGCCTCCAGGGCCTGCATCTGGGCGATGTGCCTGTCCTGGAGCTGGAGGAGCGCCGCATCCCGTGCCTTCTCCACGTCCACTTGCGCGGCGAGCCCCGCGCGCTGTTCGGCCAGGCCCTTGTTCAACTCGCCCAGCGCCCCGGATCCAGGAAGGGCGAGCGCGGGCGGTGGCGGTTGGGGCGCAGTGGGGAGCGGTTTCGGTGACAGCCGCTCCAACTCCCGCACGTCCAGCATCCCGTGGCGCTGTGCCTCGGGCGCCATGTCCAGCATCCCGTGGCGCTGTGCCTCGGGCGCCATCAGGCCGCCTTCTTCCGGCGCATCATGTCCTGCACCACCGGGTGCCCATCCGGGGATGGGAGCTTCGACCGATGCTGCTGGACCATCTCGACGAACATCTTGGAGAGGGCCCCCGCGTTCGGCGCCATGGTGATGCTCCGCGGGATGACGATTTCCCCCGGCGAGAGCATGGCCGGAACCGTGTCGTTCCGCCGCGAGTCCCCTCCCCGCGCGTAGCCGGGGACGGCGCCACCCCGCGCCCGGTCGATGGCGCCGTGCTCGAGGGCCTCCTGATAGGGCGTCTCGGCGAACTCCGCCGCGGGGGACTCGTAGCGCTCCTGCTCGAAGGACTCCACTGCACCACCGCCCGCGTAGCTGAGCCCCGCACCATCGGGATCTACCCGAATCCCGCCCCCTCCCCCACGCCCCGCTTTTGCGCCTGGCTGGATGACGCGCAGTTCGATCTGCACCTTGCCCGCCTTGCCGCGCACCTTTCCGCCCGGGTCCTGGCTTCGATAGCCCGCGCGGAGGTAGTCCGCGAAGCGCCGCATCTTCGGGTCCACCACCACGCCGCCGTTCGCCATCGGTATGGGCTCGGAGACGTCTGGCACGCTCATCCCCCCGCCGAGCGCCTTGCCGGCGGCCCCGCCCGCAGCGGCACCTGGTGGACCGCCAAGCGCCCCACCGAGGATGGCTCCACCGGCCTGCAGAAGCCCCGGGAGGATGCCTGGAGTCCGGTTCTGCGCGGCGATCTGCGCGTTGAGGGCGTCGTACTGGTAGGCGTTTTGCGCACCCAACTGCTGGCGCGCGAAGTCCTGCCCGTACATCTGCCCACCGAGGGCGCCCATCCCCTGCAATCCCTGCATCTGCTCCTGGTTCCGGATGAGCGCTGACTGCGCCGCCGCTTGCTGGCGCGCCGCCGCGGACTGGTCCGCGATGCCCCGGAGGGCGCTGGAGTATCCAAGGCCCTGGCCCTGCTGCGCCGCCCCCAGCGCCATGGCCTGGCGGATGTTCTGGTCCGTCGCCTGCTGGAGCTGCCCCTGGGCGAGGGATGGGCCGGCTCCCGCAGCGAACTGCTGGAGCTGCTGGTAGAGGGCTACCTGGCGAGCGCGGTCCTCGTCCATCTGGCCGTAGTCGATCTGGCGAGAGGGGGTGACGGGCTTGAGCTTCTGGCCGAACAGGACGTCACTGCTCCACTGGCCGAATCGGCCGAGGGCGTCTCCGAAGTCCTTGGGCGGTGGCATGTGGGCAGTCTACCTCATTTCGTCTGGGCCGCGTTGAACTTCCGGGCGCCGCGCTTCACGCCCAGCTCCAGCGTCATGCCGGAGAAGTTGAGGGAGGCGCCCGGGTCCTGGACGGCTGGCGTGCTCACTACCTCCATCATGATGGCGTTGCACTTCTGGAGGTTCGGCTGGAACCGAACGTTCCAAGCGTTACCGCTCACCAGGGCGGACACGTCCGAGATGGTGATGGTCTGGTAGGCCGCGGAGTCGTTCCCGTCGAAGTAGAACTTCACCACCATCGAGCCGGCCGCGCCCGCCGCCGTGGGGGCGCTGCCCCATACCCCCTCACCGATGAAGTGGTTTTGCGTGTAGTCCCCAGCGACGACGGGCGTCAGGATGGTTGGCGAGGTGATGGTGTAGCCGTTGCTGCTGGTCTCGTAGGTGCTGCTCCCGAGGTTGATCGCCGGCCCCACGCCCTGATCGTCGTTGGCGAACGCGGACGTGTCCGCGACGGTGAAGAAGGTATCCAACCCAGCCGTGAAGTCGGCCGTAAGGGTGGTGTACGGAGGTGGATGGCCCGCCGCCGCGCCCGTCAGAAGCACCCGCCAGATCCGCTGGAACGCCTGAAGCGCGTCGCCCGGCTTGAGCCAGCCTGTCCGGAACGTCATCGGGATGACGGAGCCCGTCTGCGCCACGGGGGCCGTTCCACCGATGGCCCCGGTGGCGGTGGTGGCCAGGTCCCCATAGGCCAGGCCGGCGGCGGTGGGCGGAAGCTCCTTGATCAGCTTCGTGGCCGTCGCCCGGATGTAGGCGTTGCCCCCCGGCCACCACACCGCATCCACGGCGGTGAAGCTGGAGAAGGTGCTCCACTGCTGGCGCTGGTAGTGCCACACCAGCGTCAGACCCTCCGCGTCGTTGGTGGTGAAGCGGCACTCCTTGAGCGTGTCCAGCAGGACAGCGGAGGTGACGCCCTGCGCATCCCACTGCTGCACGCCCTCGCCGATCCACGTCAGCTGGAGATCGCGCCCGAGGCGGTACCAGCCCTTCGAGGTGCTCTTGAAGATGACCCCCTCCGGCATCACCAGCACCGAGCGGGGCTCGCTGCACCCCACGTCCGTGGGCAAGTCCTGGAGCTGGTAGCCGTTCAGCGCGCCCGTGGTGGATGGGCCTTGACCGAAGAGGACGCCGATCTTCCGGGGCCGGAAGACGATCAGCTTGTCGTCGATGGACGCGAACGCCGCCACGGTGCCGCCCGTGGACTCCACCCGGCCCCGCAGCGCCTCGTTCCACTGGACGCCGAATCCGGACACACACGGCTGGCTGTACTGGTAAGAGAACGGGTCGTCAGAGGGGTTGATGAACACCCGGTTCTGGTGGACGGCCAGCACGGAGCACGGCGGCGGGCCGTTGTTGGGGAGGATGTCCCCGGTGGTGTAGAGCAGCTCACCGGCCGTAAGGCTGGCATCGGCGATGTTGAAGTCCACTGCGATGGTGGCCGCCGTGGTGGAGTTGGCCGCTGGCGCGCTGATGGGGTTGACGCGGTAGTAGATGGTCCCGCCAGCCGTGGTGGCGTAGACGCCAATGGTGATGCCGGTCTTCTGGGACAGAAAGAGCGTAGGCACCGTTACGGTGCAATGGTGTGTTGAGTCCGCTGCCGTGTACTGGATGGCCACGCTCGGAGCGGACTGGTGGCGTTGCCCGGTTGCGTCGAACCACTCGTACAGCGCGACGAGACCATGTACGCCAGCTGTCACCACCCCACCAGCGGCGCCCTGAGCAGCGCTCACCACCTCTGGAAACAAATTGAACGCCGCCTCTGTGCTGGCTCCATTGTCCCATGCCGAGAGGATTCCGTTTGCGAAGTAGGTCAGCCGGCCGATCTGCTGGCGGATTAAGGGCGTAGTCGCATTGACCGATACGCGGAGGCGGTTGAGTCCTGTTGGCGAGACATTTGTGCCGGTGGCGAAGGACAGGAGGTCAATCTCTCTCACCATCACCACCACTTCGCCGGAGGCAAGTGCCGGAGCGCTGGCCTGCATCCAGTTGGTGCTCCCGAATCCAGAAGGAACGACACCCCAGGAGCCATATAGCGCTCGCGCAACCGGCACCGTGGACTCGTTCAAAAGAAACCACGAGTTCTGAAGCGCTCCGGTGCCGGCCTCCTGAACGAACATCGGAATGTAAACCGTGCCACCAGCAAGAAACGCTTTGGAGGCAATGAAGGGTCCGTTCGTACCGTTCGCCCTGATGGCACTAAGCGCCCATGTCGCCGGTCCGGTTGTGACAGTATTCGAGGAGTTGATGCCAGAACGGCGGATCAACTTCGTCGCCGCGGCGCCACCGATGGAGCCGGCGTCGTCAGAATAAACCCACATGGTGGAACCGCTCAGGACGGCGGTGATCGCTCCGTAGTTTCCGGTTGGAGCCGCCGTAGCGTCCTTGAGCGCTGAAGCGACGGAGACGGCGGCTGCCGATGTGATTACCCCGCCCCAAAGGCCCGGCCCTGTACCGGCGGAATTCACGAGCAAGTAAACACCCAAGAGACTGGCGCTGAATGATGCGATGGCCACGCCGATAGCGTTCGCGCGGCTAGCGCTAGCGTCCAGGGTGATCGCTGTGGGTCCAGCCGCTACGCTTGGAGTTGTCCCGGAAACGCTGATCGAGAAAACGCGGGTGCTCGCGGTCGTGGTGGCGCTGGAGACGTAGTAGACGTATCCGGCAGAAGTGAGCGCGCAAGCGTCCATGACCGGAGTGGCCGCAGAAAAATCGTTGATTAGCGCGGTCTCGGCGCCTAGAACTGTAGGTGCGGACGTGGCCACCACGCGCGCATTGATGGTGGTGGCAGCGCCGCCGTACAGAAGGATGAAAGAGTTGCTGAATGCTATTACTCGCGGAGAATATCCGGTCGCATTGAGAATGGTTGGCAGTACCACTACTGCGCCGGAAGTCTCGTCGAGGATTTGGTACTTCACTCCATTGAGCGTTCCGTCCGCGAGGTAGTCCCTCCAAACGTAGCAAGTATAACCGTTAAGCGTCGCCACGTCGTATAGATCTTGAGCCCCGGTGGTGTGGACCAATTCATCCTTGGCAAGCGTGATGGTGGAGATGGCACCGCCAGAGATTGGCGAGTTAGCTGCCGGGGAATAAGATTTGATCGTCCCAGAGTCGATGGCCAACAGTTGCTGACCATGCGCGGCCAGGCCGGAGAAGGCTGTTCCAGTTGCAAGGCTTGTGTTGCCGTTCCGACGCTTGAAGGTATCAGCTTCCGACATGGTGGCGTTCTGCAAGGCCACCATCTTGCCGGGCAGGACGACGCGCTTGTCCGTCTGGGTGTCGAGCCCCTGGGTGAAGTTGACGCCAACAACCTGTTTCTCGAGCGGCATGCGCCTACCACACCCACAGGTTGACCGTCACCGCGCCGGAGGCAGTCAGCGTCAACACCTTCGTCGCGTTCGCCGTGGACGAGTTCCATACCGTGGCGTTCGCGTTGCTGTTCGTCACCAGCCAGTTCGTCCAGGCCCTCCCGAGCCCATGGGAGACGTTCACCGCCGTTGCCCCCAGCACGACGCCGTTGATCGCCACCCCGGAGAGGATGGGCACCGCCGCCACCTGGTCCAGGAGCGTCCCGGTGTTGTCCTGGGCGCGCAGCACCTCGTGCGCCCGAGGCGGGTCGGAGAAGCGGACCTTCAAGAGCGAAGCGGGGAGGGCCATCACCAGCCCGAATCCCCAGGCCAGAACGCGCCCCAATTCCCGTTGGCCCGGTACACGTCCACCGTGGTGCTCGGCGCCCCCACGTCCCGCGCCGCCTTGATGTCCTGGAGCCGCAGGCGCTGGCGCCGGAGCAGGGACAGCGCCGGGGTCTGGTCCGACTCCTCCTTGCCGAGCGCCTTGGCCGCCGCCACCGCCTTGACGTACTCCTCCCACCCGTTCACCCCGTCGAAGGTGTCCCCGTCCGCCGTCAACGGCGTGAAGCGCGGGGCGTACCAGAGGCGAAGCGTCTGCCCGGAGGCCGGCGGGGCCGGGATGAAGGCGATGTTGTAGCCCTGGATGCGGTACTTCAGCGCCGTGCGCCCCCACATCGCCTGGAGGGACGGGAGGCTGTACTGGTTCCTGGACGCGAAGTTGTACCGCCAGATGGTAACCCAGCCGTTGGCGTTGTTGCTGAGCTGGAGGTCCACTCCCAGCAGCTTGTAGAAGCTGTCCGAGAGGGCGAAGGTGGAGTTGGTGCCGTCCGTCGTGATGGTCTGCGCGGTGGCAAAGAAGTAGTCCTCGCCGTATGCCTCGATCAGCTCGTCATAGAGCTCCTGGCACCCGGCGTTCACCCACTCCACCCAGGTCGCCTTGGGGATGAAGGTGCTGGTGCTCGGCGTGGGCTGGTCTGCCAGCACCGCCGCCGAGTTCACCATCTCCAACAGGGTGGTCTGCCCGACCGGGGCCATGGGCCCTCTCTAGCTGAGCGCCTCGCCGCAGATGCCGCACTTCGCAGCGGGCTTCGCCGGCCGCTTGGCGTCCACGATGGACTCCGCGCCGCACTTGTGGCACGTCAGCGCGACGTGCCCAGACTTCGCGCGCTGGAGCGCCAGGGCCGCCCGGTTCTTCTCCTGGCTGGCCTTGTCCAGCACCTTCAGCTTGTCGATGGTCGCCTGGTCCATGGTTAGCTCGCGTCCTCCACCCATTCGATGGTGATCAGCGCCACCCCGCCCGCCGGCACCGCATCCCCGCCGCCGTCCGCTCCGCCGTCCAGGGTGAGCCAGTCGGAGGTGCCGCGGAGGACGAACGCCTGCGCGGTGCGCGCGGTCGGCTCCCAGGGGATGGTGTTGTTGATCTGCGCGGCCAGGTTGAAGCCCACCACACCGCAGTCGAGGATCGCCCCGAGCGTCCCCACGGTGGTGTAGTTCGCCGTGCCCACGGTGGAGGCAGTGAGGGTAGGCGAGGCCACCGTCCCGGAGTCCATCTTCCCCTGGGTGGGGATGGCGGTCAGCACCGCCGATCCGAGGGTACCGGCAGTGGTGCGCCGGGACAGCTTCCACTTCATCACGCCCGCGGTGGTGCTCCAGCCCTGCACGTTGATCTTCGTGAGCCGGATCGTCTTCGTGGCGCTGCCCTGGAGAACCACCACCTCAGTGGGCGTGGCGACGCCGAGGGTGTAGAGGATGGAGGCCCGGTAGGCCGCGACGCCCGGGCGGTCCAGCGACATGGCGGGCAGAACGTCCCCCGCGGGGTTGGTGTGGACGGCCTGCAGAAGGCTGGCGTTGTTGCCGTCCTTCAGCGTGGCGTCGGTTGTCGTGACTGCCATGCGGTTGCTCCTCGGGCTAGACCCAGCCCAGCAGGTGAAGGCCGGAATTGGCCGGGTTGACGAACGACAGGGACGAGACGGTGGCGCTCGGGTTCGGCGGCGCGCCGGGCAGCAGCCCGAAGATGGGGTCTGCCACGTTCACCGCCAGCGGCACGGAGTTGATGCTCGAGCCGTCCGAGTAGAGCACCTGGGCGGTGAGGAGGAAGTCCTCGGGCGCCGCGGAGGGAATCCCGGACACCGCCTGACCGAAGAACGCCGCATCGAAGGCGCAGTACAGCGTGCCGGAGGCCGCGACCGAGGTGGTGGAGTTGGGCGGGAAGCGCGGCTGCGTCACGCTCGCCGAGGCGGCCGGGCGCCCATCGGTGGTGGTGGCCCAGATGGAGATGGAGGTCACCGTGTACGCCGTGCCACCGGAGGTGTTGGTGATCGCCAGCGTGAAGGCGGTCGGCCGGTTGAGGATGGCCCCCAGGGGCTGGGTAATGGCGCAGTAGGTGTCCGCAGAACCGGCCATGTCAGAGCCCCGCTGGGTTGGTGACGGTGAGGGTGGCGGGCGTGGCCACGGTGATCGCCCCGTCCGACGTGTAGACGGTGGCGCCGATGGAGTAGACCAGGGACGCCGCTTCCGCTGGATCCGCGCTCGGGTTGGTGGTGGGCTCGTGCGGCACCACCTGCGCGGTGAAGGCGGTCGAGCCGCTCGCCGCGACGCTGACCGTCATCCCGGGCCCAAGGGGGAAGGCGCCCTTCGCGACGGAGGTCACCTCGGCCGTCGTTCCGTTGATCGGCGCCGTCATGACGATGTTGGAGACGTTGACGGCTGCGGCCCCGGAGTTGGAGACGGTACACGTCACCGCCACCGCTCGCTCGGCCTTGCACGTCGCGCTGCTGAGGGTGATCGCCGCCGTGATGGCCATCAGGTTGCCGTGGAAGTGCCGAGGAGGATCTGGAAGTACAGCGTGTCCCCGTCCGCCGGATCCGTTCCGGAGGTGCCCGCCGAGTCCGGGAGGAAGATTTCGATGGTCCCACCGTCGCCGATCGCGGTGTTCGTCTGGACGTTCGTTCCCCCGGAGATGATCCCGATGGGCGCCAGCGGCGAGGTGATGTGGCCGGTGGTGTTGCTCACCCCAAGCAGGTTGATCCCCACCAGGAACAGGTAGGAGTCCGAGAGGGTGAAGGTCCAGTCCCCAGCCGCGTTCCGCACCACCTTGCGCACGCCATCCCGATTGCTGTAGGCGTAGCCGGTCCCGGAGGTGGGCGAGGAGGCCAGGGAGAAGGCTGGCGCGGCAGATCCGCTCCCCGCGGCGGTGAGCGAGCGCGTCTTGAGCGTCACCGCCCCAGCGGCCCCCACCGTCACCACCGGGTACAGCGCGACGATGTTCCGGAGGAACCCCCACCGGTACTGCTGGTACAGGCGATTCGGCATGGTGTCCTCTCTACTGGCTCAGCACCGTGGCGCCGTTCCATCCGGGCGCGTTGCAGATGAGGTTGTAGTACATGCCGATGCGGGCCTCGGCCGCGTCGGCGTTGTACACGCGCAGCATCTCCAGCCGGTCCTCGTAGCGGAGGATCTTCGGCACCGGCCCGATGCTGATGAGTTTCCAGGTGTCCAGCTCCAGCATGTAGCCCTTGGCCACCTGGCAGGAGCGATCCGCCAGCACCTTGATCGGCCCCTGCGCGCCGTCCACCTCCAGCGCCCGGAAGCCGATGCCGGCCGGCCCCTTGATGTCCACGTACTGCCGGCGGGTGCCCAGCGCCTTCACCAGCGCGGCGTTGCTCCCGAAGTTGGTGAGGAAGTAGGTGGGCGAGGCACCCTCCCGGTTGAGCAGCATCGAGTGGTCAATCAGCGCCTCCTCGATGGACTGGCCGGAGCCGTCGTACTGGATGCCGAACAGGCGGTAGTCCGCCGAGCGGTTGACGCCGTAGAAGTTGTCCGTCGAGGCCGGGTCGGTGGTGGGAAGCCAGGCGCTGAGGCCGGAGGGCTTCGCGTTGTTGTCCCCTTGCACCAGCAGGGAATCACCGGAGGTCCATCCGGACGGCGTTCCGGCCGCGCCACCCAGGCCAGTGGCCGAGACGGTGACGGTGCCGTTCTTCACCGAGCGCGCAATGACGTAGCCAAGCGCCGCGCGCGGAGTACCGCCAGAGGTGGCGTTCGCTTGGAGCGTCTGGTTGACGCCGAACTGCGACACATCCGCCGGGTTGGTCAGGGTGATGACGCCCGAGGAGACCGAGCCGGAGACGGTGCCGATGGTGCCGGTGCCGTCGCGGAACAGCGAGGAGGCCGCGGAGAGCGTGGCCTGACGGATGGCGCCGTCGATCTGCCCCGTCACCAGCCGGAGGAAGCTGTCCACGTCCGACATGGAGGCCTCCAGGGCCTCGTTCTGGATGGTGGCGAGCGAGTAGTCCAGCTTGCGGGTGACGAGGAACTCCGCGAAGGCGTTCGCCGTCTGGTTCGCCTGAGCGGTAGAGAATGTCGAGCTCCGGCCCTGCGAGTTCTCGTACCACACGGGCACCGGGTAGTACTTGCCGCCAGCGCCGGACTCGTCCTTGGGGATGATCGCCAAGGCCGGGTTCTTGGCGTAGGTCATGTTCTGGACCTTCTGGCCGCTGTAGTGCTCCTTGAGCACCGGGTTCGCGGCTGCCACGTCCATGTAGATCGACAACGTCCGTCTCCTCGCCGCCGGAGCGGCTTACCGCGTGTTCCGTCAGGCCCGCGCCTGGCGCCGCTTCGCCATCTCCGCCTCGAACGCCGCGCGCGTCCGCTGGTACCGCTGCTCATCCGTGAGCTGATCCGGGGGCGTGGTGCCGTCGCCCTTCTCCGGGATGATGGTTAGCCGCGCCTCGGGGCGTTCGGGGGCGCGCCCCGTCTCGGCCTTCATCACCATGTCCCGGATGCCGCTCCAGTACTTCTCCATCTCGGCGGCGCCCTGCTCCTGCGTCCACATTTCCCCCGGCTCCCAGCTGCCGTCGGGGTTGCGCTTGGAGGTAGCCTTGAAGTGGCCCTCGATGAGGGCACCGACATCCGCGGACTTCTCGTACTTGTTGGTGAGGGGGAACTTCTCGGCGTTCGCCTTGGCAAAGTCCCCCGCGGCCCGGTACAGGTCCTCCCGGGCGCGGTCCTCCTCCGCCTGCCGCAGCCGGCCGATCTCCGCCTCGAAGCGCTCGCCCTGCTCCTTCAGCTTCGCCTCGAAGCGCTGTTCCGCTTCCGAGAGCTGCGCCCCCACCGCGCCAGGGGTGACGGTGCCCGTCTTCAGCTTGGTGGCGGTGTCGTACCAGTCCGCCCCGAAGAGAGCCTCCAGGTACTTCGACGGGTTCCGGGTGCGCTCCTGCTCCAGCGCCTTCCGGGCCTTCTCCGCCTTCTCCAGCTCTGACAGCTTCCCGGTGTGCTGGGCGCGCTCGGCCTCCAGCGCCGCGACGCGCTTCTGCGCCTGCTCCGCCAAGGAGCGGTAGTCCGGCTCCGCCGGCTTGGGTGCCGCCGCGGGAGCGACGGCTGGCGGCGCACCGGGCGCCGAAGGGGTTGCTGTCGGTGCGCCAGTCGCCTCGCCTGCACCATTTTGGAGCATGGCACTACACTACATGCCCCATTTTGGTGCTGTCAAGTGGTCTGGAACTCCCTTGCGCCTTACGCGCCAGAGGCGTACAGGATGGTTTCATGACGATCCCATTGCCGACCACACTTCCAGCCCATCTTCTCCGCGTCGTCGCTGTGGATGCCGAGGTGGACCCCCGCACCGTCCGGCGCCTTCTCCGGGGTGAGCGCGTGCTTCCCCTGTTGGAAGCGCGCATCCGCAAGGCGCTCGCGGGCCGGGACTTGCTTCCTACGTCAACTCTTCCGGCCTCGCTGGCGGAACGCACGGAACTGGTCCAGGGGCTGGTGGACTGCGGTCGGCTCACGCCACCGCAAGCGAAGAAGCTTCTGGAGCTGCCCTAGGCCGCGCGCTGGCCGAACGGCAACAGGTTGCTCGCGGGCGGAGCCATCGGCATCGCCTGGGGCGGACCCCCGGTGCCTCCGGGCGGCATCCCTGGGGCTCCGGGAGCGGGTGGCGGCATGGCCATCTGCATCAGCGCGTCCACCTGCTCGCTCCAGGCGTAGAGGTCGTCCAGGCGTTCCGGCTCCAGGTTGTGGAGCCGCGCGTAGTTGATGTACTCCACCACCAGCTCCTTGCAGAGCTGGAGGTTGTCGTTCGGCTCTGGCGGCCGGTACTCCTCGCCGTCCATGATGGCGTCCAGGGTGGAGGTGATCAGATCCTCCTCCGCCAAGTCGAGCACCTCGTGCGCCTGGAGATCCGGGAAGTCCATCAGCTTCTTGCCCTGGCGCATCGTCAAGAAGCCGGCCTGGATCCACTCCTGGATGGTCGCCCACCGCCCCGCGGGCTCCTTGGGCAGGCTGGACGTGGGGAAGCACTGCTGGCGCCAGTCCTTCGGGTTCAAGTCCTCCGCCGTCATCTTGATCGCCCGGAGGGTGTTGCTCCGCTGCGTCCGCACCTCGTAGGGCCTGCCCGTCCGCAAGGCGATCTGCCGCGCCGTGGCGATGCCGATCCGCGCCAGGTCCATGAACCCGCACTCGTTCAGTTGCTCCTGCGTCTTCATCCGGAGGGAGGTGGTGTCCCGATATTGTCGGATGGCCTCCCCGGAGTTCAACCCAGCGGGCTTTTCGGCCTGGGATACCATCCTGGAAACACCACCACGGTTGTACATCGACTCCTCGAGGTTGTCGAGGCGGGTGAAGAAGTCTGGATGCACGGCTGGAGGCACAACGTATTCAGGCTTGGTGCCCGTGTAGTCGATGATGGCGCCCACTTCGTTGCTGACGTGCTCCTTCACAATCTTGGAGCCCCGTTCCATCAACACCTTGTACGTCCCGGCGCGATGCATGGCCCGCTGGATGGCGCCGTTCAAGCGGTTGTACTCGATCTGCTGGCTCTGGAGTTGTTCTGCCAGGCCCTGACCCCAGAAGGATGCCGGCCGCGTCGTCCAAATCCACCGAGCAAATGGGTACCAGTCCTCATCCCAGGCCCACTCATCCGGCTCGTTGAGCACCACATTTTCGATGCTGGCGATGTAGACGCCATCCTTGATGCGCTTTCCCTTATGGTCTACCAACTCGGGTCCACTCCGGAGGTGCCACGACTTCCGGAGCATCACCATGTCAGAAGTTGAGCTGGACATGCCCCAATCCTTGGGATCCGCTCGCTGCGCTTTCCAGATGAGATCGGCCTTTTTCGGATAGAGGGCGATCAGCCGATCTCGGTCTATGGGCCGCTCCCAATTCAACTGGCGTGGCATCGCGAGCGCCGCTTCCATCTCGTCCAACCACAATTCCGTTGACAGCGCGCGCTGAAAGACGATGCGCCCGAACTCGATTCCGACGTAGAGCCAGCCGTCCCCAAAAATCTCACAGTCCCGCTGGCAGTCCCGGCCCAGCTCGTAAGCTTTCTGCTCGTAGAAGATGCCGTCCGAGAACTGGTTCAGCTTCTTGCTCTGCCGCTGGAGTTTGTAGTCACCACCATCAGTCAGGAAGTACGGGCGGGGCTTGTTCTCGCCGATGGTAGCAGTTGACGTGTCCACGATGCTCTGTACGACGTTGTCCTTGAGGTTGTCCCTCGATGCCACCACCGGGGTGAGAGGCGTTGTCGCGATGCCTGCCAGTCCTCCGAGCGGGGCGTTCCCGTACAGCCGCGCTCCGATGACGGCCTGCTGGATGCGCACGCCCTGGCTGTGCTTGAGCGCGTCGATGGTGGACGAGATCGCGTTCGCCACCTCCATGCCGTTGTCCTTTGTGGCGTCCAGGAGCCACCAGCGCCGGGCGTAGGGCGTCGTGTCAGTGGGGGGCCGGGCGTCTTTGCCGACGCTGAGGCCATGGCCGATGGAGATCGAGTCGCTCATGTGAAGAACTCCCCTCGTCCCCAGCGCATGATCATTGCGTGCGCCCGCGCCTGCGCCCGTTTCACCGCCTCCGCCGAGGGCTCTCCGCCGAGGTTCGGCGAGAGGTCACGGTAGAGCATCCGCAACTCGTGGAGCATCGGCTCCGGGATGGAGCCTTCCTCTTGTGGCCGGGCGTCGCTCATGGCCCCCTCACCGCTTCCTTCACCGTCTCCGGATGGCACAACGAGGTAGGGCACCCGCGGTAGCAGAGCCCTCCGTTGTTGTGCTCGGCATCCGCCTCGTGCCCGCAGTCGCACTTCTCCGGCGCCCCCAGGTCGTCTGGCGTGGAGGGCGTGATGTCGGCGAGAGGGTTGATGACGGCCGGGAAGGCGCTCGGGTCCATCTCGATCTCGAACTCCTCGTCTTCCTCCTCCGCCACGGCCGGCGGAACGAAGCCGCGGGCGCGGCGGATGCGCCGGGCGATCATGACGGCCGCGAAGGCGTCCAGGTCAGCGGGTGTCATTGTGCTTCCCTCCGAAGATGCGTTCCCATCCCTCTTTGTACGCCTCCGAGTTGCCGGACGCCACGTGCACGCCCTTTCGCCCGGAGCGGCAGAACTGCTTCATCAGCCGGTCCCGCGTGCGTTGCTCGGTGGGGGTCCACGTCTTCCCATCGCGCGCCAGTTTGCGCATGGAGGTTGAGCGCACCTTGCCGGACTTCTCGTTGAGTGGATGGCCTCTACCCATGGACGGCCTCCGGCGGCGGATTGAACTGGTTTGTCCCGTCGCTGATGGTGTCGAGCGCCTCTTCGCGCACGATGGCCTCCCCGCCCACGGGCTCCGGCTCCGCGTCCGTGATGATGATCCGCGGCGCTGGCTTCCCTCTGCCCTGGCTCGCCAGGAAGGCCCGCTGCTCCTCCATCCGCGCCAGTTGCTCCGGCGTGGCGTTGGCGAACGGGTCCGGCAGTGCTGGGATGGGCTTGCCGGCCTTTTTCGCGGCCTCGTACTCACGGCGCTCGGGGGTGTTGAGGATGGGCGTCGCCTTCAGGAGGCGCCCGCTACCAAGGCCTGGCGCTAGGTCATCGCCGAAAGCCACCGCTCGTTCTTGGGCGCGCTCGTCGAGGCCGATGTTCTTGATCGTGACCGGTCCGAGGTGCGCCATTCCGGGCGGCATCGTCGGATCCTCCACCACGCGAACGCCCATCAGCGCGCGCACCTTCGCGTGCTGCTGCTGGAGATGCTCCAGCGCCCGCAGGACGGCCGGGAGGTGTTCGAGAGCCCGAAGATCCTCGGCCGAGAGGCCGGACTTGCGGCGGGGGCTCATGGGGCCGCCTCCCTCCGAGGATCTTCGGGCTCTCGAACACCTCCCGGCCCGGGCACCCGTCCGCCCCCGATGGCCCGAAGGTCATTGACCTTCGCCAGGAGCCGCTTCGCCTCCACGACTTCCGGACTGCGGAGGAACTGGCGCTGCTCGAACACCTTGGCCAGCATCTTCGCCTCCACCCACTCAGCCCGGAGCTCCGCCGAGACCTTCAGGGCCGTCTCCGACTGCCGCAAGGCGTCCCGGATGTTGCCCTGATGGACGCTGAGGTCGAAGAGCTTGGCGTTCAGGTCCCGTGCGGCCTCGGTCAAGTCCTTCAACTCGTCCTTGAACCCGCGGACCGCTTGCTGGAGTTCTTCGCGCACCATCTCCCGCAGCGCCTCGCGCTTCCACCACTTGCCTAGAGCCATCCGTTCTCCTCCATCTCTTCCCGCCGTTGGGCCTGCATCCGCTCCGCCTCTTCCAGGAACGCCACCTCTACTCTCTCACTTTCCGCCCGCGCGCGCACTTGTTGCTGGGCATGCCATGCCTCCGACCCCGGCGGCGGCGCCTCCAGCGGGAGCGGGAGGGCGGTGCTGAGGTAGGAGTAGCAGAAGCGCCAAGCGTAGAGCGTCGCGTCGCAGCAGTGGTTGGGCAGGCCCTGCTTCTCTTCCTTCTTCCCGGCCTCCCGGAGGAGCTTCTGGTCCCAGATGAGCGAGACCCACTCGCCCACCAGGTCAGCGCATGCACCATCCGTGGTGCGCGCCCGGACGCGACCAAGCAGCATCTCGGTGTTCATCAGCTCGATGAAGTCCGCCTTGCCCGCCTTGTCCGCGGCCACCCATGGGCAATCCTGCCGGCGGCGCATCTCCTCCACCGACTGCTTGGCCGCGCCGTCCACCATCCACCGGTCGAAGCCTGCCCCGGTGCGCGCCTCGAGATCGCGCTGGAGCGCCTTGGCTTGCTCCGCCGTGGCCGTCAGGTCCAGGCCCTCGCGGCGGTAGCTGCGCTCGATGTAGAGGTTCGGGTCGTGGTCGTGGTAGGCGACCACTGACAGCGCCGTGGCGTTCCAGCCGAGATCGCACCCCAGCACGTAGTGCCAGGAGCCCCGGCGGTAGCTGGGCAGCGCGTCGTAGTCGTTGCGCCCGGCGCGGTAGCGGTAGACCAGCGCCTCCTCGTCTACCACCCACTCCCGCAGGTAGTTGCGTCGGAACCAGGGCGTCATCTCTACGCCGGGCTTGCGCGCCTTCAGGTCTTCGATCTCCGCCGCCCAGCGTTCGGCGCACGAGGGCTGATCCAGGCCCTCGGGGCGCGTGGTGTTGTCGTAGGTGGTCCACTCGTGCAGCGTCCAGCCCGACTCCTTGCCCGTCGTCACGTCGTGGAAGAGGCCGCGCACGACGAGGCCGGGCGTGCCCAGCAGGCAGATCTGCCCGTTGAAGTCCGCTACCGCAGGCTTGAGGACGTGCCAGACGAACGCCTCCAGGTCCGTTGTCCAGTCCTGTGCCTCATCGATGATGCACAGCGCGAATTTCTGCCCGAGGGCCTTCCGCTTCTGACGCTCGTCTGCGTCCATGCCCAGCGCGTAGATCATCGAGCCGTTGGGCAGGCGGATGCTCAGCTCCGTCTCGTTGGTGTGGCACCCCTCGAGCCCGAAGCGCTCGATGATGTCCAAGAGGATGGGACGCCACCAGATGCGCTTGACGTCCGGATGGCTCAAGCCGGCGATCAGCACATTGCACTTCGACTTCAGCGCGCGCCGGAACGCCTTCACCCCGCCGCTGTACGACTTCGCCGCGCGCCGAGTGCAGAACGCGAAGAGGAAACGCGAGGCGTCATCCTCGACGAAGCGCCGCTGTGCCGAGAAGCTGCCCCGGAGCAGATCCGGCGGCGCGCCAGCACTGCGCACGCGCTCGCCCAGCGCCGCGATGCGGTCAGCAAGTCCCATTCAGCGCGTCGCCGCTTCGTCCGCCGTCAGAACTGGTTTCGCCCTCACGAGGCCCTCGCCCGCGCTGATGCTTCCAGCTCCCGCACCCTGGCCTCCAGGTCCACATCCCGGATGAGTTCGCCCAGCACCTTCAGGGCGTATACCTGCGTCCGCGCGGCCTGGAGGAAGTCCTCGGTGCTCAGATCGAGCGGACTCCCGTCTGTCGTGCAGGGGTGGCCCTTGATCATCAGCCGGTCGAGGCGATGGCACACGCGCCTGACGGCCTTGCCCACGTCCTTGAGCGACGCCAGCCGGCTGACGTGGGACTTGCGCGGCTCACCCATCGGCGTCTCCCACCACCTCCAGGGCGCGCTCAATCAGGGGCGCCCGGAACGGATCGTCCACGAAGAAGTCCGTCCGCTGTGCGCGGCGTAGCGCATCTCCGGCGGCGAGGTTCGCCAGGCGCTGGCGCTCGGGCCTGCCGGCGCGCGGCGGCGGTGAGGACGGGTACTGGTGCTTCTGCGCCGGGTGCGGCTGGTAGCGCCACCGGCTCATCGGGCCCTCGTCGTCCGGGGGCGGGGGAGTGGCGGGGCACCCAGGCATCAGCCACAACCGGAGGGGGCGATTCACGGCGACCTCGCCAGTCCCTGGAGCACCTGCTCCAGCGCGGCCAGCCTCCGCCCGCACCGGCCCTGGGCCACCGCCGTCCCCGGCCGGCCGGTGAGCAGCGAGGCGGCGCGCTCCACCCCGCCGGGCTTCTGGCCGCGCAGCGCGCGGATGGCTCCCTGCCGGAGGTCCACGGACGGGCGAGGCGCGTCCCCGAGTGCGCGCAGGAGATCCACGGCGAAGGTGCCCCATGCGCCCAGCACCGCCCGCTCGCCGGCGAAGGCGCGCCAGGTGGAGAGCCCGGGATCCTCGGGAAGGCCGCCCAGGAGGCGTTCCCTGGGCACCTCCAGGAAATGCGGGATGGAGTCGCCCAGGGGCTTGCGTGGCGCCAGGAACACCTCCAGCCGCTCCCGGTGGAGGGCCGCACCGCGGCGAGGTGTACCAGCTCCGGGGCAAAGCGCTCCGTGGCCCCGAAGGGAGGGGAGTTCGCCTCGCCGTGTACCAGCACCAGCGCCTGGAGGTGGCGGGAGGCCTCCGGGGCCCACTGGCGGGCAGCGCGGACCCGGCGGCGCTTCGACCTCGGCGGCCCTTCCCGGGTGGCCAGGCCCTCCAGTTGCCGATCCACCATCCGGTCGAAGGCGTGCAGCATGGGGCCGAAGCGGGCCTCGTCCCCTTCCAGGTGGGAGAGCACCTCCGCCACCGCCTCCACCGTGGAGAGGCAGTGAGCCGCGGGCTCGCGGCGGATGCGGTAATTGCCGGGGCGGCGCGGGCGAAGGCCGATCCGCGGGAGCTGCCCGAGGGCGGGGTTCAGCCTGAGCAGCTTGCGGGCCTGGGGCCAGGTGCCGTCGAGCACCAGCAGGGTGCCGGGAGGGCGGTCCGGGCGCGGGGGATCTCCTTCCGCCTCGGAGGGGAAGAGCAGCGCCACCTCTCCGGAGCGCTCGGCGGCCAGGGACCGGACCCGCTCCACCGCCTGGAAGTCCACCCCGACGTGCAGCTCCGAGTTGGCGAGCGCCAGGTGCGCCTGGCGCTGGCGCTCGGCCAACTCCTCGGGCGAGCAGCTCATGGCCTCCACTCCTCATCCACCTCCACCAGCCGCACCACTCCCCAGGGGATGAGCACCCGGTGGGGCACGTCTACTACCCGGCCGCCGGCAGCATGCCTGGCGCCGACGAAGCGGACCACCACGCCCAGTGCCGTCAGGCTGAGCGCCAGCTTGTGCGCGATGCCGGCCGGCCCCTCGGCATCCAGCTCTGCCTTGCCGGCCTCCCCGGCCAACCGCCCGGCGTCGGGCAGGAACACCGCCCCCGACTCCACCCACACCTTGCGGACCTGCGGACGCTTCTTCTCCTGCTGCTCTGCCATCGGACTACCTCCTGCTCCAAAATGGCACAGTTCTCCGGGAATTGCGAGCGCGCCCGCGTACCCGGCGGCGGTCGGCGCCGTACCGCCGCCCGAATTTCGGACAGATGGAGTGCGCGCGCGCAGTCCGTTCTGGTCGCCAGTGCGCCGCACCACCAACGATTCCCGGCGCTTACGGCGATCTTGCGCTGGCACGGATAGTGATATAGGTATCTGCATGGACGGCAAGACCAAGCACTCTCCCGACTGCAACCACGCCTTCGGGCGGCGGACTCCTGGCTGCCCCCGCTGCGATGAGCTGGCGGCCGGTGCCGTTCCCCGCCGTGGGTGGGGACGAAGCGCCAAGGAGCGCCAGGAGGCGGACCGGGCGCATGCGGCGGCCAGCCGGGCGCACGACTGCCGGGTGAGCGGGTGTGGGGTGGTCTGCACTTTCGGAGATTGGTGAGGAGGAGCACATGGACACGACGCGAATCAACGAGGTGGTGACGGAGTTGGCGGGCGGGGGCGCGGGGTATGCGCCAAACCACCGGGGGCCGGAGGGCACCGAGAGCTGGGCGGTGCGCACCGGATGGGTGTGGGTGCCCGTCCGCACCGGTAAGGCGCTCGAGGTGGCGCGGGAGGCCGGGCTCGCGGTGACGGCGGAGGAGTTGATCAGTGCCCTGGGCGCGCGGGGGATCGACCTGTAGCGCCCACCCCGCGCCGGAGAGCGGCCGGCCGTCATGGGCCAGCGGGGCCTAACGCAGTGCAGAAGGAGCACGACGATGGCAACGCCGAGCAGAGAGCAGGCAATCGAGGACCTCCGCCGGGAGCGGATGGGGCTGGAGAGCCGGATCGCCGCAATCGACGCGATGATCGGGTGCTGGACCAGATACCCGGACTCCTACCGGCCGAATCTGCGCGAGGACCTCTGCGCCGCCGGGCTGGACCCGGACGCGGGGGAGGGCCACGGCCAGCCATACCTGGGTACCCAGAGCGCGTAGCCGTCCACCCCGCCGGAGCACGCGCCGTTCGACTCGGCGCCGGGGCCTCACCACGCAGTCAAGGAGCACGCCATGCCATCGTCCGACTCGCTCGATTCGTTCCGCACCACCACCTACCGACGGGCCAACGGCAGCCAGGCCACGGCGGCGGAGCACAAGCGCCACCGCCGGGCGTCGTTCCCCTCGTCCGACTACGGGGACCGGAGGAGCACGCCGCGCGGTCGGGGCGGCCCCGTCGTCATCCCCGGCGCCGCGTGCGCGACGGTGGACGCGCTGTGAGCCCCGACGGGCAGGCGTAGACACAGCGGCCACTCGCGGGAGAGCCGACGATCTCCCGCTACCAGCGCAGCGCCGGGTACGCTCCGGCATCGGAGGAGTCATGCACCCTAGCGGCACCGCAGTCGGACGCACCGTTCACTATTACCCCGAGACACCAGCTCACCTCAACGGGGGGCCGCTCGCTCCACCTCGGGCCGCCATCATCACGGGCGTCATTGGCCTGATGGCGGGTGGCGCCATCGAATCGCCAGTGCGGGATTTCGGTTTCGGGGGCAAGGTCTACCTGACCGTGTTCGAGCCCCTCTCGGCGGGCGAGTCCGAGTCCTATCGGTGCTGGGCCGCCTACTCGGCGGAGCCGGCGGCGGGGTGCTGGTCCTTCCCTCCGCGCGTCTAGGCACCCCCGCCCCGAGCCGCATCGGGGGCAGTACGCCGGGGTAGCTCAGCAGGTAGAGCACCCGCCCTGTAAGCGGGGTGTCGCGGGTTCGAGTCCCGCACCCGGCTTTGACAGTACATCGCCCGGTGGCGCGGGCATTGGAGAACGAGCGATGGACAGCGCTGCCAAACACACGCCGGGGCCGTGGACCATTGAGCACCCATCGGACGTGACCACGCAAATCTATGCCTACAA
>Ga0115026_10000039_pt1 | contig 23751 bp, 22 predicted proteins | sample Mud_0915_D1_FD_83878 | JGI IMG/M metagenome (GOLD analysis project Ga0115026, IMG submission 83878) | Wetland microbial communities from Old Woman Creek Reserve in Ohio, USA - Mud_0915_D1 | ecosystem: Environmental > Aquatic > Freshwater > Wetlands > Sediment ...
GAAATATATATTACTAATTTTTTTGATGATAATAATGTTTCTAAAGATTCGCATCTTACTTCTTTATAAGCTACTATACCATCATTATCTTCTGGTGCTTCGATTATTACAAAATATCCAATACCATCAATAAATATTAATCTTCTGTAAACAAGATAATCATAATAAGGCATCCTAATACCATCAACATATTCGTCAGCACGAAAAGATAATTCTGAGAGCGCATTGAATTTAGGGGAATATTTTCTTTCAGATATACCTCCCAAAGAATATAGTTGCTCTTTATTTGGATTGCATAATATAAAAGTTGGGATTTCTGCTAAATTAAAATAATCAAATACTGTTATTGGGATTCCTGTCATGGTTATCCTCCTATTTTTAATCTCTCTGTATATCTAATTTCAAATAATTGTGCTGAAGTCTGTAATTCTAAATGATTATGTCTTGGTAATAATCTGAACCAATTCTTATTAAAAGAATTCAATATTCCCGGTATAGAGGAAGAGACAAACCCTACTGTAGTAGGGTCAACTCTTGAGGATGTTATTATTTGTAAATCATTATTTACTGTTACTTCATCATCATCTATTAAGCCATAAAAAGCAAATTCTCTAGATGAATCTGTTACATTTACAAGCATGAATGATAACGGTGCTTCTCCTCCCTCAATGTAAAAATATGGTTCTACATCGGCTATAAAATGAATTGTAGGATATAAATATTCATCTTCACTGGATGAATTATATATATCAATAGGATATACTTGTCCGGCAGATAAAGTAGCGCTTCCAGAAACAATCTTTTCTGGACTATAAGCCCAAGGACTATCACAAACTACGGTACATTGAAAAGCATAGTTTACATTTCCAATGTATAGAGGCTCAGGTTTGGTCATAAAGCAATTAAAATATGCACCATTTAAATCATCTTGTAATATATACAATTTTTTATATTCTGCTCTACCAAATAGCCATGCGGAAATAATATCCCTATCCATGCCGCTAACAGGACTTGCTCTTCCGAAAACTAAAGGAAATTCCAAAACAGGTTCTTGTGTTCTACCTAAATAATAGGGTTTTGACTTTCTGAGTACACGTTGAGTTAAGATGTTTACATCACTGCTGCCTATACCATTAAATAAACCACCATCTTCAAAAGTTATAATTTTTAAATCAAATTTTTGTGATGGAATGTCATCATACATAAAGTCATACGCATAAAAATTTGCCATTGTGGACTCCTTTACCCTTATATGCTAAAGCTGTTAGCGGTTCTTTTTATTCCTCTTTGTTCGAGGGTCTTATTTATTTCTTTTAACATAGCCTTTTTTAATTCCGGTAGTACTTTTTTATCGAGAGAGCCAGCTACACTTATTTCCATATTGAAATTTATATCTCCTGTGTTCGTCCCACCACCCGAAGAGCGAGTTGTTGGACTTATGATATTACTTAATTGCAAAGACATTCTAGGTAATATATCTTTCATGAAACGATTCATTTGTCCTTCTGTAGCGACATATTCACCTTTCATTAGTTTTGCAAATACTTCATTATCTTTTAAACTTCCCTCAAGTCCTTTTCCGTGATAGGCAACAATACCGCCTTCGTGAAGAGGAATAGGTCTTTCCCCGGGAGGAGTAGGAGGAGGAGTATAAAATGGACTTTCTTTATCACGTCCGATTTTTCCTTCTCCGTGTTTTCCTTCTTGGGGAGTTCCTAAATCTTCAGCTTCCCTTATTTCTTTTATTTTTGCAAGATATCTATCTAAGGCTGCTGTTGCTTGGTCTATACTGAGTCCTTGTGCCGCCCATTTTTCAGCCATTTTCATTAAAGCTTCATCGGTGATTCCTAAATCTTCTATTTGGTCTGCAAATAGTTCTTTCATCATTGCAAATATTTCTTCGGCGGTAGCACCATATTGTTCAGCGGCAGCACCTACACCGGAGTATGAACCTCCACTGCCAGTAGCCACGTCTTGTAAACTTTCTTTTTCCTCATTCAATGCATCGATTAAATCTTCAATTGCATCAATTTGGTCTTGAATAGATTCTTCGAAAGCCTTTTGTATATCTTCTAAGGCTTGAATTTTAAGGTCATATATTCTATCTTCATTATCTTCCGCTATCTCTGTTTCAAGTTCAGCAGCTTCTTCTTCTAACTCTAATCTTTTTGCTTGCGCTTCTTCACTATCATCCAGTGCTAATAATGCTATTCTGGCTTTTAGATTTCCTAAATCTTTATGTTTCCTAGCCGATTCTTCAAGGTAATCATCTTCTTCTTTAGCACGTTGTAGTGATTCTTTTTGCGCATCAATATATTTTTTGAATTCTTTTAAACGGTCTTGAAGGGCTTCCTTTTGTTTATTGAGTGCTTCTATTTCATCTTCAATTTGTTTTATTCTTGGGTTTGGAGGTGCAGAACCACCCCCGCCACCACCGCCACCACCGCCACCCCAAGCTGGTTCACCGGGAGGCAAAGTTGTGAAAGGATTTCTAGCATAATTTACAGAATCTTTTATGTATTTATTAAAATCAGACAGATATTTAGAACCATGTGCAGCCAATTGTGTTATTAAAGCATCATAAGTAATTAAGCCATTTTGAAGCGCTACCCTTAATTGTTCTTCTGTAGTTATAACTTGATTTTGAGAAGTGTATAATGCAATATTTTCTTGTTCAACTAAAGACCATATATCGGCTGCTGTTGCACTGACAAGGCTACTAAATTCTGCTTTAGTCAATTGACTTACACCAGCAATAGTACCACCCAAACTAACCATTGCATCTTCGGTTTCACGGAGAGCATTTATAGAATCATTTTTAAAATCTTCTATTACACTTGCTAATTCTGGATATTGAGATACTATTTGTGCCATGAGTGTTTCATTTATAGCTATACTTTCAGCCCATAATTTAAGCTTACGTGTATTCCACGCTTTCTCATTTTCATCCCAAAACTCACCAATATCCATAGTGAGTCCTTCTATATCCAATCCATTTATCTCATTGGCAAAAGATTTTACCTCATCTGTTAATTGTGCTTGTCCTTTTGCTGTGGATATATCTATTGTTTTAATTTTTCCAATTATATTTGCTACATTTTTTATTAATTCAATTTGTCTATCATATGCTTCATTCGCTGCCTCTATAGCCGCTACTCTTGCGGCTTCTGTAGTCTCTACAGTTGGTTGTATAACTGTTGTGAGAGGAGGGAGTTCTACTTGAGGAAGATTTTGAAGTATTGCTTGAGATAAAGCTTTTGCAACAGCCGGACCCATAATAGGGTCACTTGCTATCAATGCTGGTATTTCAACCTCTATCCAATTTTTGATAACAGGGTCTGTACTTACAAGAGCACTAGCAAACATTTGTACCCAACCTTGTGTTACTAAATCATTTCCCCGTTCACTTGTACTTATGGTTGAACCAACTTGTATCATAGCAGATTCCATAACATCAGCTAATCTATCTGGCGCTATATTAATCAGATTATTATATATTGGGTCAAGCATATTCATTGCAATTTTATAACCCTCTGCATCATAACTTTCTGTTGTCCATTTTTCAATTAAGCTCATGTCTTGCAAATCACTATAATATTCATAAAATTCTTGCTTGCTCATATTTTGAGCTTTTGTTAATAAGTCCAAAGCATATTTATTAGAGATTATGGCATCTGCATTATCTTTATATTGTTTCTTTTGACCTTCCATATTAGTAGTAAAATCTTTTATAGCTTCTGCATTTAAATAAGTATTTTCTAAAATTTTTTGATTTAATTCTTCTATGGTAGGAATAACTTCTAAAACAGGATTTCCTCTCGGGAATGTCCATTGTAAATTAGGAGCCATTTTATATAATTGCATATATAAAGACCTTAGTTCTTCTAATTCATTGGGTTGTAATCCCTCTGTTCTTTGTTTTTTCAATAATTCATTTATATTATTAAGAGCATTTTCTGCATTTCTTGAAACGTCTGGTATCTTTTCTACATTACTTAAATATTCTTGTACTGCTACCGCTGCATCTTCATATTTTTTCTTATGGTCTGCCATATAAAGATTATATCCTGTTATTGCAAGACCTATTACGGCTATTATTGCTCCTATAGGAGATAATGCTGCGGAAAATAAAGCAGTACCAGTAGCTGCCGCTGTTGCCGCTGTACCTACTGTAAGAAATGAAGTAATAAGACCACCTAAAGCTGTAATAGTGCTCTGAATTGCTGATACAATAGAAGCTCCTTTAATTGCAACAAATAAACCTAATACTATAGTGAGTACAGGAATTAATCCTCCTGCACTATCTATAAGGTCTAATATGGCGCTTGCTGTATCATAAAATCCTTTAACTAACTCAGGGCTTACTATTGTAGATTTCATGTGCTCCATTTTAGCATTGAATTTACCCTGTTTTGCTTCAACACTTTCTAGATAAATCCCGTAACGGTCCATTGCTAAACCAGTAGCATCTGTCTGTGCTGCCTGATATGTAAGTGCCTTATCCATATTATCCATCAAAACAAGGAAAGCTTCTTTTTGGCGGACACCTGCCACAGCAGTAGCGATTTCAACTTGTTGTCTAGTTGTAAGAGTATCCCATTTACCAGCAACCTCTTCTAAAACATCACCCATGCCACGCCAAGTACCATCAGCATTCTTTATTTGAATATTTACTGCTTTCATAGCAGCTTCTACTTTGCTGATTGACATGCCTGTATCATCAAAACCGCCGCCCTGAATTTGTGTCATTCTTGCAAACATGGTCTTGAATGCTTGACCAATCATTTCTGCATTCTGTCTTGTAACAGTAGAAACAGTACCAATATATGAAACTAATTGTTCCATACTTACACCAGCAATAGCAGCCGATTCAGAAGTATATCTCATGGCAGTTGCAAGTTCGCCAGCACTAGTTGCAGCAATATTATCAACTGCAATAAGTTTATCGACTACACTTACAGCATCTTCAGAACTTATTTTGAAAGCATTAGTAATAGAAGTTAAATAGTTGGTAGCATCAGCAGAATCCATTGCACCTAATTTTGCAAGATATAAAGATGATTTCAATAATTCCTGAGTTTCTTCAACTGTTCTACCCTGTCTTAACCATTCAACGCTACCTCTAGCAATTTCTAGGGTAGAAGCACCCATTGCCTGACCTAATTCATTGAAAGATATAGCCAAAGCTTCTATTTCCTCGGGTGATTGTGCACCTGTAGCTTGAAGAACTTGAATTTTTACCATTTCTTTGTTTAAATCAATGGCATATTGGACAGATTCATTAAGTAATTCCTGTGCTTTTCTTACCAATTGTATAGATAAACCATAAGAGATTGTCTGTTTAACAGCGTTTGATATTCTCTCACCCCAACTTTGGAATACATTAGCGCCAGCAGCAGTAGCCCCTTTTAATTTCTCAAATTCAGTTGATAATTGCCTTATCTGTTCACCTTTTTTAGCTATAGCGTCCCAATTTTTTTTCCCGGGTGCACCAAAAAGTTTATCAAATTCTTCTTTTTCTGCTTTGAGAGCCAAAGCTACTTTTCTCGCAGCTTCGACCTGTTTTCCGGACATGTTTTTTGATTTTTCTAAAAACGTATCAGCAGATTTTACATTCCCATCCAATGATTTTGCCATCGCATTAAAATCGGAGGCTGTTTTTCTTGCGGTAGCGCCCATGTTAACACTAGCTACTTCTTTACCAACAAGAGCAAAATCCTTATTTGCTTTTGTTGATTTTATAAGTTCCTTATTCCATTCTTCTGTTGATACAATTACATCTCCTGTTGCACTACGAACTTCTTTTAAAGCACTTACGGGAATTCTAAATTCCCTTCCGCTTGCTATTTCCTTAAATTTTGTATATCTTACGGATAATTTTTCAATATTTTCCGAACCAGATTCTATTGCTTCAAAGAATTTCTTAGCATCACCTACTTGGTCTGCTAAGTTTCCAGCAGTTTGTACTTTAAAACTCAAAGGAGTTTCTTGGACTGTTTTATTTATATTCTTTATTCCGTCTCGAAATCCTGTAAGGTCAATCTGTGTTCCAACTGCAACATTCATACGGGCTTTTGCCATATTAAACCTCCTTAAACAACAAAACTATAATTTCAAGTTCTCTAAACCTTCATATACTCTATCCCGAGCCGAAGTATCATCATAAATTTGTACCATTTCACTAGAACTCCACCCCATTAATTCTTGAATTAAAGGTTGGGGTATATTTTTTTTACTTAATAATGTTACAAGAAAATGTCGTAGGGCATGAGCGTAGAAGGGAACACCTAAATATTTTTCAAAGCTATCAATCCAGCCTCGTACAGTAGCCCCCGTAGCGGGAGTTCCATCTTGTTTAATAAATAAGAAATTATGATTTAATTTCTTTTCTTTTAAAATCTTATTTCTTTCTTTAAGCCATTCTTTATAATAAGGTAGAAATTTATCTTTCAAAATATACTTATAAAGTAGTTTCCCGCCCTTACCTCTGCCTTTTGTTTTAATCTGTTTTGTTGTCTCCAAAAACAAATCACCAAAAGCAGTTCTATCTTCATCAATTAAATCAGTTTCAAAACATAAAAGTTCAGTAAATCTAGCCCCGCTTGTTACTGCAAGAGCAAGCCAACACGCCTGTTGTTTATCGGTTTTCTTTAAGTGCTCTAGCAAGTTTTCTACTTGCTCGTCTGTAAGAATTGTTTTTTCTCTGCGCATTTCTTTTGGTGAAGATTCTATGACTTTTAAAATAACATTACGAAAATTAGGATAATCTTCGTCATAAAATCGTTCAATAAAATTAGATAGAGAAGATAATGTACTTCTCATATTATTTAATCTAGCGGAACCTAATTTAAGTTCTTCTGATGCAAAAGAAAAGAATTCAGAGAATTCAAGTTTTTTTATATCAATAAAAAACTTGTTATTATTATATTGTAAATTCCATACGAAAAACATATTTAGATTGCTTTCATATACTGCTATTGTTTTACTACTTGTTCTAATTGATTTATCTCTTAAAAACTTCTCCATTAGAGAAATATTTTTTGAGTTTATTTGAGAAACTAATTCATCAGATGTTATTATTTTTCTAAATGTTTTTCTTCCCATTTTATAATTCCTTGCTTAATAAAATATGTAAGACCAACAGAAAAAGCATCCGATTCATCATAATTTTGTAGTTTTATTTTTGGAAATTTTCTTTGTATGACGTAATATATTTCTTCTTTGGTCATGTTACCTTTTCCTCCCACCACCTTTTTTACAGTAGATGCGGGATAATATATCTGTTCAAAATCAGCAAACAAAAAGTTCACCAAACCATGCACACGAAAAATTGCTTGTGTGCTCGGGTTATATAGGGTAAAACCCTGTTCGAGTATAACTATATCAGGAGGGTATTCTTTTTCAATTTCTTTAAATCTGTTTCCAATAATTTTTAGTTTCAATCTGGTTTCTTTCTCGCCATTTGTGTCTATGGTAAACGCTTTTATGAATTTACCATCATTGGTAAAAATACATACTCCCGAAGAGTTCTGTGATAAATCTAATGCATAAATATATTTTTTCATTGTACCTCCTTAAAATAAAGGGGCATTTTCATGCCCCTTTAATCCAATTTCAAAAAACCTTCCATTTTCTTTAATATTGCAAAAAATTTTCTTGCCGTAATACCATCACCAGACATCTCATCAATAAGATTTGTGTGTCTTTTATATAATCTTGCGAGATTATTTATTCCATTTAGAATATCTCTACTATGTTTAGCTAATGCCATATCGATTTGATAATTTACTGTATAAGTATCACTTACGGGGTCATGTACTGGTTTTTCGGTTTTTGGTATCACACTCATTGCACCAACCCACTTACTACTTCCACCATGTTTTAAAATACTCCAAACAGCAGTTAGATATAGGCTAGTATATAAAACCATAGCACGAAAACTAATACCGACTCTGCCACGACTTAATGATTCTTCTTTTATAGACATATATATTAAATTTTGCATTTTGAGCATCATTTTATATATGATTGCTATATTACGAGCTTCTTGAATTTCTAATTCGGTCATAGCTGCATCTAAACCATATACTGATATAGTACCTACATCTATTTTTGTTGCACCTATTTTGGCTTTCGACTCAACTTGCATTTCTCTAGGTAAGAGTTGCTTACGGAAAGTATCAATATCGGCAGTTGGTTTGTTATCACTTCCTGATAAACCAAATAGATTTTTTTCCAAAAATTTTCCAAACTCTCCTGAATCTTTTGCATTAATTGGGTTACGTACTAACATTAATTCATCTACTGTATCAACTGTAACTTCTCTTAATACCTCTGTAGCTAAATATTCATTCATCATTTCTAATAACATATTAGTTGTTTCTTTATGAAAAGCATCTAATTTATCTTTATATTCTTGAGGAAAATATTTTGGAAATGCTACGTTTTTCCCTGCTGCTGTCTCTTCTTCTTCTATTTGCTCTCTAAACAATTTATACATTGCATCATAGCCTATTTTTTGACCTTCAAATTCAATCCACATATTTTGTACTGGCATATAGCACCTCCCATAATAAAATAACAGTTTTAAAATGCTAAATCATCTTCTTTTCTACGAATTCGCTTTTGTTCTATTTCTCTTGTATAATCACAATTCCTATTAGAACAAGAAATATACTCTTCTGAAACAAGCACTTGAATTCCATTACGTATTTCTTTTAATTCTGTTATTCTAATTTCAAGTATACTTTTACATTCAGGGCATTTCTCATTTATAGAACGTTTGAATTTACCTATCGTGCCTATCATTTATTCTACTACCTTTTTTGTCCTTGTTCTTTTCTTTTTGACTGGTTCTTTAGGTACTAAACCCGCTTCTTCTGCTATTGCAATTTTATCTGCCGGGTTGTTGAATACAGATGATTTTTCTAATCTTTCGATAAGCTGTAAACCTGTTTCTCCTGCTTTCTTAATTTCTTCAGGATTCATATTTGAGAATTTATCTAATAAAGCATATGCTTTTTCGACTAAATCAGAAACTACTTTTCCAAGTTGATTATCTAATTTTTTCTGTTCTTTTATTTCATCAACAATTTGTACTAATTTGGAATCAAAATCCCACCAATTGACAATATTGCTTGTTACTTGTTCCCAAAGAACAGAGTCAACATAAATATTATCATCTGCATCATCCATATCTATGTTAGTACATAGTTGAAAGACTAGGTTCATTAATTTTATTTGTGCCTCTATGTAGTGATACCCGCTTGCTTCTATTATAAGCTCAGGAGTACCAAAAAAATCCTCAATATATTTTTCGATTAAAAACATCTGTTGTACAAAGGTTAAAAACGGTGTCACCGTTATTTCAGTACCGTTGTGTTCTATTATTTTGTTTTTTGGAGTCTTTATCTCCAATTTAACTTTATCCATTATATCTCCATATTATGAAAGCTAAAAAAATACACCGCTATTCTTTTAAATAGCGGTGTATTCTCATATGTTATTAAGTTCCTACTGCAATCCAATTAACGCCAACAAAAGGTGCTATTCCAGCAACAGGTGTTGTAGTAGAAGAGTTGGTAGGTCCCCAACATTTTATATTTACATAACCAGCAACGCTACCTGCTGTAGCGGTAACAAATGTATGATTAAGTGTCGGACTACCCGATAAGGAAGCCACAACATATGCCACAGTTGTCAAGCCTGTAAGCACGTTTGTTACTGCTGCTGCGGGGCTGAATGAACCACTGGAAACTTTACTAGAAGCATAAGCATCTATCAATGTTCCCAATGCCACATCTTGTGCAGCAGACATCGAGTTATTCAAATTGGTAATTTGTGTAGCAGTTAAAGCCATATTCTAATCCTCCTTCTTTATATATAAACTGTATCACCAGTTTTTACGTTTTTATACTGTTCAGGTGTTGGTATTTTAAAACCATTCCCTTTATCGTCTATTAAAAATAATTCTTTACCTTCATTTCTATAGACTGTATAATTTGATTTTTTTGAAACTGGTTTAATTTCCACAACTTCTTCAACTTCTTCAAGTTCTTCTATTGTTTCATCAACTATTTCAATATTTTCTTCGATTTCTTCCCCTATTTCATCTTTTTTTCTAGCCATTATTATGAGCCTCCGAAATCAGATATATCATTAAGTTACTGTAACAATAACACTTGTATCAATTGTAGAAGCTGAAGTAATCTGTACTGATATCGTAGCTGAACCGGAATCTACACCAGTTACAACCCCTGTATGTAAACCAACTGTGGCTGAACCACTAGCAGAAGCAGAAGAGAAATCAAGATACGCATTAGATACTTTGAAAGAACTACCTGTAAAAGGTACAGCATAAACAACTAATGTTGTACTTTCACCTACAGCTAATGAGAAATCTCCACCAGCAATAGACAACGCAGAAAGGTTATCATACCAATTCGTATTGTCAATAATTTCAGTAATTGTAGCGTAATATGAATCTACATTGCAAGCGTCTGCGCCAGTAGCGCTAGGAGTATAAGCCAATGCCATACCAGTTAAAGGAGTATTAGAGACACCATCTGCCTTCATCGAAATTGTGAAAGCACCAGATAGTTGTGCTCTAGGTACGATGATTTGTACCATACCAATCTTGTTTGTAGTAACATCAGCAGAGTTCAACTGAGTTTCCATAACAAGCTTTAAAACTTGAGGAATCATGCTTGCTTTAATAGTAATACTCTTACCCGAGCTAACATTTGCTGTATAATAACGTACACACCAATTGCCACTTGTTTCATCCCCAACAACAGAGAATGTTTTGTTTGTGAAGGCAACTCTTTGAGTAACACCCAAAGGTGAAGTTGCCCAACCATATATTGTAGCACCTGTAAAGGCAAGCGGGGTATCTGTTACACTACCCGAACTAGCTGTTACGGTTACTGTTTCCTCTACATAATAATTACCAAGTTCATATGTAGTACCGACTGTTGCACCTAATAGCTCAAGATTCCATTGTGCTTCGGTTAAGTTAAACTTCATTTCCGCAGTGTGATAGTAAGTATAAAGTAACTGATTACCACGTCCACCACGTACAGGTGCTGAACCTAGAGAAACTTCAATAGAACTGTCTAATAGTGTTTTCGCTACGAATATTAAATTATCATCATTATCATATCCATAAACATCTGCAACACTTGTTAAAAACTTTTTAATTGCCATAATTTTAAACCTCCTGAATTTTTTAATAAATGCTATCTTTTAGCACTCTCAAACGATACTGTATCTTGGATTTTCTCCAAGTCTATAGAAACATCGTTGTACATATCTTCCTCATCATCTGTGTCAGATAACCAATGTTTTAAAACTGATTTATCTTTGAATTCCATGAATCCGGACATAGATGCAGTTAAGTAAATTTTATAGTGTATGAGACTATCCATCCTCCTTATGCTTTTTAGAAATTTTCTTATGCTCATAGAATTAATATATTCCGGAGTCCAACCTGTCGTAACGGAAAGAGAAATAATATAATCTTCAAAAGATATAGCTTTTGTACCGGATATTTTTCTCTTATATTCTCTGGCTTCTTCAAGAGAATCTCTTACTTCTTTTGAAATATTTTCATTTATTAATTCTACTAAGTTTTGTTTAGCTATTATTGTCTTAATTTCATCAAAGTCTTTTGATGTATATATTTCTTCCTGTATAACAAAGTATGGTTTTCTTGTTTCCGGGTCATACATAAATCTTTCAATACTTTCTTCCATATTTTCAAAACTTTTATCTTTCAAACATAAAGAAAGCAATCTATCAAACCATAGTATATAAGGTTTATTTACTTCTGTTTCAATTGAGCTAAAAATATATTCCAGATTTGTCATTGATATTACTTTTGGGTCGGGAATACTATTTTTGTCTATAGTTAAACATTGAGCATAAACATTGAAAAGTAAGTAGTCTTTTACTGTTACTGGATATATTTCTATATTTCTATATGGAACAGGTAAATCGTATGTGAGATAATATGTGATATCCATTTTTTTATGCCGAATAAGTTGCAAATATTATTTGCTTTCCACCAAACGGTATTTGTCCTGCCTGAAATAGACGAGAACTTTGGTCCATTAATCTATCAATAGCCAATAAACCTAATGTACCCATATTTGTACCATTAAATAAAGCAAGAAGTTCTCCTGCAATAGTGTCAATACGGGTCGTATAATTAGAAAGATGATTTATTTTATAATGAGAGAATATTTCCATGCTCACCTCTATAAGACCAACAGTTCTATTAAGACCCATAACGAAATGAGGCATTATTCTAACCATTGATATTTCATTAACTAGAACATCGGGTTGTTTCCCATCCATGAAAACATTAAATTTAGAACTATCTTGTTGTCCTGCATATATTAATTCTGCTTTTTCTTCTTGTGTCAGATTTGGTTTATCCCATGCATCCGGGCTAGTATATTTTAATAATTTCCAAATTAATTCATTATTAACCATCATATATTTTATGCAATTATAAGATATTTGGTTAAAATTTTGAAAATCATTATATGAATATTCGCCAATCTCTTGTGTAAATGGAAACATAATATTTCTCCTTATACATTGTCAAATTGCCATGCACCACGAAGATATATATTGAACTCTTTTGGTGCTACTACAGAACCAGTTGTACATTCTATTGTTAAATAGGATTCTACATTTCTTAGTATATTTGAAATATTAAAATGATTTCCATCTGTTTGAGTAAACGTATAACTAGTTGAAGGAATGTTGCTTCCGCTGCAAGTTATAACAAATGAGCCGGATTTTTGAACATTGTTTTCATATAAATAAACTGAATATGCTCTATTACTTCCTTCTAAGATATAGTTTATATTCGGACTGATTAATATTTCAGTATTTACTATTGGACTGGCAGAAACAGTTACCCAACAAACATCCTTGGCTGGATTTTCGTAAACAGAGGCTGTTATTGTGCAATTTCCATTTCCATTAAAGGTAACAAGAGCACTACCGCTGCTTCCACTAACAGAAGCCACTAGGGGATTAGAACTTAGCCATTCCATCTGCCGTATAACACTATCCCCATTATAAGTAACATTTGCTGTTAACCAAATCGTGCCAGCGGGTATACCCTGTATACTTCCGCTAGTTAAAGTAACCGTATAGACATTTGTATTTACATCTGCAATTCCATTAATAATATCATCGAGTTCATCATTAACAAAATTAGCAATTAAATCTAAAGTCAATACATGCGCACTTTCATTATCGTATGTTTTTACATTTGTAAAATCATTTATACCAGTTCCTATTACTTTGTAAGCTGTCCAATGTTCACGATTTCCAAACAAGAATCTCTGATTTTCATTTATTTTTCCGGTTCTTTCATTCAATTGCGTTATGATATGTAAAAAACCACCGGGAGTAGGGAAAGGAGAACCTTGAGTAATATAATCTCTAGGTTCTTTTACTAGATATTCTATAGAACAAGGTTCCTCATAATAAGTACCAGTTGATTCATCAATCCATCTTAATGTATTATTACATCTTCGAATTGTGCATGTTCCCGTTAGATTTTTTATCACTTCTGTATTTATTACTAACCAAGTGCTATCATTGAATATATAATGTTTTCCTAATTCTATAGGATGATTTACATCTTGAAACAAGACTGTTTTCCAATCATCACCAAGCTTTAAACCCGTTTCTGCATTAATAACATGAGTTATGCGCACATCTATATTCTGATATGTCCTAGAACCTATACTTGTTTCCTCTTGAATTGTCCACCAACTCGATGAGTTATAGAATTGTTCATTCAAAGTTTGTTGGAATAAATCGATATATTGTTGTTTTGGGTCTGTACCTTTTTTTGCTGCCGCCGCTATAGCGGCAGGGATATATTTATAAGTGTAACTCATATTTACACCCCCTCATACTCTTGATTATACCATTCACTCCAAGGGTTTCTCTTATAACCATAATCTTGTAAAAGTTGAGAACAATCTTCTTTTACGATATTCAGGTAGGTAGCTTTTTCTCTTAGGTTTTGGGCTTCTGAAGCCATTTTAAAATCTCTGTCAGTAATATGCAAATTGAATTGGGTTATATCATTTACTGTTTTTTGTAACCAATATTTCATCATAAGAGTAGCTAACATAGCTTTATTTTCCAAACTTAATTCGAGTGAAAATGTTTTGCTAGTACTATCATATGTTAAAACTTGGTCGCATACCCCAAAATCTCTAATTGCATATATTAGCCAAGCTTCTAGATAATTTTCAAAATCTTCCGGGGATGAATTGAAAAGTTCTATTAACTTATAATCTGTTACTGTTTGCATAAAGAGGTCATAAACCTCACTTAAACTAGTGCCCATTTGACCTCCCTTTCAATTACTATTGATTTTGTTCAGCTAAATCTTTTTGCAACATTTTTTCTTCTTCTGCTTTTTTTGTAATATCGACATTTGATAATCTAGAAATTCTATCTACTGTATATAAATTTACAGAAGAGGGATTTTCTTTTAATTGACTACCAAGTAATGTTACAATTATTCTCTGTTGTTCAGGATTAGCTGAATTATAAAGGTCTACGCAATGTTCTGTGTTTGTATTATTAAATAATATTTCTTCTATTTTTTCCTTTGTTAATATTTTGGAGTAAGTTTCATCTAAGCCATGCTGCCTTATTACACGAGGGTCTAAGATATAAAAATATCCTGCCTCCATGAAATTAGAGTGGACTTCTATGATATCTACTAAATCTTTGTAAAGAATACTCTTTACTTCACCAAATTTAGTAAATTTTTTGATATCCCCTTGTCCCATTTCTTTTGTAGAAAGATTGAGCCTGAAAGGTATTAAACTCATAACAGGGATATATTCATCTAGCTGAATTTTATTAGTATCTTCTTTTTTGTCAATACCTTCTAATTCAGCAATTCTTGCTTTCAACGCATCGACTTCTTTTTTTTCGTCGGCAGAAAGCTTTACAGCATTTTTAGTAACCATTTTTCTCCTCATATTTTAGAGGGGTGGGTTTTAAGCCCACCCCTCATAGAATTATTATAATGTGATAACAGCAGCTACAGCGTTTGTAGCAATAGCAGTACCCCAACTCTTAATAAGAGTTGAAGTTTGAACTAAGTTTGCATTTGCATAAACATCACTGGTGTATGAAAGCACTGAGCCTTCGAGCACAACCTTCACGATTTTCTGTGAAGAAGGTGATACAATCCAGATACGGTTATCTGCAAGTTTCAAACCGAAAGGTGTGGTCCAATCAGCAACTTGAGGGAGTACCATAATATCAGTACCTTGGAAGTTACGTAAATAACCAACCTTTACATATTCACTCTCGAAATCGTAACGGTAGTTAGCGTTAGCTGGAAGAATGCTTGCTAAGGCACGTTGAGTACCAATAGCAACAGGGCGTGAGCCACCATTCCATGCGGCAACGGTCTGTGATAAACGAACAAACTCTGCTTGAGTGTATCCGGCAACTTTTAAGCCATCGGCTGATGCATCAACAGCTTCCATTGCGGTATAGAAAGCATCATAAACATCATTTGCGAATTGGGTCTCGAATGAACGAGTCATCTTCATAACAAATTCTGCCAATGATTCTTTTCCTGCCAAAACTTTCATAAGAGAAACGAACACGGTCATTTCACGAGGTTCAGGAATGACAGTTACCTGTCCCTTGAATTGCTTGTGAAGTTCGGTTGTTCTCTTGCTACGACCAGCTTTAGAAACGATGAATAAATCACGAGGACTTACATCGAAAGCTGCTGAATCTCCCCAACCAATTGTACGAACTTCGGAATAAATTCCGATGCTGTCAATGATGGTATCTGGAAGAATCATATCGATAATAGCGGAAACAACTGCGAAAGTAGCCCACTTTAAAGTGGGGTGATTTGCCCAAGTTTCCAAAGGAAATTGGTCAAAATTCTGTACGCCAGCTACACGCATAATTTCACGCTTTAATGCTGCATTTAATTTTTCCTCTTTTTCTGAAAAGGTAAGGGGAATAACTGCACCCTCGGGTGTTAATGTATTCTGTTGATATTCTACATTTTTCGCACCATTTAAAGCACGATAATGGTTCCAATAATCAACGAACATTTTGTAAGGTGTTAAGTTCTGTTCACCCGCAAAAGAAAGTACTTGATTTGGGATTTTCATAATATATTTATCTCCTTTTTTATGTTATTGCGCCTATAATTATATAGAAACGCATTCTAATTCATAGGCGGTAACTCTCTGTTCGCCAATACTTCCGGTAGCAAGAGAAATATAAGTTGTTTGCAAATATTTATAATGTAAACCTGTTTCTGGAAGAGAAGCTACCCAAGCCAACTGCATTGCACCATTTTCTGCGATTGCATATGCTGAAGCGGGGGTTCCCCTAAATGCATCGGCGGTAAGAGTGATAATATCACCTACCTGTGGTTTATAGGCTGAGAAAACCTTTGCCTGTGCGTTGAAGAAATTGCGTGGGTCAGGGTCAAGACCTTTGTATTTTGCGTCTGTAAGAATGATTTCATCTCCGGAGTATGCCATCCAAAGATTTACTAACGAACCAGTTGCAGGTGCTGCAATATTGAAAACTTCTGCGCCGCTACCGCTGGTCCAAACCTTTGTAGTGCATTGAAAAACGAAACCATTGTCGATTGCACTAGCGCTTGAAGAATATACACTTCTGTTTAAAGAATCAATATTCATTGCTGCAATCTGTTCTGGAACTAAAACTGCGTGAGCCATAATAAAAACCTCCTGTTTTTAATAAAAATAATATTAACCTTGGATTAATCCCAAAGGCTATTTTGTTTTTTGGTTGTACCACCGAAAGGTAGTCCAACTTCTATAACGCCTGTGTTCTTAGGCATTCTGATTGCAAAATCAAATGACTTTGCCTTGCAATAATTTTTCCATGTTTCGATGTTTTCTAGAGTGTACTTTTCGGCTTCTGCCCTTAGTTCCGCTCTAACATCGTCAGGAAGATATACAGATGCTGAAATTTCTTTCAAAGTTTCATCAATTGCAAAGTTTTTCTGTTGTCCCTCTAACTCTGCTTTAAACTTCTTAAGTTCTTCATTCTCTGCCATATATGCTTTTTTCTCTTCAGCCATTAGTGCCATTTTATTGCATAGCTTTTCGACTTTTGCAAATACGCCATTCATGACAATCCCGAAATCTGCTTCTTTACCTTTGGCGATTTCCGCCTTAGCCATTTTAACATCATCTTCATCGTCATCATCGGAGAACATTTCTTGCATCTTTTCAAGTGGAAATTCGAATTTCTTCTCTTCTTCCGCTTTTTTCTTTGCTTCCTCTGCTGCTTTTGCTTTCGCTTCTTCTTCCGCAGCAAATTTTGCTTCCGCTTCCGCTTTAGCTTTAGCTTCTGCTTCTAGTTTTGCTTTAGCTTCCGCTTCTGCCTTAACTTTTGCTTCTGCTTCTGCTTTTTCAGCAGCGAATTTTGCATCTGCCTCTGCCTTAGCTTTAGCTTCTGCTTCTGCTTTTTCAGCAGCGATTTTTTCTTCTTCTGTCATAATAATCTCCTTATCTGTAAAATTTACAGCATCTTGCGCATCAGCAGATGCTTTTGCTGTACTACCTTCGTTCTTAACCCATTTGCCATCTTCTACATGATGAGTTTTTTTAAACGAACTAATAGCAATAGCCCAACCATTCTTCTCTTTATCCACGCCAATAGAATCAGCTTGTCTAGCAATTGCATTAGCCTGTGCAAGAGAAATGGGTGGGGTTATACCCTTCAAAGCAGGATTTATATCCTCTTTAGATTTGTATGGAAATGTAACAATTTCACTCATTTTTTCTGCCCATTCCTTACAATCATCACCACCCCAAAGAAGCCAATCAACATTTTTTATTTTATCATATTTATGTGTTGAAAAATAATTATTAATTTCTTTTATTCTTTCGGGGGTTATTATTTTGTTTTTAACCAAATAACGGGCAAAAGCAATACCCGTAGATGTGCCTCCACCATACTCTTTATTGAGTCCTAGACCCTCTTCTGCATTATTTCTTATTTTATTTGGAATTAAAATTTCAGTAAAAGAAAATTCTCTTTCTAAATCTTCTTCATACTCTTTTGCGAAAGACAAAACACTTGCGTTAGCTAAAGGTATGGCAGGTGTAACAAGACTTCCTAAAACCGTTATGCCTTCATATCTAAAATCAAGAAGTTCAGTTTTTCCCTCCTTTATGGGTTTAGTTTTGTATACGCTCATTTCTACACTAACTGGCTTTCTGCCACCATCACGCTTAAAGAAACTTAATAATGGACCAGTATATCTTTTCCATACATAAGCAACAGTAGACAGCATTGTTCTTCCATCTTCCATTTTTTTGTTACTTATTGTTGCGGCTTCCGGTACAAAACCACAAGGTACTTCATCGATATCGTGCGTGTAGGCATCATCTAGTATTTTATCATACTTCCAAACAAGAGGACATTTTTTAATAGTGTCCGCTGTTCTTAATAGTGTTTCCTCAGAAACATAGAGGTCATGAAGATTGTCTCCGGAAGCAAAAAAGTCCAAAGCCAAAAGAGCGAAGTTGGAATCAGGATTTTCCTGAACCATTTCGGCATTCTCAATTGCAAAACTTATTTTTTGTACCAATTTTTACCTCCTTTCGAACCATAATAATATCTTCAATTTTAAGGGCATTTTTTTCAAACACTCTTCCAAACTGGCTGTATGTGCGAAATAATAATATTTTTTATCAAATCCCAATAACGGGATATGACATTTAAACATAAGATATTCTTCGATGCGCTTATCTTTACATCTAAATTTATTTTCAATTATATGAGGGTTAGTAATCATCCCATATGCCTATCCTCCCGCAGCATCCCAAAGAGCCACTTGCCACCATTCCGACATTAAACTTGCTCTGTCTAAAAATGTTGTAGCCTCTTCGTATTCTTTTTGCTGCTTGGCAATCATTTCTCGCATTTTTTGTTCAACTACGAAATTATTGTCTTGGATTGCTAATTTAAGAAGTTCCCCAATACTTGTGGTAGTTAATATTTCCCTATCTAAATATGTTTGTGCTAAACCAATAATAGAAACAAATTGCATATTTATTTCATCAATTTCAGGAATAAATACATCAGCATTTAAATCAGTTAAGAGAGACACAAATTCTTTACCATGTCCTATTTCTTCTTCGTGTTGACCTTCAAAATGTTTAGCAAGATTATCTAAGCCTTTATTCCTAAGAAACGCACAAATAAACATATAGAGATTTGCATTGTAAAATTCATGCCCAATTTGCTCATTTAATGCATTTCTTAAACTTTCATTTATTAAAGATGTCATTAAATTTTACCTCCTCTCCCCAAATTTGACCCCTCGGTTCTCGTCATTTCCCCTTCCTCAGATAATTCAGAGTCCTTCTTTTTTGGTCTACCTTTTGCGGGAGGTACTGCTGATTTTACAGCCGGGGGTTTGAGTTCTGCTTGTGTTTTAGCTATTTTCTCTTGATTTTCAGCATTTTGGTCAGCCAACTCCTTTTGTTGTTCACCAGTTATTTCAGCCATTTCCTTTTGCCCTTCAAGTTGAGGAGGGGTAAGCATATCCATAAAGCCCATTGCTGCGGCTTCTTCCATGTGCTTTCTAAGTTGAGCAGGTTTCATTCCAATAGCGGCAGCTATTTTTTGAGGCAAAACAATTCCTTGAGCAAACAAAGACATTGTTGATTCTAATCTATTTTGCCTATTCAAGAAGAAATCTGTACCTTCAAAAGTAAAAGTAAATTTAAATGTTTTAGTATATCTATGTCCAAGAAAATCCATAAAAGGACTAAACTGGTCATATAATGCTGTCATCATTTGCTCATCAACATTCAAACTCAATTGTGTTTCAAGAACATTGGGTTTAATATCGCTTGTAAATATAAGATTTGTATTGATACCGCTGGAAGCCAACGTTGTTTTCAAATAACTATCATATAATTCGTTTTCAGAATCAAAGCTGATACCTTTCATATCTTCCAAGGGAGCAGAAGCTACCTTAATAGATTCTGAAATAGCGCTTTTTACTAACGCTAGGAATTTGCCTAGCAAATCTGGACTGATGGCAATAGTATCTTTTACGGTTGCTTTTACATCTCTATTAAGCATAGGTACTTGTCCGATAATCATTTTACTTGCCGCAGCCTTACTTGCTTGTTTTTGGAGATTACGCATCAGACTTTGTAAAATTAAATCACTAAACAAAGGCGTGAAATAAGGTAATCTCGTTGCTAATTCCGGTGTAAGTTTAAAACAAACACCCACATCAACGGGTACATCTACCCAATAAATCCAAGTTGACTTTTCTCTAAATTCTGGTGGTAACGATGGGATATAATTTCTGACTGTATTTGCAGACTTAAATATATCATTATATTTCTTTTTAAAGAAATCCGGATACATATTAATATCAACCCCGGATTGCATAAACCAATACATGTTAAAACTAAAAAGGAAACCGTTTTCCCAACGTCCTGTTATTTTACAGTAATCCGCAGGAAGTTCTTGCAAAATTATCTTATCTCCCAAATCTCTTATACAACCAAAATAAGCATCATTCCTTAACATTTCTCTGACAACAATGCCGAGTTCTCTTTTATAATCGAACTTCTCAAGGAATGTCTCTATTGATTTAAGGTCTTTTTTAAACTTTGGAGTTTTATAATCATCAGGTTCAGCATTTGATACATAAGTAATATCAAACGAAAGCATATTTGCTAAATAAGAAATAAGTCTTTTATAAACCATTGACCTCAATTCGAAATCTTGAGAGAATTGGCGAAGTTGTAGTTCACTTTCTTTGGGTGCTTTTAATGCTGAATTAAGAGTATCCTCAGTAGCAGCCATTGGGTTTAGGGTAACATCCCGCATTCTTGCACTGATAAGGTCGGGGGTTAGATAACCTTGTCCATACATACTACCTACCATTGCTCGGGCAAATGCAACAACATCCCAAACTTCTTGTTCTGTAATTTGTTCCTGTACTACTTCATCTGTCATTTATTACCTCCTTCTTAAACCACCCGGGATACTCCTAGAAATTCTAGTTCGTCATCCATTGCAGTATATCTAAAACCTAATAAGTCTATGTCTAATAAACTAACAAAGTAATTGAGATAACTACACGAAGTATAACGGTCTTTACGAGCGCCAGCAGGTTCAACAAGTTTAATTAAACCATTAGCAGGAGCCATTTCCAAAGCAATGCATTCATTTATCAATAAGCTTGTTTGCAAATGAGCCTGTAGTAAATACGCTCTAATTCCTGTATCGTCTTGGTCTAAAATATCTTTATTTCCTGATTTTATTAAAAATTCTTCTTCAGTATTATCATCAACCAAAAAAGAAATAAGTTTTTTCTTTAATCTTTCCCTAAATTTAACAGCGATATGAGAGTTTAAAGGTGCATTAGCGGAAATAGGGAATATGCAAGGTACAGCATCTTTTCCTAATGTTCTAGTTGTCAATTCATCATATACTTTCTGGTCCACCAAAGTAGAGTTCATTACCGTATATGGTTTATATTCAACCCCTCTTGTTTCATCTTTGGTTACAGAAGTCAATGCATCAAAAACACTGATACCTGCATTTTGTAAGTCCAGTACTAAAGAATCTCCTTGAAATTCTTCATATATCTGTTTTATTCTTAAAGATTGTAGATTTGTATTTTTACCATTATGAGATTCCATATAAACTATTTCTGTCATCCAACCTTTTATACTAGGCAATAATCTTGCACAAGTTATAATCGTATTGTCATTTGTAGAACCTGCCTCATAGCCACGTCAACAGAAACTATACGCATCTCATCAGATAATTTTGGTATATCATAATTATTTTTACCTTTTACCAAATAGACTTCATCTCTAATAGGTCTCCAACTTCTCTTTATTACCCGATTAAATAAACCAAGTTTATAAAAAGATAGATTTGAGGAACCGTAGGGTATATTTCCATATTCCATTAAGAAAGTAATCGGGTCAAGGTTCTCTTTCTCCCTCGCCATTTGCTTTTTTGTTTTTATACCGTGATGAATTGAAATAGGATAATCTAAGAACATACCCTTTGTATCAGGGTCTCCCTCGGCTATCATTTTAATGAATTTTTTAGTTTCAGGATACCATTCGTAAGTTTTGTAGTGAGCACTGGTAATAATGATTTCTTGTGGTTCTTCTCGAAGTTCTTCGATTTGTGCATATTCAGGTTTCTTCATGTAAGGTGCTTGGCGACTGACAAGAAAAGGGCGTATAATTGAATCTATAATTTCATTATCAATCAAACGTCTTTCTTCCAATACAGTAACATGGCTTCTATGTCCACGTCCCCCTTCGCCAGAAACAACTACATTAATTTTCGAGCCATTGAAAAATGTTTGTTCCCATTTATTCTGATTAGTAACAATATTAGAAGTTTCTCTTTGTATATTAGGATGTTCATCTATTAGTGATTTACATTTTTCAGAAATAATTAAACCCGCTTGAGCTTTTGTTGATGAAGCTAGAGCGACGGTTGTGCCCGGATATAAAATGCATCTAGCTATAGCATAACAAGCTATTAGCCAACTTTTTGCCGATGCACGAGATGCTATTCCAATAAATTCAGTTGACTTAGACATTAAATTAATCCAAAATCGCTGATAAGGATATAGTGGAACGCCCATATAGTGTTCTATAAAGAAAGAAGGATTATTCCTATAAAACGTGACCCAAGATTTAATACGGTCACGTTTTTGTTTTGTCATTTCTTTTTCACCAAAAAACTTTAAGGGTTCATTGGCTCTAGAAAATGATTTCATATTTTTAAGCGGAGGAGTCAGTACTCTTTTGTTTTTCTTCATTTCTTTTTCTCCAATACTCCTTTTTGGCTTCGGACATTTTCTTTCTTGTTGCCTTTGATACAAGATGTCCCATTCCAGATTTACTTAAGTTTTTTCTATGCTCTTCGGATTTAATGTATCCTTTATGAGATTCGCTCATTTTTATTTTTGTACTCTCTAATAATGGTTTTCCAATATGAGCTTTTCTATTTTTTTCTTTGCTTTCTTCTGAGTGTATTAAACCCCTATTACTATCTACACATTCTCGTATATTATAAAGAAATTCTTTTTTAAAATTATTTATAAAAATTTGCTCGTATTTTGTTAATTCTTTTTCTTTGCAGTAACATAGAATATCAAATATAAAATTATTTTCTCCATATTTATTCCATGCATTTTGTAAATGTGTATTAAGATGAAGATTTCTTCTTAATAAAGAAAGATGTTCTCTTTTTCTTTTTTTAAGGTCTAAAGCTTGACCAATATATTTTTTTCCATTTACTAAATTTTCAATACAATAAATTCCGCTTTTCATAATTACCTCCTACAGTAATTTCCTAATTATAATAATTGAACGGAAGGGGTTTAGGATTACCCTTTTCATGTTCGAATCACTATCCGTTCAATTTTTTACTAATTATTAATCAATTTTTCCATCATTAATATTTATGAAATTGTCTATTTCGTTGTCATCAAATTCTTTTTCTATTTCTTCCTCGTCAGTATTAAAATCTCGACTTCCCTGAATAAAATTTTTTAATGGTCTTACGATATATTTTTGGAAATAATCTTCCACATTAGCGACATCTCTATACATATCCCCTCGGGGGTCAGTTTTCAACCATTGTGCAGGTTCTTCTCTTTCGATGTCCTGTATCCAC
>Ga0115026_10000041_pt1 | contig 23004 bp, 21 predicted proteins | sample Mud_0915_D1_FD_83878 | JGI IMG/M metagenome (GOLD analysis project Ga0115026, IMG submission 83878) | Wetland microbial communities from Old Woman Creek Reserve in Ohio, USA - Mud_0915_D1 | ecosystem: Environmental > Aquatic > Freshwater > Wetlands > Sediment ...
ATGTGGTGGTCTTCGAAATATGGCGGGAGAGGATAAAATAATAGGCTATAGGCAAGAGGCGATAGGCAAATTTATCTGTAAACGTTGTTTGTTGCGGGTTGCGGGTTGCGGGTTGCGGGTTGCGGGTTGCGGGTTCGGCGCACCAGGGTTCAGGACGTAGTCGCTGACCGACGGACGAATGCCGGTCCCGGGCTCCGTCAGCCCAAAACCCGAAACCCGCAACTTCGATTTGATTCACATCTGCGGAAACAACGCATCCTCGTAGCCGAAGGAGCGAATGTCCTTGAGGCGCATCGGGTAGAGAATGCCGTCGAGGTGGTCGCACTCGTGCTGCACCACCCGGGCATGGAAACCGTGCGCCTCGCGTTCGAATCTTTTGCCGTGCTGGTCGACGCCGCGGTAGCGCAGCCGCGTGTAACGCGGCACCAGGCCACGCAGGCCAGGGACGCTGAGGCAGCCCTCCCAGCCGTCGTCCATCTCGTCGGTGAGAATTTCGATCTCCGGGTTGATCAGCACGGTCATCGGCACCGGCTCGGCATCGGGGTAGCGCGGGTTGCGGTCGACGCCGAAGATCACCACCCGTTCGGATACGCCGATCTGCGGCGCCGCCAGGCCGGCGCCGTTGAGCGCGGCCATGGTATCGAGCATGTCCTGGATCAGGGTGTTGAGCTCGGGGGTGTCGAACCAGCGCACCGGTTCGGCCACCCGCAGCAGCAGCGGATCGCCCATCTTCAGCACGCGACGCACGGCCATGTGTCGGTCTCCGAATTCCGTCCCCGGGAGACAAATACTATAATGCCGTGACCCTTCAAGGAACCGCCCATGCGCCTCATCGCCCTGCTGTCGTCCCTGTTATTGCCGGCGCTGTTGCCGCTGCCGGCCGCTGCCGCCGACGGCGACAAGCCGAGCCGCTACGACATCGAAGTGCTGGTGTTCGAAAACCGCCTGCCGGAACTGGCGGGCGACGAGCTGGTCGGCAGGGATCCGGCCGCGCTGCGCAAGAAGGCGCTGGAAAATGCGGTGCTGCCGGCGCCGGGCGCGAGCGAATCCTACCTGCAACCCGGGGTCGCGAAACTGCTGGAAGCGGACGGCCATTACCGGGTGCTGGCCCATGCCCACTGGCAGCAGACGCTCGAACCCAATCCGAAGACGCCGGTGAAACCGGTGCGAATCGCGGCCGCCGATCCGAACGAGCTCGACGGTTCGGTGCGCTTCGTCATGAGCCGCTTCCTGCATCTCGACGTCACCCTGCTGTTCCAGCCGGCGCCCGCCGACAACACCGCACCGATCACGTACACCATCAACGAACAACGCCGCATCAAGAGCCAGGAGACGCATTACTTCGATCACCCGCGGTTCGGGGTGCTGGTGCGGGTGCTACCGCTGGACGTGCCGGAGCGGCGCTAGGGAATCTCTGAACAAGTCCGTTCGTGGTGAGCCTGTCGAACCACGGACGTGCAAAATCTCCGCATTTTCAGGGTGCTGCCGTTTGCCCTTCGACAGGCCCAAGGCGAACGGCAGGCTTGATCAGGGCTTCCCTGGGCGCGGCCGGCTAACCGCGGACGTGGATTGAGGATGTGATCGCGGCCGGGACGGCCGCTACTGCAGGCTTGCGGACGGCGTGTGGACAGAAAGTGACCGGCGGGTACGCCCGTAGGGCGCGATGAGCAATGCGAATTGCGCCGCATGCGAATGGTCGCGAGGAAAGCACCGCAGCATCGGGGTGCGCGGAACATCGTCGCCGGTCGGGACTGATTGGAGCGCTCTGCGTGCGACCTGATACTCGTCAACCCGGCATTGGAACCCGGGCCTCCAAGATATCTCTGGATGCCGGCCCGCGCCGGCATGACGACTCCCGAAACCGGCTCTCGCCTAGCGCCGCTCCAGCAGCGGCAACGCCTGCTCGAGCAAGCGGCGCACATTGGCCATGCCGTGCTCCAGGGTACGCTCGATCTCGCGAATACTTATAACACCCTCGGCCTTGCCGGCCGCCGGATTCACCACCAGCCCGATCGACGCGTAGCACAGCCCGAGCTCGCGCGCGAGGCTGGTCTCGGGCATGCCGGTCATGCCGACGATATCGCCGCCGTCGCGCTCGATGCGGCGGATCTCGGCGATGGTCTCGAAGCGCGGCCCCTGGGTGGCGGCATAGGTGCCGTGCTCGGCCAGATCCAGCCCCGCGGCCTTGGCAGCGACGATCAGAGTCTGGCGCAGCTCGTCGCAATACGGCCAGGTGAAATCGATATGGGTCACCGGCTTTTGCTCGTTGCCGAAAAAGGTGAACTCGCGCCCGTAGGTGTAGTCGATGATCTGGTCCGGAATCACCAGCCGCCCGGAGGTCATGGCGGCGGTAATGCCGCCCACGGCGTTGACGCCGATCACCTGGCTGGCACCGGCCTCCTTGAGTGCCCAGATGTTGGCGCGGTAGTTGATCCCGTGTGGCGGAATGGTGTGGCCGTGACCGTGCCGCGGCAGGAACACCGCCTGCTGGCCACCGAGATGCCCGAACACCAGTGGCGCCGACGGCTCGCCGAACGGCGTGCGCACCACCTCGCGGCGGGTGATTTCCAGATTTTTGAGATTGGTGAGGCCACTGCCACCGATAATGGCTACAAGCTGCATGGAGTGAATACTCGAAGAGGGCGGTTATTTCTCGTGGACCGGCGCGACTGCGTAGATACCCGGGGCATTGCGCAGCCAGCCCTTGTAATCCATGCCATAGCCGAAAACGTAACGGTCCGGGATATCGAGCCCGACGAACTCGACGTCGATCGCCACGGTGCGCGGCCGGAGCTTCCGCACCAGCACCGCCTTGAGCACCTCGCGGGCACCCTCGGCCCGGTAATATTTCTCGATCGCGGCCAGGGTCGCCCCTTCGTCGAGAATGTCGTCGACCAGCAGCACGTTGCGGTCACGCGGCGGCACGAACGGGCCGGCGATCCAGTCGAGCTCGCCGCCCTTGAGACGCGCGCCGTAGCGGGTGGCGTGCACGTAGTCGACCTGAAGCGGGAACAGCAGGCGGGTGAGCAGTTTGCCGAACGGTACCACCCCGCCGTTCATGAGGCACACCACCAGCGGGCTCGACTGCGCGATGCGGTCGCTGATCTGCAGCGCCATGAGATCGAGTGCAACTTCCACCCGCGGCTCGTCATACAGGCATTCGGCCTGCTCGAAGACCTGCCAGGCCTGCGCTGCGGTGACTTCGGACACGAGGACTGGAGTCTCGGGATCAGTAGGTGAAGGTGACGGTGTCGTCGTCCATCGCCTGGCTGATGATGTAGGCGCCGCCGACGGTCTCCTCGACTTCCGGAATCAGGTCGCGCCCCCACAGCTCCAGGGTCGGCGTGCAGACCTTGAACTTGACCCCGGCCTCGTGGGCATCCTTGATGAAGTCGTACACACTCTTGGGATTGCCTTCCTGGACGTGCAGCTTCTCGGCCACGCCCTTGATCGCCAGCTCGCCGGCGCGGGCCGTGAGAATCACCTCTACCTCGTATTCCATCGCCGCCGCCACGGTCGCCTGGAAGAATGGTGCCCCGAGCTCCGCACCATTGGACGGGTCGGTGTTCACCATCACGATCATCAGCTTGTTCGGCATCCGCCCCTCTCCTGAATTGGTCTCATTGCCCCGGCGCCCGGAACCGCAGGGATTATATCGGCTGGCCGGCTTCGAACACCACCGGCACCGGGGCGGCCCCGGCGTTTCACTCCGGCAGCTTCAAGCCCTTGAGAAAACTGCGGAACCGGTCCCGCAACTCCGGGTGCGCCAGGGCGAATTCAACCGTCGCCTCCAGGTAGCCGAGCTTGCTGCCGCAGTCGAAGCGCCGGCCCTGGAATTCGTAGGCCAGCACCTGCTCCTTCTCCAGCAACCGGGCGATGCCGTCGGTGAGCTGAATCTCGCCGCCGCTCCCGGCCTGGATCGACGCGAGATGCTGGAAAATGCGCGGCGTCAGGATATAGCGGCCGACCACACCCAGGGTCGACGGGGCCGCTTCCGGTGCCGGTTTCTCGACGATGCCGTCGAGCTTGAGAACGCCCTTCTCCCACTCGCGCCCCTTCACCACCCCGTAGGAGCGCGTCTCGGCGCGCGGGATCTGCTGCACGGCGATCACCGAGCTGGTGTAATGCTCGTAGACCTCGACCATCTGCCTCAATGCCGACCGCTCGGCCTGGATCAGATCATCCGCCAGAATCACCGCGAACGGCTCGTCGCCCACCACCGGCCGCGCGCACAGCACCGCGTGCCCGAGACCGAGCGCCTGCGGCTGGCGGATGTAGATGCAGGACACCTGCTCCGGCACGACCGAGCGCGCCATCTCCAGCAGGTCCTGCTTGCCGCGCATCGCGAGCTCGTTCTCGAGCTCGTAGGCCTTGTCGAAATGATCCTCGATCGCGCGCTTATTGCGCCCGGTGACGAAGATCAGCTCGGTGATGCCGGCGGCGATGGCCTCCTCGGTGGCGTACTGGATCAGCGGCTTGTCGACCACCGGCAGCATTTCCTTGGGACTGGCCTTGGTCGCCGGCAGGAAGCGCGTGCCGAAGCCGGCGACCGGGAAGACTGCCTTGGTTATTTTCTTCATGGGCTCTGATGAACTTCCCGCAATATTCTACGAAGGGGTCTTGCGCCAGCACGTCCATGCGGCGCAATTCGCTGCGCTCATTGCGCCCTACAATCTCACCTGACGCCAAGAGGCGGAGCAAGAAGGTAGCGGTAGGTTGGGGTGAGGCCGCTCCCGCGCCGATCTTATGGCAAGACGAACGAAGTAGGGCTTCAGCCTCGCGCTCCGCGGCACTCGGGCATCCTGCCCATCGTGCAGCGAACCCCGACAACCAGACTTCATCGCACCGTACACGTTGGGGTTCGCTGCGCTCACCCCAACCTACAAATCCGATCTAGGCGCCGCGGCCGATGCCGTAATACTCGAAACCCGATTCCTTCATGGCCTTGGGATCATACTGGTTGCGGCCATCGAAGATCACCGCGCTTTTCATCAGCGCGCGCATACGTTCGAAGTCGGGGTGACGAAACGGCTTCCATTCGGTCACCAGGGCCATGGCGTCGACGTCCTTGAGCGCCTCGTACTGGTCCGGCGCAAACCGGAGCTGGCCGCCGCTGAACCAGGCCGCCGGCAGCTCGCGGCGGGCCGCGTCCATGGCCACCGGGTCGTGGGCCACCACCCGCGCCCCGGCACCGATCAGTTCGTGCAGCAGCACGATCGACGGCGCCTCGCGCATGTCGTCGGTCCCCGGCTTGAAGGCCAGGCCCCACAGCCCGAAGGTGCGGCCGGAAAGATCGGCGCCGAAACGGCGCACAATCTTCTCGAACAAGAGGTGCTTCTGGGAATCGTTGCGGTCCTCGACCGCGCGCAGCAGCTTCGGCTCGAAGTCCTGCTGCTCGGCCATGTGGATCAGGGCTTTCACGTCCTTCGGGAAACACGAGCCGCCGTAACCGCAACCGGCATAAATAAATGAATAACCGATGCGCGGATCCGAGCCGATGCCGACGCGCACGCTCTCCACATCCACACCGAGCCGCTCGCACAGATTGGCCACTTCGTTCATGAACGAGATGCGCGTCGCCAGCATCGCGTTGGCGGCATACTTGGTCATCTCGGCCTCGCGCACACCCATATACAGGATACGGTCGTGATTGCGCACGAACGGCGCGTAAAGTTCATGCATGATCGCCCGCGCCCGCTCACTGTCGGTGCCGATGACCACTCGGTCGGGGCGCATGAAGTCCTCGACTGCCGCACCTTCCTTCAGGAACTCGGGGTTGCTGACGATATCGAACCCGACTTTGCCACCACGCCGGTCGATCTCGCCCTGGACGGCGGCCCGCACCCGGTCACCGGTGCCGACCGGCACCGTGGACTTGTCGACCACCACCGCGTAGCGTTCGATGTGCTGGCCGATCTCGCGCGCCACCGCCAGCACGTGCTTCAGGTCGGCCGACCCGTCCTCGCCCGGCGGCGTGCCGACCGCAATGAAGTAGACATTGCTGTCACGCATCGCCTCGGCCAGGGAGGTAGTGAACTTGAGGCGCCCGGCCCTGGTGTTGGTATGCACGATCGCGTCGAGTCCCGGCTCGTAGATCGGCAACACCCCCTGCCGCAGACCCTCGACCTTCTTCTGGTCGACGTCCACACAGGTCACCTCGTTGCCCATTTCGGCAAAACAGGCGCCGGTGACCAGCCCAACATAGCCTGTACCAACGACGGTCAGTTTCATATATCAGTCAAGAACCTGTGAAAGTCCGAGCTGCAGCAGATCAGCGCATTCTATCCGATTCACCGCTGCCATTTTTCGCCGTGATTCCGGGTACAGCATGCCAGACGTATCGCGTCGCGATGCGGCCTGGGAACCTCTCGATCGCCACCGCGTTCCCGGCTACGCCAACTAGCACCCTTCCTGCACTTCACTCTGATCGCAGCGTGGGCGCCGCTCTCCCTAAAGCGGTCCAGCGCCCGCAGGAGCACCGCCACCGCCGCGATAAATCCGAGTCGTTGCATGGAAACGCCGTCAGCGCTGGGTCGGCCCCCTGAGCGGAACCACCACTGCGCCGCGATCGCCCGCAGCCGCGGAATCCTCCGGCCGGCGCGATTGATGCTCCGGCACCAGCCCGCACAGCAGTCCATACAGGCGGCCGGAATCACCGGCCTCACATCCCGCGGCCAGCTCGGCGAAGGTCCGTTCCAAGTCGTCAAAATCGACACTGCGGCTGTTCGACAGCAAGATCTTGGGATGACTGGTGCCCGCCAGCTGCTCGGATTCGTGGAACAGCTCCTCGTACAGCTTCTCGCCGGCTCGCAACCCCGTATACACGAGCTCGATGTCCTCGCCGGGCTTCTTACCTGACAGCCGGATGAGCTGCTCCGCCAGGTAGGCAATCTTCACTGGCTCGCCCATATCGAGCACGAAAATCTCCCCGCCCCTGCCCATACTGCCGGCTTGCAGGATCAGCTGCGACGCCTCCGGGATGGTCATGAAGTAGCGGGTGATCTCCGGATGGGTGACGGTCACCGGACCACCGGATGCAATCTGCTTCTGGAACAGCGGAATGACACTGCCGGCCGAACCGAGCACGTTGCCGAACCGGACGGTAATGAAGTGCGTTTTGGAGCGGGCACTCAGGTTCTGGCAGTAGATCTCGGCCACGCGCTTGGTCATGCCCATGATGTTGGCCGGATTCACGGCCTTGTCGGTGGAGATCATGACGAACGTGGCGCAGCCGTAGCGGTCGGCAGCGGCCGCCAGTGTGCGCGTGCCGAGCACGTTGTTGCGCACCGCCGCGCGCACCTGGTGCTCCAGCATCGGCACATGCTTGAAGGCGGCGGCATGGAAAATCACCTCCGGCCGGTGTGCCGCCAGCAAACGGTCGACGGCCACGGCATCGCACACATCGCCGAGCGCTGCCGTCAGCTTCAGGTCCGGATAGGCGCGACGCAACTCCAGCTCAATCGAGTACAGATTGAACTCGCTCAGCTCGAAAACAACCAGGTGCGCCGGCTTCAGTCGGGCGATCTGCCGGCACAGCTCGGAGCCGATCGACCCGCCACCGCCGGTAACCAGAATTGTCTTCCCGACCGTGCCGCGAGTAATTGCCGGCCAGTCGAGCTCGATGGTATCCCGGCCCAACAGGTCATCAATCTTGACTTCGCGCAGGTCTTTGAGACCGACCTGACCCGAAATCAGGTCCTGCATACGTGGCAGGATACGAAAATGAACACCAGTCTGTTCACAGAGGCCGACAATTCGCTGCATCTGCCGCGAGGTCGCTGTCGGCACCGCAATCAGGATGAGCTGTATCGCGCACTCCGCCACCAGCGCGGGTATTGCATCGCAGTTGTCAACGACGGGTACACCATGAATATCCTTGCCGTGCTTACCTGTATCGTCATCGACGAACACGACCGGCCGGTAGGTGTATAGCGGGTCACGGAGCAGGTCGCGAACCATCATTTCGCCCGCCCGCCCGGCACCAACGAGTAACACGTTTTTCGACTTCTGGGTGTATAAGCGCCGGTCCTTCAGCCACCGATATACGAAGCGTGGCCCCCCAAGCAGCATGATCAAAAGCAGACCATCCAGAACAAACACCGACCGCGGCACATCCTGTAACCGAGTCAAAAGAAAGACCACAACTGCCGAAACCGTGACCCCCACGAAGACGGCCTGAAAAATGCGCACCAAATCCGGAACCGAGGCAAACCGCCACACGCCACGATACAGACCAAAATACCAGAACAGCCCACCCTGCACCGCCAGGACCACGGGCAGCATCCGTAATGCGCTCTGCACATACTCCGGCGGGACGTCGCCAAGATTGAAGCGCAGCCAGTAGGAACCAAGCCACGCCAGCGGAACCATGAAAAGGTCGTGCAAAAACGCGGTGTAGCGGTTATGCAGCTTGTCGACAACCCGTTTCATGTCTGCAACTTCCTGCGCTCGAGACGATCAACAATGCCCATCAGAATCAGGTAGGCACAACACCATATGACAATCAGCACAACCTGCCCGGACTCGCCGAGTTGTCGACCGAGGAGCGCGGAGCCTCCGCAGGCTGCCATAAGCCCATATTCATAAAAAGCGGTCTTCCGATGCCCCCAACCGGATTGTACCAGACGCTGATAGAAGTGCTTCCTGTGCGCCTCCCACACGGCTTCTCCGTTGAACAGGCGCCGGAGCAGTGTGACCGTCGCGTCGACGATGAAGGGGGAGAAAACCAGCAGTGCGACCCAAAATGGAAACACCCCATCCTGCGCGCCCCACAGCGATGCCCCGCCGGCAAGCAGCCCGAGCGAGGCGGATCCTGTGTCCCCCATGAATATCCGAGCCGGCGGAAAATTGAATAGCAGAAACCCACCCGCCGCAGCAGCAATCACAAGATTGATGCCGAGAAACACCGGGTTGCCGGCCATGAGACCCAGCAATGCAAATGTGCCAAAGCCAAAAACGGCCATACCGCCGGCCAGACCATCCATCCCGTCCATGAAGTTATAGAGATTGATCATCCAGATCAGGAACAAAAGACTGAATGCCTTCCCAAACCAGCCCGGCATCTGCGAGACCAGCCCGGGAACGGAGATCTCTGGCAGGTAAATCCCTCCTCCCACAACCAGGACTGCGGCGACGACATGCCCGGCAAGCCGGATACGCACAGGCAAACCCGTTCGGTCATCCAGAAAGGACAGCACCGCAACAAGACCCGCGCCGGCCCCCAATCCATACAAGAGCGGCATGGTTCCGGTCCATGGCAGCCACCATGCGAACGCCACTATCAGACTGCCGAAAATCGCCACCCCACCGGTGCGCGGCGTTGGACGCGTATGCAGCGAGCGCTCATTCGGATGGTCCAGCACATGCCATCGCGACGATGGGTTACAGAATCGACGTGTCAGCAGGGCGCTTACAACGAATGCCGCCAGCACGGCCGACGTCAAAGTCAAAAAGCTCGCCATCGTGTTACGACGTCAATTTGATCATGTTCTATCCTCGTCCTGCTTCCCGTTGGCGCGGGCATCCAGATACCACGACGCTGTACGCGCGAGTTCGGCATCCACAGACTGCACCGGCGACCAACCCAAGACCTGCCTCGCCTTTCCTATGTCGATCTGCAGCGACTCGCACAGGCGGTCATACATACGGTCTTGCCCCAACAGTCGGGCTGCCGATCGCAACCAGCCTGGAGGAATCGGCAGCAGACGTACTGGCCTCCCCAATGCGGCAGCAATTCGTCTCAGCAACTCCGGCGTCGAGAGGTCCTCACCGTCCGACACCAGAAACGTCTCCCCGGCCGCTGCGGGCTGGACCGTGCACTGAACCAGCAGATCCACGAGATTATCCAGCCCCACGAGGCTACGCTGGTTTTGGCATCGCCCGAACGGCAACGGCACGCCAATCCGGACGGCCCGGAGCAACGAAAAAAAATTTCCCTTTACGCCTGGTCCGTACACCAGGGGCGGTCGAACCACGACGACCTCGATCCCGGCTTCCGCCTCGAGTTGCCGCAGGACCTGCTCTGTTTCCCACTTTGAAAGTGCATAGGCGTCCTGCGGGTCCGGCCGGTCTGCCTCCGAAAACGGCCCTTCATGCGTTCCCTCGCCATTAACCTTGATCGAGCTGACATACACGAACCGGCGAACACCGGCCTCGACAGCCTGCTGCGCGAGCTGCCGGGTGCCCACGACATTCACCTGCCGGAACAAGGCCAGTGGATCGCGGCTGTGTTCGCGCATGACATGGACGCGAGCCGCAAGGTGCACAACGGTGTCAATTCCTTCCAGCACCGATGTCCAATCCGTCTGCCCGGAGAGGTCGCCAGTCACAACCGAATCGACACCGCTGTCCGCAGCATGCGCCACCCGCGACCCGGCGCGAACCGCCGCTCCGGAATCCGCCAGCCGCCGACACAATGCTCGCCCTACAAATCCATTCGCGCCAGTCACGAGCGTTGTCATGCCGTATTCGTCAGCCTCACCAAGAATTGATTCTCAACTGCTGCAAGACTCTAGCCAGCGGGCGTCGGCCCAGGATATGTCCGAAACGAACTGCACCGGCCACCCCTGCCTCCGCATCGCCTTACAGTGAACATCGAGACCCGGTGGCTGTGGCCGGGCACGCTCAACGCCGCTCGTCACCAGCAAGGCGAAACGCCAGTTCACTCGGCAGTTCCCCGGCGATTCGAGACAGCCCGGTGTCGAAGACGGCTCCACATAACGAGTAAATACGCCCTGGACAAAAAGAACCGTGTCATGCTCGACAAGTGCCACCGAAGGTATCGCCAGTTCCGATGACTCTGGCGACGCGCATCATGCACCACCTGCGCTGCGGGGCAGAATTGGATCTCGTAACCGGCACGTCGGAAGCGCGCGCACAGGTCGGCATCTTCATAGTACAGAAAGTAGCGCTCATCGAATCCGCCCAGCTGCCGGAAAGCCCCGGCCGGAATCAGCATGAACATTCCCGCCACCCAATCGGGTGAAAGTGTCTCCTGTCCGATCCGATAGTCAGGCTGGCGCCTGCCAGAAACCATCTTTGCGAGAATCGAAAACGGCGTCGGAAATCGACGCGCACTGTCTTCGATTGCCCCGGAACTATTGAGCACCAGCGGGGCCACGCACGCAACCCGGCGGTCATTCAGGCACTCCAGCAGTGCCGGAAACGGATTTGCCTCGAACCGGACATCCGGGTTCAGGACGCAAAAATACCGCCCGCGGGCCACCGCGAACGCAGCGTTGTGATTGGCGCCGAATCCCTTGCGTACCGGATTGCGGATGACTGTAATCGGAAAACTGAACTGACGCGTATCAAACGGCAATGCCTCATCGACATTGAGCGTCAGCACCACTTCGAACTGGTCGGCTGGAACTCGCTCGAGATCCCCCAACAGCTGGGCAACCAGTGACGCCTGTCGGTGGCTGACAATCGACACTGTCGTGAACCTGTCCACCATCCCGCGCATCTCGTCTGCCCCGCTCCAGGTGCCAATTGAGGCCTTACCGCTGGCCTTTGCCGCCAAATTCATTGCGCCACGATCCGCCGATTTTCCGTACATGGCATCCACACGCACCGGCGGCTTGTCAAGCGGCTTACCGGGCCTGCCGGTTCGCGCCAGCGTCCGTCCTGATCTCGGGCAACCGACTCAACCTGGTCAGCAGGAGACCCCAGAGAAAAAACGTCACAATCCCCGGATACGGTTGTCGCAGCGTTACTTTCAGATTGCTGTCGACAAGCACCAGAAACAACACTACCGCTGCCAAAGCGAAAAGATCTTCCGACTGCCAGAGCGACCTTCGACACCGGACGAGCCGGAACAGCGTATAACCGATCAGAATCAAGATCGGAACAAGCGACAGGACCCCGAAATTGTAGGCCAGATCCAGATAGTAATTGTGCGCACTCGTGGACACTTCGCGCCCCAGCGGCCGTGGATGGCCAAATGCAAATGCCTTTGCATCCGCGACAATTCCCTGACTGTATAACTTCCAGTCGTTCAGCCGACGCGACAGATTGGTCGGTACCGGATCGACTTTCCCGGAACCTTCTTGCAGGAACCCTAGCTTCTTGTCGTAGGCGTAGTGTATATGGTGCTTGGGATTCTTGCCGTCCGGCGACAGGGCATAAAATGCCGCCATTCCCACAAGGACCGCCAACACCGGCGCCAAAGCACGTTTGTCGTGTCCCCTGAATATGCGAAGCACTGCAAAACTGGCCGTTCCCGCCAAGATCTCGAAAATCGCCAACAGAGAGAATGATGCATATACGTAGGCTCCAACGAGTGGCGCCAACACGTAGATCATCACTCTGTATCTCGGCAAGTGCCACAACGAGAACACCGCCAGCAGGAAGGCGGTGACCACAATCACCGGAACATACTGGAAATGCTGATAGACGCTAAACGCATAGATATACGGGGAAAGCTCGTATAGGCCCTGTGCCAAGCTCGAAACCAGCTGAAGCGGCACCAGCGCTGCTACGGTCCATAGCGCCGCCTTCTCTGCCGGCCTGTCCTGATCCGCTTCCTGACTCGCATAGGCATTGCCCAGCGGGAGCGCCAACATGGGCAGCAGATACTGAAGAATTAGCAGCAACTTTCGCCGCTCCTCCATCAGCTGCTCACCCGTGGTCATCATCGACACACCGAACATCAGCATGAAGAACGTGATGAGCAGACCAAACGATAGCCTGGCATTGCGATATGACGCCAGCCACGCAATCCCGCCAAAGGTGGCCACAACCGAAATCGGAAGCGGAAGGCTCGCCAGACTCCCACCCGAATCAAATACCGTTTGCGGCGCTCGGAAGATCGCCCCTGACAGCTGGAAGAACAGCGGGAAAAAAATCGTCAACCCCAGTATCAACATGGATCGCGCTGTTGCCGCCCTCGCCCCACCAACATCCGCTGTCATATTCCTTCCTGCCATATGATAGAAAACATACAAGAACGCCGAATTCACGAGATACAACGTCGTGAGGGCCGTATCACCGCCCAGGTAGTAAGCGAATGGTACCGAGCCAACCAGCACAATATTGGCCAGAACATCCGCACCAAACAAACCCATGTCCTCGCCAGCACGAATCAGCCGGAACCGGATTCGTTGCGCCGAAATCATTACGACGCCGCCGAATAACGACAACCCCGTGGCGCTCCAAAAAAGACGAGGCTTGCCCAGATCCCTGAGGGCGGGAAGATCAAGAATTGCGGCTATGAGCAACAGGCTACCGACGGCGATGAGAAAATACATCACGTAGGTTATTTCTCTTGGTAGCGCCTTGCGACCGTATCGCTCCTCATTCAACGCGATACTGGGTCCAAACACGTTGGCGAACAGCGATCCGGCAAATCCCCCCAGGGCAAATGCAGTAAGCAGTTCACCGGCAGTCTCCTTCCCGGCAACAACCAGGAGCGCCAGGCGAAATGCGTAAATGGTCGTTCCGATAATCAGGGTCGACCCGAAGTGCGGGAACATTGCCGGCAGCGCCTTGCGGAAGCCTTCCAGGCGGCTGAACTGCTGCCTGACGACAAACGCGGCACTCTGCGCAAAAGGCAACAGCGCCCACGCGTAGATCCCCACGAATCGGGTAGCACCATCCCCGGCAAGGAACACCCCGACCGCAACAACAAACCCTAGCGCCTGCACAACCAGGAAATTGATTGCCGCCTTCTTGTCCTGCCGAACTTCCATGGCACTGACATGCAGCTCGCTAATCCATTCTCCGCAACGCCTTACAACCAGAAAAAAGGCGATCTGGCTACTTACGCCGGCTCCATGAACGCTCAACAGAAACGCGAATGCAGCCAACGGCACCAGGAGCGCGAATCGGATCGTAAGAATGTCACTTAGACGCCCAAGCCCGGAACCGGAAAGAATCAGGTTCCTGGAATTTGCCGAAAATGCATAAAACGTGGCTAAAGTGGCGCCCTGAACGATGCCGATATCGGCAGCCACGGCCGGGTGTCCCAGGACGCCGAGAACAATGAGCAATGCGGTGACCGATTGCGTAACCGACATCAAGGTCACGGAATACAGATACTTCATCATCGGATTATCGTGTGCCGCTAGCGGAAAGTTCTACGCAATGGTTACACGTCAGCCCAGTCGCGGCGGTCGACGCGCCGTTATCGGCCCACTGGAGGGTTGGGAGGTTCGATCCAGCAGAATGTCGAACAAGTCTTCCCAGTTCTGAGCGTGAGGTGTGGCGGGTGTTGGCGCCCGTGTGATGTCATACGAAATCGACCCTGTGACAACTTCCTTCATCAACCTGGCCAACGCCGCCGGATCCTGGGGGTCGAAGAACTTCACTTTCCCATACTCTCCGACAGTCTCGCGCGCATACGGCAAATCCGCTGCGAGTATTGGCTTCCTGAAGGACTTGAATTCGGTCAGCGGCATCCCCCAGGTCTCGAGCTTGGAGGGAAAAACCATGGCCCCCACCTCCTGATACAGTTCGAAAACTCTGTCCCGGGGCTGGCAACCGATGAACCGGATCGATCGCACATGCCCAAATCTGTTCGCGATATAGCGCGCGTACCTCGTCTCGTTCCCCGAGATGGTGAGCAGGATCTCCACGTCAATAGAATGATCCTGCTCCAGCAGCTCCGCCGCCGCGCCCACGACTTCAAAGTTCTTGAACACCCGCGGGAAGGCGGGAAAGATAAACTTGAATGGCCGCCTGGCTACCGAAGGCCCGGGGGTTGCCTGGAGGTCAACACGAACATTTGGATGCGCAACTACCACATTCTCGACGCCAAAGAGGTCCCGGAACCGTTCCCGCAACCAACTCTGCTGGACCACGACGTAGTCATTTTTCGCGATGTTGATACGGTACAGGTGCTTGTAGAAGCGGTTAAACAGCCAGAACCGTGGATCCAGAAACCCCTGCCTGATCGTCGCACGGTAAAATGGCGACGGGTTGTGGCAATAGACCGCACGCCTTGTGGCAATCACATTCGGCGTTATGTCATGAAGCGAGAACCAGAGATAGGGCTGCAGTTGCCGCGATAGCCGCCTGAACAGCACAAATTCATAGAACAGTCGCGCTATCCATGAGGTCTTGGCGCGCGGTAACTCCCGGAACTCGACGCCGGGAATATCGAACAGCCTGGTCCTGTGCACCAGAGCGATGATGCGGTACTCACCGCCAAGATGCCGTATCGCGGCCCGAAGGCAGTCCTGCAATACCGAAAGAGGACCACCCTCTACGAAATTGACCGCCGATATTACGATGAGCTTCTTTCTACTCGTTGCCATCGTCTCGTAGTCTGGTCGTATTTCTTGATCACTCGCGCCGGCGCGCCGGCGGCCATGCATCCGGCGGGTATGTCCTGCGTGACAACTGACATCGCACCGATTATCGCGCCTCGGCCGATGCGCACGCCGGGTAAGATCGCCACAAACTCGCCGATCCAGGCGTTGTCGTCAATGATTACCGGCCTTGAGTCAAGGCGTCGAAGCGCCGGGGGAGTGTCCGGACTGTCCTGCTCGTCATCGCCTCGGTAGCAGCCGTGATTGTGATCGGAGATGAAGACCTTGCTTGCAATCAAGACGTTGTCGCCGATCCGGACCGACTCGATCGCGCCGATATGCACATAGTCATTGAGCTGTACGTCGTTTCCGATCTCAATACAGATCTTCGGGGTCGTGCCCGTCGGAAACGCGTCCAGCCGAAGGCCGACTCCGGTGGTGAAATTCTTCCCGACTCGTATGTGTCGCTTTCCCCTGATGTACGCGGGGTGGCGCACCAGTCGCGCACCGATGAAAACGAACCTCGTATGCACAAGGTCGAATAGAAGCCGCAGCAACCCGATCAGGCCGTACCTGCTATACATTACGTCGTTCCCGCTCTTACTGGACTCGCCAAATTGATACTCCTGCGGTCAATTCCGAGGCTGCCGTCACGTCATCACCCGCCTTAGCACCCAATAGTCCTGTCCCGAGTAGGGAAAGTTCGCTGCGCCATGCTCCAACACCTAAAGGCGGCTGAAGAGTTTCTCTCGCAGATATTGGGGCGAATGACAGGCCCTGTACATCTTCTTGCCTTCCTCGTACTTGCCACGAGCGAATGGTGGCTGGGTTATAGTCAGAGCCATAAGCCTCAGTTCCGGGTGCAAAGGCGGCATTGACATGCCGGATAACCCGTGCCGGTCCGCAGCCCCACTCAAGTAAACGAATCCGCTCCCCGTCCCGCAGATACCTTTTGTTAATTCCAGACAGGAATTTGGCCGTCTCTTCTCCACTTACTCGATAGAATTTCCATTCCGGTGCCGAGTAGGCATCGTAAGCCAAGGCCGTTGGCGGAAGGCGAAAATCCGGGTTCACGGCAACAAACTCCCGGTTCCGCTTTTTGAATCGCGCGATACTCACAAAGTAGCGCAGCGCTTCTACCGGGGCGAGCAGTCCGAAATCTCGCAATACACGTTGAACTTTCTGCAATTTGGGATTCACTTTTCTGACCTACCGTTTGCCCGCACCTTAAGCGAAACAACTACTCCCGCCCGGCCCACCAGCGCAATGCTGGACGTAATGACCCACCCCGGCTGGCTTCAAACAACGACATTATTCTGCACGCGGACCCCCGCGCAGACGGCTGCGCGCGTGATACCAGGCGTTTCGCCCCAGGAATTTTCCGATGGCGATGTATTTTTCCAGAAGAGCCACGAGCGGCGCTCGCTTTCCGCTGAGCTGCTTGGCGCGCCGGCTTTCCTCAAACACCCTGAAACTACGGTTGCTGATGCCGCCGCCACGCATGGTTACTGTCACAGCATCGACAAACCCGGCCCGTAGTGCGTCACCGGCACGCAACAACAGTTCATAGTCGCCGCAGATCCTATACCGGGTGTCGAAAAGCCCGTACTTCTCAAAGAACTTGCGGTGATGAAGAGAACCGACATGTGCGACGGTCATATACTTCTGAAACAAACCCCACGACCAGGGTGAGCCAATGACCCGCTCGACCCCAAGCTCCGGGACAACAAACAGCGCCTTGCCCGACACGTATTCAAGCGCGCCGTCAGGGTCCGTACGTGTTCGATTAACCAGGGTTTCCAGGGCATTCTCGCGATAAAGATCGTCCGCCCCCAGAAAGGCAATCCAGTCTCCTGAGGCCAACCGCACCCCTTTGTTCCAGGCATCATATATCCCGCTGTCCGGCTCACTTACCCAATAGTCGATCGCCTGGTCATATTGGCGCAATATATCGACGGTGCTATCGACAGAACCGCCATCGATCACAATGAATTCGACATTCTTATAAGACTGAGCAAGAACACTTTGGATGGTTCGTTCTAGCGTCTGTGCACCATTGAAAACCGCAGTAACCACAGTAACCAGGACTGGACCCGCGCCAACGTCGGACATGTTCGAACCGGCGCGCGCGCCAGAGCGGTCGCCCGACTTGCAAAATCCCCTGGTTCGCAACCCTCCCTCTCCCTTTCGATCCGGGTTGGGCGGCAGAATTCGCTCAATCGCGCCTTGCTCAGGGGACTCGCGGGACATTGATGGAGTCCGGATTGCCATACTGATCCCGCTACGAACCCGAGATTCCGCCACGACCCAGGCGGACCGAAGCCCCATTGCCGGGATTGGCAGACATCTCTTAATCAACTCCGGAAGAACGTTGCATCAACCTGAAGAAGCCTCCCGCTTTGGGGGTCTACGAACACCGGTGCCAACCCCCACAGCGCAAAGCCCGCGCCCGCCACTTGCTTGACAAGATCGTCGAACAGTCGCTGACCGTCGTACAATGGAACCAACGACAACTCCAGCTGGAGCCCGGCTATGCGATCGAGGATGCCTTGAGTTCCCGCAAATACCTGCTCCTCGTAGCCCTGCGTATCGATCTTGAGGAACAATACCGAATCCGACCGTAAATAGTCCCCGGCAATCGAGTCAACTCGACGCAACGGCGTGCGCTCCGAACCAATGTAGGCCGACTCCGGAGCGGCACTCTCGTGTGCCGCCAACATATCCATAGCCGAACTGCTGACGGAATTGCCGGCTATATGGATTTCGATTTCTCCGTTCTCACTGCCAATTGCCCCACGAGGTGCCACTTCCCATAACTGGTCACTCTGACTCTGCCGTAGCAGCTGCTCTCGCGCCGAAGACAACGGTTCGAAAGACACGATACGACCGCGGTACCCTGCATCGCGAAGCGACCGACCAAACTGACCAATATTCGCACCGACGTCGAATACCAGATTCACGCCGTGCCCACTGAACATGGTCATTAATTGCGCCATCTCCGACGTCGACGGATCATACCGCCGAATATCGAAACCGCATCGCCGGATCAACCGCTTAATAAGCGACTTCATTGCCACCTTTCCTTCCTGGATATTCCCTTTGGATATCGGCCTGCTCTTGACTTAGGCACCCACGAAGGTAACTCCGCTCACGTCGATGCGCCCGCCCTTGCGATAAGCGCGGAAACGTCACCCGACTGAAATGCCGGCGCAAGCTCCCGCAGCGTGTCAACTGGCCACTCCCACCATCTCAGCTGAACGAGTGCATCGATCTGTTCCTGTTCAAACCGTGTCCGGATCACTCGTGCCGGAACGCCACCGACTATCGCATATGGCGCAACATTCCCGACCACAACCGCGCCCGCTGCAATAATGGCACCGTCTCCCACCTTGGTCCCGTCAAGCACGATGGCCCGCGCCCCTATCCACACGTCGTTGCCGATTTCAACACGCGGTAGCTCATCGAAAAGATTTTCAGTCACAAACGAATGCGTAACCTGTCCCAGCGTTGAATAGAATGCGGGGTGCGCCGAAATCCACGTTGTGGGATGCCGCCCCAAGCCTCCGACCATCGCCTCCGGACCAACGCTACAGAATGCGCCAAGCGTCGTGTTCGCCACTCTAGCCCTTGAGACATAGGTGAATCTGCCAAGCGTCGAGTTGATGATCACTGCGCCCGCATGCAAACGGTTGTACTCCGTGAGGTTGCACCGCGCGTCCGCGTGGCTCCACATCGATGCCGTGAAGCCCCGAAGTCGAAGCGCCAGCATGTGCCTGCGCACAAGCATCCACCACAAGCGGCTCATCACCCAAGGGCCCTTTTCAGAAACCGCGCCGCCTTGCCTATCGCCCGTGCGCCAAGGCCCTTGCGTATGCTCTTGAAGTATCGCACATGGCGGCGATACGCCTCCTCCGATTCCACCACAGGAATACCGCCTACCTGTGGTGCAGCGTTCGCCAGAGTTACCCCGTAGTCAGCGTTACTGCCGCAGTGAACTCCCGTTCCATCGTGGCCGATATTGTCGATTAGGGATGTTTTGGGAAACAGGCAGAGTTGACCGTTGAGGAACACGTTCGCGTACCAAAAAATGAACCAGGTATCAATCGTTCCGGCTCGATTCAGCTCAAGCTGTCGCCAATACCCGTAGGAGCTGTCGAAATCAAAACGGTGACGAGCCTGGTGATCAAATCGCTCCATAACCTGCAAGGTCTTTTCGAAACCTTGCCAGGCTCTCCACCAGGTACCCCATCCCCAACACATCGGAAGCCGCAGAAAATACGTCTCCGGCAGCCCACTGGCTTCAATCGGATATGTATAGCCCGAAACGTGAGCCACGTTGTCATAGTTCTCATAGAACGCCAGCGCATCGTTCATGAACTTCAACAGGCGTGGAGAGGCCACCAAGTCGTCTTCGAATACGATGACCCTCCCATAGGAACTACAAACGCTGTTCACACCACTAATGATGGACCGTGCAAGTCCCTGGTTAGTGTGCTGTTCGGTGATCTCTATGTTTCGAAATCCCTGGAGCTGCCTGATGTAGCGCCTGACTTCAGAGACTGCCTCCTCGCTTTGCGGGTCCTTCGGATGATCGGAGAAGACGTGAAGGTCAGTCTTGCTTGCCTCGGGATTATTCAGAAGCGCTTCAACGGTACGGCGTGTATGCACCGGCCGGTTGTAGACAAATAACGCAACAGGGGCCATGTTCATCGGTCGCAACACACTCCGCTGAAAATCGGCGCAACGATCGCGTGCCGCCACGCCCGAACGCCGGCACCATCGTTCACGGACCGGCGATTCACTAATGCACTAAACCACATCTCGATCCGAAACCAGACTGTGAACGCCATACCTGTACCGACTCTCCCGCACCACACGATGCGATGACCATTGAACCAGTGCCTAACCGACAGATCGGATTCCCGGCGCGCGATTGCCACGGACAATCGACCCTTGGCGTTCGCGGCCGCGCCTGTGCGGGCACCGTTTGCCGAACAGAGGCCCATCACTCTGACCGCACCATTCCGTCGAAGCTTCTTTCCAAGGCCCTCTGGCGCCCTCACCGGATCTGATCGGCTCGGCTCGGAAGCAACGAAACGGCACCTTCCTTTCACTGCCTCCCCGCCGTGCTGTCCTGTTAGCCGCTCTTTCGCACCCGTGGCGATCGCAGACAGCAAGGCGTACTGCCCCTAGGAATGGCTCACCCTAAGTACCGCCTGCTCCCACAGGAACGGCGACAACAGAGTCCATGCCCGCTCACCGTCGGAAAAGCGTGCTTCGGGCGCGTCGATCACATAGCGTACCGTACTCGCCACCTTAGCTGAATCAATCAGCGCACACTCCTTGAAAGATTGACTGCCAATTGTATCAAGCATGAAACTCCTAAGCGGACCCTTCATCCAGTCGACAATCGGAGAATTGAACCCGATCTTCGTCTTTCGGTATGCGACGTCTGCCGGCATGTAACGTGCAACCGCATCGCGCACGATAGCCTTTGAAAACCCGTTGCGGATCTTTGAGTTCCATGGCAAGGAGAACGCATAGGTAACGACGCGGTGGTCCATGAACGGCATCCTTATTTCGACCCCGTTTGCCATACTGTACCGATCATAGTTTCTCAGCAAGGTCGGAAGAATCGTGTCGTGTGTCGAGCGGTAAAGTTGCTGGCCAAGCGTGTCCAGCCTTCTCCAGCCCGAGTGGTTATGATCCCGAGCACCGACCTCCGCCCTGCCCAACAGCCTCTTCACAGTTCTCTTTGCGACCCACTTGGACCAAAAGAGCAGCTTGGGCGGCAATGTGTCAAACTGCGCCGATTTTTGGGGCGATGCCTCGTAATACGTATTCAATATTTGAGATGCCTTTCGAAGGTTCAGTCCCGCATCTTCCAGTGCAACAAGGTAATCAAAGGTGTAGCCTCCGAATAATTCGTCTGCTCCATGCCCATCCAGAGTAACTGACACACCTCGCTCCTTCACCGCCTGATAAGTAAGCATGAACGGAATTGGGCTGGTGATATAGAGGTCTTCGAAAAGGTAAAGGTACTTGCTTAGGTCGCCGATAGCCCGGACCGGATCAATATCGATGATTGTCGCCTCCACCCCGAGATGGTTCGCCACTTTCATCGCATATTCCGTCTCGTCCACCGGGGTTCCAGGAAAAGACGCGACAAACGCATGTTGCCAGCTCCGCCCCATTCGCTCTGTGCCGCCATGGCCAGCCAAAAACGCGACGCTCGAAATGGTCGCGCTTGAGTCCAAACCGCCACTCAGCGATGTCCCGATCGGGACGTCGCTGCGCATTCTGAGGCGACATGCGTCGAGAAAGATTTCTCGGAACTGCTCTACCTGCTCCTCATACGCAGAAGGAACTTCCACCACATGGTCCAGCGTGCACCACCAACGCGTTTTCGACAGGAGACCGTCCCTGTACCATCCGAAATGTCCTGCTGGAAAGCGCTTTATCCCCTCGATGACACACTCTTCAGAGGCCTCATAGTGAAATATCTGCGTCGCATCTCTGACGAGCGCCTCGTTTGCCCGCAGCCCCTCGAGCAGAGGAAATATCGCCTTCATCTCCGACGCGAAAGTCCACTGCCCACCAGGAAGCTCAGCATAAAACAGCGGCTTTTTGCCAAACCGATCACGCGCCAGGAAGAGCGACTTTTCCCGGCAGTCCCACACAGCAAACGCCCACATCCCGTTGAATCGATCCAGACACCCTTCACCCCAAGCAACGAAGGCGGCGAGGATCACCTCGGTGTCGGACTCACTCTGAAAGCCGTAGCCTCGGCGTTCCAGTTCTTTGCGGAGCTCCACAAAGTTGTATATCTCTCCATTGAAGGTGATTACGTAACGGCCATCCGCATAGGTCATCGGCTGTTTTGCGTTGTCCGAGAGATCCAGAATAGAGAGCCGACGATGCCCGAGTGTCACATCGTCCTGCTGCCATAATCCCGATCCATCCGGGCCGCGATGTGCCAGGGTGTTAAGGCAGGCAGTTGCCTGGTCCCTTGAAATCTTGCCGATGAAACCAAATATCCCGCACACGGCGTGTTCTCTATCTCTGTGACTGTTCTCTATCAGTACGATCGCAAGGCGAAATAGATTCCTGCGTCTTCACATCCGTCAAAGTTCAAAACGACCCTGCCTTCTTTCTCGCCCCCGACTGTGGCAATCCTTATAACGCAGCGAGCAGTTTCACAGCTCGCCAGGCGTCTATGACCAGATTACCTTGAATACCACCGGAGCGGCCTGCAGTGACTCAATGTGCGCATCGCTTCTTTTCAGATAATGTTCCCTGTGACGCCCTCGCCGGTCCAACACTGATAGGACGCGGAGTACCACCAATTTCGTCATTGACATCGATGTGCTCGCCGCAAACGCCATCGTCAAGAGCTGACGGAGCGGAACGCCAAACGCAACAGCGCCCCTCGCCTTCAGTTCCTGGATGGCGTCAATTGCCGTCGCCGATCCGATCTTCAATTTGTCGGATTTCAGAAAACCCCTCACCGCACGATATATGCTCGGAAATGAAGTGAATTGGAATGTAACCTTCCCGACGAGGCTATGAATTCTCTTTGCTATTATGGCGTAGGCGTTGACATAGTCACAGAACAGTCTGATTTCTATCATCACTTCATTTTTCCCCCATCTCTCCCAATGGCACTCGTTCAACACTGTGTGTCGAACAATATTCCTGCTCCAATACTGGGCCCCGCCTCTAAGGATCAGATCCCCAAGAAATATTGCCGGGAAAT
>Ga0115026_10000042_pt1 | contig 22380 bp, 21 predicted proteins | sample Mud_0915_D1_FD_83878 | JGI IMG/M metagenome (GOLD analysis project Ga0115026, IMG submission 83878) | Wetland microbial communities from Old Woman Creek Reserve in Ohio, USA - Mud_0915_D1 | ecosystem: Environmental > Aquatic > Freshwater > Wetlands > Sediment ...
AAGTCGCTGGAAGAGGCCATCGAATGGGTCAAACGTTGTCCCAACCCGATGCCCGGCGAGTCCGAGATCGAGATTCGCCAGGTGTTCGAGGCCGAGGATTTCGGCGAGGAATTCACGCCCGAGTTGCGGGCGCAGGAAGAGCGCCTGCGCGCCGAGGCCGAGCGACTTGCCAAATCCCCCCGGCACTAGCCGGCGCACGCCATACGTCAGGAGATTGCCATGCGATTCATGATCATCGTCAAGGCCACCAGGGATTCGGAAGCCGGCGTCATGCCGCCGGAGGAGCTGTTCACCGCGATGGCCAACTACCACGAGGAGCTGCAGAACGCCGGCGCGCTGCTCGACGGCTCCGGGCTGCAGCCGAGCGCGAAGGGCTGGCGCATCAAGTATTCCGGTGGCCAGCGCACCGTGGTCGACGGGCCGTTCGCCGAGACCAAGGAGCTGGTTGCCGGCTACACGCTTATCCAGGTCAAGTCGCGCGAAGAGGCACTGGAATGGACCCGGCGTTTCCCCAATCCGCACATGACCGAGGGCGAGATCGAGGTGCGTCAGCTGTTCGAGCTGGAGGACTTCGAACCGAACAAGGCGATCGAGCGCTTTCGCGAGATGGGTATGGGGTCAAAGCGCTAGGGAAGTTCTGAACAAGGCTCGCTGTCGTCCAGAGGGCCTTGCACATGAGGGCACGCGCTCCTTTTCCCGCATCCCCACCCTTCTCCCGGAGGGAGAAGGGCCTCGAACCCCTCTCCCTGCGGCAGACGACTGCATGGATGCAGGAGGTAGGGCAACGCAGGGAGCAGTTGCCGAGGGGCTGGGGTGAGGGGTGGGCGTTGCGCCACGAGCGGTCATTCTTTGCCAGACCGCCGATAAGGGATCGATGACTTCATCCGGTAACTTCTCAGACTCTGTTTCCAATTACGATGGAGGACCATCATGACGAAGATCGCAAAGAACACGATTTGCCTTTGGTACGAACGCGATGCCGAGGAGGCGGCGCGATTCTATGCAAAGACCCTTCCCGATTCGTCCGTCGGCGCGGTGCATCGTGCACCGGGCGACTTTCCGTCGGGCAAGCAAGGGGACGTATTGACCGTCGAGTTCACGGTGATGGGTATTCCCTGCCTGGGACTGAACGGCGGGCCCGCGTTCAAACACAATGAAGCGTTCTCGTTCCAGGTTGCCACGGAAGATCAGGCCGAGACCGATCGATATTGGAACGCGATCGTCGACAACGGCGGCCAAGAGAGCGAGTGCGGTTGGTGCAAAGACAAGTGGGGCGTCTCCTGGCAAATTACGCCCATCGCGTTGATCAGGGCGATTACCAGCCCCGATCTCTCCGCCGCCAGGCGGGCGTTCGATGCAATGATGACGATGAGAAAGATCAACATCGCCGTGATCGAGGCGGCGGTTCGTGGCTAGAAGCCGGCGGTCCAACAACCGCATGCAGCGGACACTGATGCTGAACGTCAGACGTTGTTCGAGACCCGGATTCCGGCATTCGCCGGAATGACAACTGCCGGGCGGAACCCCGATCATCCAGAATTCTGCCGGAGGAATTTATGCTCAAGATCATCGCCATCGTTGTCGTCGTTGCAGTCGCCGGCGTGCTGCTCTACGCCGCCACCCGGCCCGACACCTTCCGTGTGCAGCGCAGTGCCAGCATCAAGGCGCCGCCGGAGAAGATCTATCCGCTGATCAGCGACCTGCGTCGCTTCAACACCTGGAATCCGTACGAGAAGAAAGACCCCAACCTGAAGGGCAGCTACGGCGGTGCCGCCAGCGGCAAGGGCGCGGTGTACGCGTTCCACGGCAACCAGAACGTGGGCAAGGGCAGCATCGAGATCACCGACACCGCGCCGCCGCACAAGGTATCGATGCGGCTCACGATGGTCGAACCGATGGAGGCCCGCAACAACATCGAGTTCACCCTCGAACCCAACGGGGAGGGCACCAAGGTGACCTGGGCCATGCACGGGCACTCGTCGTACTTCGCCAAGATTATTCATCTGGTCTTCAACATGGACCGCATGGTCGGCGGCGATTTCGAGGACGGTCTCGCCAGCCTCAAGGCGGTTGCGGAAAAGTAGCGGGCCGGATCATCACGACCGGGAGTGTGCGATGAAATACCTGTGCCTGGTTTACCTCGATGAGCAGCGTCTCGACGAACTGCCGGACGCCGACTGCGTGGCCTACGATGCCGCGATCCGCACCAGTGGCCACTGCCTCGCCTCGGAGGCCCTGCAGTCCGTGCACACTGCCACCACGGTGCGGGTGCGCGACGGCAAGGTTTCCATCACCGACGGTCCGTTCGCCGAGACCAAGGAGCAGCTCACCGGCTTTTATATGATCGAGGCGCGCGACCTGGACGAGGCGATCCGCATCGCCGCCGACATCCCGCCGGCGCGGGTCGGTTGCATCGAGGTGCGCCCGATCCGCCCGATCCGGGAGACGGTGGCGCGCGACGCGGCGGCCCGGGCCCGGTCGTCGGAGTGTTAGTGATGCAGGGTGGACACGCCGTCCGTGTCCACGCGGTCCATCCAGCGGATGGAGACTCAAAATGAGAAAAATCAGGATCATCGAACACATCTCGCTGGACGGCGTGATCCAGGCGCCCGGCGGACCGGACGAAGATCGCGACGGCGACTACGTGCATGGCGGATGGATGGCACCGTATCGAAGCGCCGCCGGGGGAGCGGCCGTCGCCGAGGCACAGGGCAGCAGCTTCGATCTGCTGCTTGGCCGCCGCACCTACGATATCTTCGCCGGCTACTGGCCGAAGGCCGGGAACGGTCCGATAGCGAACGGTCTGAACGCCGCGACGAAATATGTCGCGACCCACAGGCCGGACAGCCTCGGATGGGGTCCGGTCCAGGACCTCGGCGCGGACATCATAGAGGGTGTTCGCGGCGTCAAGTCAAAGGACGGCCCTGACCTGATCGTCTGGGGAAGTTCGACGCTGACGTCCGTGCTGCTCGAGCAGGGGCTGGTCGACGAGGTTCTGCTGCTCGTCTACCCGGTCTTGCTGGGCCGGGGCAAACGCTTCTTTTCGGACAGTGCCGACCCGCGCGAACTCGCTCTCGTCAGCACGAAGGCCACAACCTCGGGTGTGCTCATGAACACTTATCGACACGTTGGATCGCTGCGAACCTGATCTTTTGCCGACGCGAGCGGTTGAGCGGACGCCCAGGTCACTTAAAGCACGGCCAGGAATCGGATCGCCCGAAGTCTCGGTTCGGTAGCGGTACCACAATTCAGTCAATCGTCGCTGAGCTTTCGCGTGGGCACTTCGTGCCCACCCTGCAGAATTTGAGCAGCACAAGGTCTGGTGCTGCATTCCGAAAACGACGACATTTATAATTTCATCTTTCATCGAAAACGAATTGCCACCATGCAAACCATGCCCGACTCACAAACACCCGCCATCACGGCGCGCGGTCTCGTCAAGTCGTTCGGTGCCGTGCGCGCGGTCGACGGCATCGACCTCGACGTGCCGCGCGGCACGATCTTCGGCCTGCTCGGCCCGAACGGCGCCGGCAAGACCACGCTGCTGCGCATGCTCGCCACGCTGCTGAAACCGGATGCCGGTTCGGCACAGCTCGCGGGCCACGATCTGCTGGCAGCGCCGCACGAGGTGCGCAAGGCCATCTCGCTCACCGGCCAGTTCGCCTCGCTCGACGAAGACCTCACCGGACGCGAGAACCTGATCCTGCTCGCCAGGCTATGGGGTTTTCGCGGCCGCGCCGCGGCGCGTGCCGACCAGCTGCTCGAGGCGTTCGAGCTGACCGATGCGGCGCGCCGCCAGGTGAAGGACTACTCGGGCGGCATGCGCCGCCGGCTCGACATCGCGGCGTCGCTGGTGGTGACGCCCTCGGTCCTGTTCCTCGACGAGCCGACCACCGGCCTCGACCCGAACGCACGCCAGAGCGTGTGGCGCATGATCCGCGCGCTCGCGGCCGAGGGCGTCACCATCCTGCTCACCACCCAGTACCTGGAGGAGGCCGACCAGCTGGCCGCACGCATCGCGGTGATCGACCACGGCCGCAAGATCGCCGAGGGCACGAGCCGCGAGCTCAAGGCGGCGACCGGTTCGGGCTATCTGCACGTGACGCTCGCCGACCCGGCCCGGATCGAGGCGGCCGCGCGCCTGCTGGAGGAGCGCCTCGGCGGCGAGGCGCAGCGCAATGTCGAGGGCGCTGCACTCTCGATCAAGGCGGGCTCGCCGCAGGAGGCCAACGCGGCGCTGGCCGCGCTGGTGGCATCCGGCATCCCGCTCGACGGCTTCTCGATGGCCGCGCCCACCCTCGACGAGGTCTTTTTCGCGCTGACCGGCCACGGCGCCGCGCCAGCGCCCGCCACGGGAGAACCGGAATGAAACCCGCACTCACCACCACCGTCGTCCAGGTCGAGCGGCCCGCCGTACCCGGTGCGCTGTCCAACGCGCTCGCATTCGGCTGGCGCGCCGTGCTCAAGTTCAAGCACGTGCCGGAGCAGATGTTCGATCTGGTCATGACACCGCTCATGTTCACGCTGCTGTTCACGTTCGTGTTCGGCGGCGCGCTCGCCGGTTCGACGGAGAACTACGTGCATTTCCTGCTGCCCGGCATCCTGGTGCAGACGGTGGTGTTCAATTCCGTGTATTCGGGGATGGGCCTCAGCACCGACCTCGGCAAGGGCCTGTTCGACCGGTTCCGGTCGCTGCCGATCTGGTCGCTGGCGCCGTTTGCGGGCCTGATGGTCGGCGACGTGCTGCGCCACCTGATCGCCGCGCTCATCATTCTCGGCGTCGGCATGGCGCTCGGCTACCGGCCGGGGACCGGCTTCGCCGGCGTGCTGGCTGCACTCGTTCTGCTGATCGCCATCGGCTTCGGCGTCGGCTGGGTGTTCCTGGTGCTCGGCCTCGTCATGCGCACGCCCAACACGGTGATGACCCTGGGCTTTACCGGCATCATGCCGCTCGTGTTCGCGTCCAACATCATGGTCGACCCCGGCACCATGCCGGACTGGCTGCGCGTGTTCGTGGACGTCAACCCGGTGTCGCGGATGACCACTGCCATGCGCGGGCTCATGAACGGCGGCGCGACCTGGGGCGCGATCGGCCTCGCGCTGCTCACGCCGGCGCTGCTTACCGTGACCCTTGCACCCCTCACCCTGTGGCTCTATCGGCGGCGGTAGCGGCCGGCGTCATTCCGCGTAGTCGATGTCGATTCCCTTCTGCAACAACTCATCGCGTCGGGCGGCGTTGTACTTGGAGATGTGGTCGTACTGCTTGTAATAACCGCCGCTGACGTAGCGCAGCATCTCCTTGAAGTGGTAGTGGTACAGCCGCCCGTCCATACGGAACACCTCGCGGCCCTGATCGAACAGCGCCACCGCCGGGCGGTAGGTGAGACCGAGCGCCTTCACCCACTGTGCGGGCGTGGTGGTCTGGCCGTCGGGGGTGACGAGCGGCTGTTGCGAGTCGGCGTCGAGGCGGACGACGCGGAACGCCTTCATCTCGGCCAGCACGTCCGGATGGTTCAGCGTCTTGTCGTGAAAGCGCGCGCACTCGGCGCACTGCCGGTCCTCGAACAGGATGGCGAGCGGCTTCCTGTAGTCCTTGAGATCGGTAGCGCTGACGAACTGCGGGTGGTCGCGGAAGGTGTAGATCGCCGGCTTGTCGCGGCTGCCCAGCCAGGCGGCGAACGTCTGTTTGCGGTAGTGCTTGCCCTGCACATACTCGAGCGCGGCCCGCAGCGCACGCGGGTCGCGGTAGCCGTCGAGCTGCAACAGCTTGTTGCCGTCGAGGTCGAGGAACACCACGGTCGGGGTGGCGAACACCTTGAGGTGTGCCGTGAGCGCGCGCTCGGTGTAGGTGGTGCCGTCAATCCACACCGTTTCCGCATCGCCGCGGATGTTGACGCCGATCACGTCGAAGTGCCGCTCCATGAAGTCGCGGGTGTCGCCGCTCTCGAAGTTTTCTTTCAGCATCAGCGCGCAGTACGGGCACTCGTCCAGGTGCAGGAACACCAGCACGTGCTTGCCCTGCTCCCGGGCCTCGGCGACGTCGTCCTGGAAATGGAGGAAACTCGACTTGAACCACGACGGCAGGGCATAGCTGATGCCACCCTTCATCTGGCCGCGCGCGGTCTCGGCGGGCGCCGGTCCGGCAAACGCCAGCAGCAGGGCAATGACGGCGACGGACACTGATTTCATGACTCCTCCTGGTTCTGCAGCGGTGGCCGGTGCAGCCGGCAAACCGGTAATGTAAGGGAAGCGCCGGCCGGGCAGAAAATGCCAGCCGCGGCCGGTATGCAAAAAGACGCTAATATTCAGGAGATCATTCCTCTCCGATCCGATCACACAGCTTAATACATGACCGACCGCGCACCGCAACAGCCCATTGTCGAGAGTCCGGAGCGGGCCACCGGGGCCGCCCGTCCGGCATGGCGATCGCCCACGGCCTGGGTGCTGATCGCCGCCAATCTGGTGCCGCTCTACGGCGTGCTGGCGCTCGGCTGGGAAGTATTTCCGGTTGTGGTGCTGTTCTGGCTGGAAAACGTCGTGATCGGCGTGCTCAATGCGCTGCGCATTCTCCTCGCCAGCCCCGGTAACGCTGCTGCCTGGGGCCAGAAGCTGGTTCTGACCCCGTTCTTCTGTGTGCACTATGGCCTGTTCACCGCCGTCCACGGGCTGTTCGTGTTCACGCTGTTCGGTGGTGAACCGTACCAGGCGCTGATCGACGGGCTATGGACCGGGGACGCGGCCCGCGCGGTTATCGCGGAGTCTGTGTTGTGGCCGGCACTCGCCGCACTCGCCGCCAGCCACCTGTTCTCGTTCCTGTTCAACTACCTCGGCAGCGGCGAGTATCGCGCTGCCAATCCGGCGCTGCTGATGTTCGCGCCCTATGGCCGGGTGGTGGTGCTGCACGTCACCATCATTCTCGGCGGCATCCTGACCCAGGCGCTGCAGTCCCCGCTGTGGGCGTTGTTGCTCCTTATTGCCTTCAAGATCGCACTCGATCTGCGCGCGCATGTGCGGGAGCATCGACTGGGGACGGCGAAGACCGGCGGCGGGTTCGTCTAGCCGGTTCGGTGTTCGGCAACCGGCGCGGCTTCTGGCCCAGGTGCGCTGCCGCTTGCTGCAAACCGGATTCGCAGAAGTCTCGCTACTGTAACGCGACTTGACGCGCACCGCGTGGCGGCACCGCGCGCAGCAGCCGCCGGCCGGCCGTACCCGGTGCGATGCCCGCGTCCGTACCGGCGAAGCCGTTCCTGTCGAGGCCGAGCTCGTCGCGCAGCACCTGTTCGCGCACCGCGCGAATGCTGTCGGCATCGTTGCGCCAGTTCGCCAGCAGGAACGTGTACCCCGAAGCGGTCATGAGGATCACCTCGCGTCTGTCCAGTTTCCGTGAGACGACCGGCGACTGTTCAGGCGCGTGGACGGACAGGACACCGGCGCAATATCCGTGCCGCAAACACCGGGGCAGGACTTCATCGACCGGAAATTTTTTGTTTCCTTGATCAAACAACAACTACGAGCGGCCCGCCCGCGATTTCACAATATATTCTTCGCCGTTCAGGTTGACGAACAGGTAAACGCCAACCAGACTTTTTCCGGTTATCCAAAAATTCTCATCTCTCAGGGAGCGAGGCTATGAACGCACGGCATCATCGTGGACGCGTACCGACCGGATCGTGGCGCCGGATCGGGTTTGGACTGGTGACCGTCATGGCGCTGGCCGGCGTCCTGCCGGCCCACGCGGACTGGACGCTGATCAATTCCGGTACTTCCCTTGATCTCTACGGCGTCGATGCCGTCGATGCGACCACCGCATACGTGGTCGGCGAGCGCGGCACCATTCTCAAGACCACCGATGGCGGGGCGAGCTGGACGAAGCTGCGCAGCGGGCTGCGCGCGAACCTGATCCGCGTGCAGTTCCTCGACGCCAGCAACGGCTGGGTGCTCGGCGGCGGCCTGCACCGCACCCGCGACGGCGGCGCCAGCTGGCAGACGCTGGCATTGCCGGCCAGCGACGGCATCTCCGGCATGTACTTCGTCAACACCGGACTCGGGTTCCTCACCAGCCGCGGCACCGTTTTCAAGACCACCGACGGCGGGCTGACGTGGAGCTCGGTGCGCGTCGGTGACTTCGACATCATGGGGTTGCAGTTCGATGCCGCCGGCATGATCGGCTATGCCGGCGGCACCGACTGGGGTTCCGGCTACGTCTACAAGACCGTCGACGGCGGCAACACCTGGACGCAGCAGCTGTGGCTCGGCGGCGGCATGGTGACGGGGCTGCACTTTCCGGTCGACGCCGGGATCGGCTACTTCACCAACGTGACCACGGAAGGCGCCGAACCGGGGGTGTACAAGACCGTCGACGGCGGCGTCACCTGGACGCGCACCGGCGCCGGACCGGCGAGCGACGGCCCGGTCCTGGTGCGCTTCACCAGCACCGAGGCGGGCGTGGCGCTCGGTTACCGCGGCACGATCTTCCACACCACCGACGGCGGCGCCAGCTGGACCGAGGGCTGGCTGGGGCGGGACGCGACGCCGACCGGCTTCGACTTCGGTGACGCCGCCACCGGCTATCTCGTCGGCCGCGACGGGCTGCTCGCCCGCACCGTGGACGGCGGCACGCCGTCGATCCGCGCCACGTTCCTGCATCCGGTGGGCGCCGGCAGTGTCAACGGCTTCAGCGAATACACCGGCTGCTATGCGCCGTACGACTGCGTCAACGACCAGCCGGCCAACGCGCCCGCGGGCGCGCCGCTCGCGCCGGACTGGCGCAACTACGTGGCCGACAGCGCCGGCAATCGCATCCTGTTCGCGCTCGGCGACGGCCTGATTCCGGCCGCGCATCGGGTCGTCGGCCTGCGCGTCTATCTCGCGCCAACCCAATGGAACGGGCCGATGGCCAGTCTCGGCTACCAGCGCCTCGGCATCGACGCCGCACCCGTCGACTCGCCCGCCTTCTGGGTGGCCAACTACTGGATCGTCGGCTGGTCGGGGTGGAGCTGGAGCGGCCTCAACTGGACCCCGGCCGACGTCGATGCGCTCGAGATCGGCGTGAAATCGGTCGCCGGCGAGCGTCTCGAGGCCGGGCAGGTGTTCGTCAAGATCTATTACGAACCGGTGCCCTGACCCTCGCTGCAGCCAGGACACAAAGAGGCCGGAGTGATTTGGCAAGATCACTCCGGCCTTTTTCATTACCCGTTGACGCCGGTCGTTCCGGCGTCGCGGGGATTCAATTGCCTATGGCGCCAGCGGCGGGCAGGTGGCCGCAGTGGCGCCGTTGAGCGGCTGGACGACCTTGAACGGATACGGGTTGATGGTCGGCAGCCGCTTGATGTTGATGCGATGCAGCGGCAGGCTGTCCGTGGTCACGATGCCGTCGAGACCGCCGTCGGCGAGCGGGGCCTGCAGGTAGCGCACCACGGCCTCGGTGATGTCGAGCAGCGAGTCGCTGTCCGGCAGCGCGGCCGGGTCGACGTCGACGGTCGCGCCGCTGTTGGTCACCACCTGGATCAACCGCCCCCGGCACGGCGGGCAGTTGTTGATCGTGGTGGGATCGTCGGCGTACCAGTAGCCGGCGACGCTGTACGGCGTGGCGCCGCTGGCGCACAGCCTGGTGGTACCGTTGTAGGCATCGGCGGTGTTGATGAGCGCGCCGCCGAGGCGGATGTTGGTGCCGCGCTGGGTGGCGGCGTCGATGCCGAAGCCGGCGCAGGCGTCCAGATCGAAGCTCATGTTGCTGTAGCCGAACATCCAGCCGCCGGCCCAGGCGGTCGGGTCGGGGCTGAAGGTGCCGGCGGTGGAGTTTTCGATCTGCATCTTGAGATCCGCGCCGCAGGCCTTGGGCGACTTGCCGAGTTTCGCCGCGACCGGCAGGTAGTGGTAGACATCCTCCATGGTGATCGGCCAGCCGGCCGGAACATGGGTGCCGTAGCGGAAGCCGCGGATGGTGGCGGTGTCGGTGCCGCCGGCCCAGCGCATGGCGTCGGTGATGAGGTCGTGCGAGGAGCCCTCGACCACCGCCGGCATGTCTTCGTCGGCGAAGTTCGAGCGGTGCAGGTCGACGTGGGTGTAGGCGATGATCTCGTCCACCGGCCGCAGCAGCGTCGTGGCGTTGCCGCCGACAGTGACCTTCTGGCCGGGCACGAAGCCCTCGGTCAGGAACGGCTTGCGCACCTCGGCCACCGTGGCGGCGATGCGGCGGTCTTCCCGGATCCGGTCGTCGATGATGTGCGCCTTCCACTTCCACTTGGCCAGCTTGCCGTCGCGCACCTTGAGGCGCAACTCGCCGAGCGTGGTGCCGTCCTGACCCTCCTCGACGATGAGGGTGCCGGTCGAGGTCACGATCGGCTCGAAGGTGCGCTCGTGCATGTCGGAGTTGAGGATGACGTCGACGCCGGGATAGGCCTCGGCGAGCTTGATGTCGCGCGCCATCTCCAGCTCGGAGATCGCCACCAGCAGGTCGACCTGCTCCTGGTTGCGCAGCACGTCGATGTAGCAGGGGTACTCGGTGCGGCCGTCGGTGAAGCGGTAACCGGCGGTCACCTTCGGACCGATGGCAGCGATCGCGCGTGCCGTGGTAAAGCCGAGGATGCCGACCTTGACGTTGCCAACCTGGCGGATCGTATACGGCGGCAGCACCCGCTTGAGGCGGTTGCCGTTGGCGTCGGTCACGCCGCACACCGCGGCCGGGTCGAACTGGCCGGTGTAATAAAGATTCGCGGCCAGCGCATTCCAGTTGGCGAGCGGCGCCCCGCCGTTGGCGCCGATGAAGGTTTCGGTGAAGCGCTCCGGGCCGTAGAGAAAATCCCAGTTGCCCGGGGCATGGGCGTCGAAGCCGAACAGATTGAGCACGTCGATCATGGCCTGGCCGCGCGTGAACAGCGCCTCTCCGGATCCCTGCACGGTGTCGCCGGTGTTGATGAGCAGCGAGCGGTCGACCCCGTGTTCGTTGGCCTCGGCGCGGAGTCTCTTGATGACGGTGTACATGCGCGCCACTCCGCCTTCCATGCGGCCGTCGCCGTCGCTGCGGACGTTCGGGCGCGGAACCAGATGGCCGTGGATGTCGCCGCTGTGGATGAGGACGACCTTGCCGTCCCCGGCACGGGCGTGCGGGATGGCGCACAGGGTAGCGATACAAAGCAGGGTTGTCGCAAGACGTAGCAGTGTCACGATCTGCCTCCTTGGTGGTCGGACGTTATGTTGTTGTGTGCGAAGCGCTGTGTCCCTGGCGCGGAACTGCACATGTGGCTGTGCTGCGTCGCGCCCGGATTCTCCATTGCGGGCGTGACCACAGGCAAGCGATCAATTTTCGGGGGCGCGGGAATATTTGCTGTCGGTGCTGCGTCTGGTGCGGGTGAGGCCTTCAGGTGGCCGAGTCGACCGCTGATGGGGCCGGAGTGAGTTGCCTTTGATCACTCCGGCCCATTGCATTTGTTCGGCCCCGTTCCTGCTTATTGGTGCCGGCGTTCTCTATATCGTCGGATAGTCCGTATACCCCTTGGCTCCCGGTGTGTAGAAGGTGCCGAAGTCCGGCTGATTCAGCGCGGCGTTCGTCCGCCAGCGTGCCGGCAGGTCGGGGTTGGCCAGGAAGTGGCGGCCGACCGCGATCAGGTCTCCGTTGCCGGCGGCGAGATCAGCTTCGGCGCGCGCCGGATCGTAACCACCGGAAAGAATCAGTGCACCCTTGAACGCACGGCGCATGGCCTTCTTGATGGAATCCGGCACCGCCGGCGCCCCCATGGCGGAATGATCGACGATGTGCAGGTAGACGAGCCCCAGCGCATTGAGCTGTTCGGCGAGATAGATATAGTCCGCCTCCATCGCATCGTACATCGGCATGTCGTTGAACACCCCGAATGGCGACAGGCGGATTCCGACCTTGTCCTTGCCGATCGCCGCGGCCACCGCCGCGGCCACGTCCAGCGGAAAGCGCGCGCGATTCCCGATGGAGCCGCCGTACCGGTCGGTGCGAATGTTGGAGTTGGGGCGGATGAACTGTTCCAGCAGATAGCCATTGGCGGCATGCAGCTCGACGCCATCGAAACCGGCGGCCATGGCGTTCTTCCCGGCCTGCACGAATTCCTGCAGCGTCAGCCTGATATCGGCTTCGCTCATGGCCACCGGCACCGGGTGCGGCTGCATGCCCTCGGCATCGGTGTACATCTCGCCGGCCGCCGCCACCGCCGACGGCGCCAGTACCCGTGCGCCCGCGGGCATATTGAGCGGGTGGGCAATGCGCCCGGTGTGCATCAGCTGCACGAAGATCTTCGCGCCTCCGGCGTGCACGGCCTTGGTGACGTGCGCCCAGCCTTCCACCTGTGGCGGCGAGAAGATGCCGGGAATACGGGCGTAACCCAGGCCGTTCGGCGACGGCGACGTGCCCTCGGTCACGACCAGCCCGGCGGACGCGCGCTGCGCGTAGTACTCCACCATCAGGTCGTTGGGGACGTTGCCGATCGCCCGCGAGCGGGTCATCGGCGCCATGACGATGCGGTTTTGCAGTTGGCAGGAACCGAGTGTTACCGGGGAGTACAGTCTGGTGGCGGTCATGCACGGTCTCCATGAAGGTGAAGATTACCTCTGGTGCCTTGCCCGGCGGAAAACAAGCCCGGCTTTGAGGGTTCAGAGTCGAATGGCACTTGCTTCAGTCCAAATGCAGGGCGGGTTAGCGCATTTGCGCGTAACCCGCCAACCGTTGCGCAGCAACACAACGGCCTTTCTAATTGAGTGTCTGGGGTGCGGCGGGCGGGTTGCGGCACCAACGGCGTGCCTGACCCGCCCTGCATTGATCAGGCAACTGCTTAATGAAGTGCCATTCGGTTCAGAGTGCATTCGCGGAATCCGTGGCCGGACGGCGATGGTGAGGCGCGCATCCGGCGGCGCGAGCACTCGCCGTATGTGCCGTCCGACGCGCATGGCCTCGATGTGCCGACGGCGCGGGTCAGTTCGGCTTTTGCCACGAGCTCGACCAGGACCGGAGGGGTTCGTGTGCGCTGCCTGGGCGCAGTGGACCCGTGACAAATTGACCGGGGATCGGTCCGAGTCCGACGCCATGGCGCGCCGGCAGGGGTCTGCGACGAGCCCGGGGCCGGGTTCCGCAATTCAACGCGCAGCCTAGGGGCGGGACCGGGCCCCGGGGGTCGCTCGAACGTGTCGAGCGCGACGACGATTTCCGACGTCGCAACGCAGTTATTCGGCCCGAAAACGCGAGTTGTCGCGCATCCTTGCTGGCGAGCGACCGGATCGGTCCGGGGGAGTGCAGCCCGGGTTCCGGTGCCAACAGCCCGTCTCCGACCAGGGGTCTTTGACGCGCACCCCCGGAGCCGGCAAGATCACGTTCGTCGGCGGCAGCGCCCATGCGGGTGGCTCGCGGCCGACCCCGATCAACGAACGTATAAATAAATAAGGATGTGGCCTATGACCCGGAATCTGGTTGTTTCGGCGGTAGTGGTAGCGTCACTGGCAGCGGGCGGGTGTGTCAGCACCAGCAAGTACGATCAGATGGAGGCGGAAAAGAATCGCCAGATCGCCGCGCTGCAGGAAGAGAAGGCGGCGCTCGAGACCGCCAGCAAGCAGAGCCAGTCGCAGTACGACACCCTGGTGAAGCAGCTGTCCGAGGAAGTGCAGAAGGGCCAGCTCCAGGTGCGCCAGTACCAGAACATGCTGTCGGTGGACGTGGCCGAACAGATCTTCTTCGACTCCGGACGTGCGGACCTCAAGGACAGCGGCAAGGAGGTCCTGGCGAAGGTCGGCGAGGCGCTCAAGTCCTACGACAAGAAAATCATCCGCGTGGTCGGCCATACCGACAACGTGCCGCTGGCCAAGTCGATCCAGAAAATCTTCCCGAGCAACTGGGAGCTGTCGGTGGTGCGCGCCACCAATGTCGTCCGTTTCCTGCAGGAAGTCGGCATTCCGGCGGAACGCATGGTGGCCTCAGGGCGCGGCGAGTATGCGCCGATCGCATCGAATGACACCGCCGAGGGCCGGCAGAAGAACCGGCGCATCGAAATCATGCTGATCGACCAGAGCCTGGCCGAGGAGATGTCGAAGCCGGAGAAGTGAGTTCGCGCCGCGCGTGCCGTGGCACCGGCACGCGCGGCCGTCGTAGCGGGCATGCCCCCGGATTCTTGAAGACCCAATCGCGGCCGGGACGGCCGCGATGCTTCTCAGTGCATCGACTCCTGCAGCAGCGCGCGGTAGCGCGTCACCCGCTCGTCGTCCTCGCCGAGCATCTCGAACAGTTCCCGAAGGCCATGGCGGGCGCGCTCGCGCGCCGTGCCGGCGCCGCGCGTGACGATCTCGAACAGCTGCTGCATCGCCGCCTCGTAGTCATTGGCCACCAGCCGCACCGCCGCCAGCCGGTAGCGGGCCTCGAGGTCGTCCGGGTCGTCGGCGATCGCGCGCTCGAGTTCCGCGAGCGGCGGCGCATCGCGGGCGGCGCGCAGGAAGCCGACGTGCGTCGCCAGCCGGCGCAGCTCCGGTACCGCGCGCGCCTCTTCCGGCAGCGCCTGCAACAGGTCGTCGGCCTGGGCGTAGCGCTGCTGCAGGACCAGCAGTTTGGCGAGTTCGAGCGGGATGCGCGGGTCATACGGATCGGCGAGCGCGGCCTCGGCGGCGAGCCGCACGGCGCTGCCGGTATCGCCGCGCGCGTGCGCGGTCAGCGCGTTGCGCAACCGGCTGTCGGCGGTGTCGGCCAGCTGCTTGTCGATGAAGCGGCGCAGCACTTCGTCCGACTCCGCGCCGTGCAGCGTGTCCACCACCCGGCCATGGCGGTAGACCTTGACCGTCGGCAGGCTGACCACGCCCTGCTCGCGCGCCAGCCGCCCGAGCTCGTCGGTATTGAGCATGACCAGCAGGAACCGCCCGGCGAATTCATCCGCCAGCCGCACCAGCCGCGGCATCAGCATCAGGCATGGTCCGGCGCGCGGTGACCAGAAGTTCACCAGCACCGGTCCCTTGTCCGAATTCTCCAGCACCAGGTGCGGGAAGTTCTCGGCGGTGGCGTCGAAGACGTGGGGGGAGTTGGCCATGGGGCGGTTACCTTAGCGGAATCGTCGCCAAGATCAATGGCCCCCGGAATCGCGGGGCCTGCGAACTGTCAGCAGTTCGGGTCCTGACGGATCCCCGCCAGCCCGCGTCCGTTGTTTCCGGGGGTGCCGCGCAGGTGCGGCGATCCGCTGTTACAGCGGTTTGGCCGACATCAGATAAAAGACTGCGATCAGTGCGGCGAACGCCGGCACACCCAGCCAGAACCAGAGGCGCGCATAGTGCCAATACGGGTCGGCCAGTGGCTGATCGCCGCGCACGGCTGCTGCGGCAAGATCGCGCATGCGCAGTTGCAGCCACACCACCGGCAGCCAGCACAGGCCGGCGAGAGCGTAGAGCGCGATCGACCACCCGATCCAGCCGCTCCATGAGTAGCCGGCCGTTTGCGCCAGCCACGCGCCCGACAGCGGCTGGAGCACGATGGCGGGTGTGGTAAAGAACCAGTCGGCGCGGACCGCCTGGCGCGTCACGCTCGCGATCACGCGCGTATCCGTAGTGCGCACTGCGCTCCACATGAAGTAGGCGGTGCCGAGCCCGGTACCGAACAGCACGGTTGCCGACAGGATATGCAGCGTCTTGACGAGCCCGTATTCCATAATCATGCATCATCCATGGCGACCAATGTGGTCAGTACGGCAACGATCGGGAGGTTCTTCATCAGCGGCCCGAATGGATCGACCCACAGCTGCGGCGCCGCCACCGACAGGGTGACGGTGTAGAACGCAACCACCAGCAATTGGATCAGCCACAGCGTGCGAACCGGATGCAAGACCGTGGCGATGCCCAGGCCGACGTCGAGTGTGCATGCGGTCGCAAAGGCGACCTCCGCCGCTCCGCCAGTCAGCCCCAGTTTCGCGAGCAGCCGAAGTCCGAGGCTGTGCCCGTAGAGAGCGCTCACGACACCGGCCGCGATCCATGTGAGTGCAATTCCTGCGAGGAGCAGCAGCCGAACCCAGCTCCACGTGGTCGATCGGCGCAGTGCCGGTGCCTGGTCGGTAGCCACGAAGCGACCGATCCCGAGCGGCGGGCGACGCAGAATTCGTGCGATCGCCTGTGTCGATGCGGAATTGCCCCGCTCCAGCATTGCGAGTGTCTCGGTGCTGAGCGGGCTGCGATGCACGAAGTCCCCGAGCCGGGCGGCAAGACGCATCGTTGGCGCGGGGATTGCGAGCGTGGGTGCCGATGGCAGTCCGAGGGCGTGCCGGTAGGCCGCGAGCAGGTCGCGGAAGGTCACGGCATCGGCGCCGACCGCCGCCACGGTCTCGCGGATGGCGCTGCGTTCGGTAACCAGACGCAGGATCAGCGTGGCGAGGTCATCGATGTGAACCGGCTGCACGGTCTGGTCGCCGGCGCCTGCGACCGGGACGAGTGGCAGGCTGGCGAGCGCCAGCAGCAGTCGAGTGCTGTTGCCGCGCGCGCCGAATACCAGCGACGGCTGCACGATTGTCCAGTCGAGCGCACTGGCTCGCAGCGCATCGTCGGCCGCCTTCTTGCTGCGGTGATAGCGGCCGGCGGCCGCATCGTCCGCGCCGAGCGCCGAAATCTGGATCATGCGGCGAACGTCCTCACGTTCGCAGGCCGTGAACAATGCGCGTGGCGCACGGTTGTGCAGCGAAGCGAATTCTGCGTTCCGGTGTTCGCGCAGGATTCCGACGCTGTTGATCACGGCGTCGACGCCGGTCAGCCGGGGTCGCCAGGCGTCAGCCACGATGTCGCGCATGTAGTCGACCGTCATGGCTTCAACGCCGGGCGGCAGCCGTGCCGGTCGGCGGTGCACGCAGGCAACCACCTGGTGTCCGGCCGCGAGCAGCGTTGCCACAATCGCGTTGCCGAGAAATCCGGTGGCGCCGGTGACGAGGATGCGCATCGGCTACGCTCGTGCATCCGCGGCGGGGCCCGCAATGGCCTGGCGCACCGCCTTCAGCAGGCTGCGGCCCACCAGCCCAAAGGCCAGGAACTGGCCGGCGAGAGCGGCGAGCAGGACGTGTCGCAACCCTGCGACCACAGTGCGCGGACCTTCGGGGCTCAATAGCACCGCCAGCGCGAGCGGTGCGATGACCAGCATCAGCAGGGTGTAGCGGGACCAGAAATCCGTGCTGCCCGGCCGATCGCAAAGCTGATTGAGCATCATGCGCAGCGGGGCGCGCAGCCACCACCACACGCCAATACTGGCACTGACACTGCCGATAATGCCGATCAACAACAGTTGTTCGCCGGTCATACAGCCTCCTCGGTATGTTTCTGTAAGTTCTGTCAACACAGAAATATATCCTCAAAAAAAGTCGGCGGTCTCAACCCAACAGCTTCCGGGCCTTAAGCCCGGTCTTGAGCCACGCAACGACGCCGGCATCCGGCAGTTGCTTCAGTTCGTCGTAGATGCCCGCGAGCATTTCCATGAACTCAAGCGTGGCGCGAATGCGCTCGCGTACCGGCTTCGGCGTTTCGCTGCCGGCCTCGTTGGTACAGTCCCGAAGTACGGTGAGGGTCGGATCGATTTCGCGCTTCTTGCGCTCCTCCACAACCACGCGAAAGATCTCGCGGACATCGCGGTGGGCCTGGAAGTGATCCCGGCGATCGCCCTTCACGTGCACCGCCTTGACCAGACCCCAGCCCTGAAGTTCTCGGATACTGGTGCTGACGTTGGAGCGGGCAACGTGCAGGACATCGGCAATGGTCTCGGCCGTCAGCGGATCCTCGCTCAGAAACAGCAGGGCATGGATCTGTGCCACAGTGCGATTGACACCCCAGCGGCTGCCCATTTCACCCCAGTGCAGTACGAAGCGTTCCATCACCGGCGACAGTTTCATATGCGGAATATTCGATAGTTTCTGTACATACAGAAATAAACGAATATTGCCCACCTGTCAAGTGCCGGTCGCAGTCGATGGAGTATGCGTGGTGATCTGGCTCCGGCCGCGGTGGATGCGATCCAGAGGTACAATTGCTAAAGTCATTAAGGCGGGAGCAGCGGCGCGTTTCTGGCACCCGCCCTGACGCGGCATTCAAGGCAACCCATGGCTCGAAGGCAACGAAGCAATCACCGCCGGCAGCGGGCACGCCGCTGGCTCGAAACGCTCGGGCTGGTGCGCCCCAGCCGGGTCGAGCAGGTGCTGCGCGAACCGCTCGCGTTCCTGCGCCGGGTGCTGACCGGCATCCGCCGCCACCAGGTGCTGCTGCTGGCCGGGGCGGTGGCCTATTACACGCTGCTGTCACTGATCCCGATGCTGGCGCTGATGCTGGTGGTGCTGTCGCAACTCATGGCACCGGACGCGCTGCTGGCGGTGACGCGTGACACGTTGGGGCTGGTCGCGCCCGGTCTGGCCGACACGGTGATCCGCGAGCTCCAGGCCTTCATCGGCCACTGGCAGGTGATCGGCGCGGTCGGGATCGTGACGCTGCTGTTTTTCAGCTCGCTGGCGTTCACCTCGCTGGAAAACGCCATGTCGGTGATCTTCTTTCACCGCGTGGCGATCCGGCGCCGGCACTTCCTGGTGTCGGCGATCATCCCGTATCTCTATATCCTGCTGCTGGCGCTCGGGCTGCTGGCGGTGACGGCGCTGAGCTCGGCGATGCACGCGCTCGAGGGGCGTACCGTGATGCTGTTCGGCGCGCCGTGGTCGCTGACCGGCGCCGGCCGCTGGCTGATGTACATCGTCGGTATCCTCAGCGAGGTGCTGCTGTTCACCTCGCTGTATCTGGTGATGCCGGTCGGGAAGCTGGTGCTGCGGCACGCGCTGGTCGGCGGCATCACCGCTGCCGCGCTGTGGGAGCTGACCCGCCACCTGCTGCTGTGGTATTTCACCAGCCTGTCGATCGTGAGCCTGGTGTACGGCACGTTCGCGGCCGCGATCATGATCCTGGTGAGCCTGGAGCTGGCGGCGCTGATCGTGCTGCTCGGCGCGCAGGTGATCGCCGAGTACGAGCGCATCCGGCCCTGAGCCCCCGGCCGTCGTGGGCGGCGGCCTGCTACTGCAGTTCGATGACTCCGCCCGCGGTAACCGTCACGGTGCTGGTGCCGGCCTGCACCGGCACCGGCGCCGCCGACTCCATGGCGGAACTGATTCCCAGGCCCTTGTTCGCGCGCAGCATCGGTATCGGCGCACTGTCGGCGGTGTTGATCGACACATCCACCACGCGGTAGCCCCTGGCACCGAATTGCTTGCGCACCAGCTCGGCGCGCTGCTTGAAGGTGTCGAGCGCCTGGGTGATGAGCTCGTCCTCGGCCGCCGCGCGCCGCGCCGGCGAGACCGAGAAGTTGATGGCCGTGACCTGCAGGCGCTCCTGCAGCTGCCCGATCAGCGCGCCGAGCGCGGCGAAGTCGGTGCCCTCGAGCAGCAGTTCCTGGGTGGCGCGCCAGCGCCGGATCTTGTCTTTGTCGTATACCGGGTAGGTGTGGTAACCGCCGCTGCGCACCTCGATGCGCGGCCGGGCCTTGGCGGTCTTCAGCGCCCAGTCCATGGTGCGGTTCACGGTGTCGGCGAGGCGCGCGGCGTTATCGTCCTCGGCGGTGGTGCTGAGCACCGCCTGCATGCGGTCGTTGTCGACCGGGCGGCTGCTCTCGACCTGGAAGCGGACCTGGTTGTAGCGCGGTGCCTCCGCGGCCTGGGCCGGGTGCGTGGTGGCCAGCCCGAGAACGAGCACGGTGAGGAACAGCGAAGCGATCCGTGGCATGGCAAACTCCCGGGCGGGTTGACGGTCGCCCGATTCTAGCGAGATTTTCCGGAAATCCTTACTGCCTGTGCTGCGATTGCCGTCCGGCGGGAGCCGACAAGCGACGGCATGAGAATTGCGTTGCCGGGCTGCCTGCCATATGGGCTGTACCAAATCCGGGGCGCGACTTTCGTGTGCAGCTTTTTCAGGCACCGCTTCAGGCACCCGCTTCGGTCGCAGTACCGTTCGTCCGGTCCATGTTTTGCATCCCACTTTCCGCCGCTTGCCTGAGGCGTATACTCAACCGATTGATTCGCGACCGTGCTGTACTGCGCGGTCACCCGTCCCACCGTGCCTGTTATCGAAGGAGCACCGAAAAGTACCGAACAACAACCGCCATCACCACGCAAGAGGGATTGCGCCATGAACAGAGGGAGCCTCGTTGGTACGTTTCGCGCGTTGTGTAACAGAACCATAACCAGAACCCTCGCCGGGACCGCAGCACTGGCGGTCGCCATCACCGTGGTCGCGGCACCGCCGTCGCCGCCGCCGAATGTCTCGATCAATTCCACCAGCCGCAATTCCGCCGACGTCGGCGCCAGCCCTTACCAGATCGGCCCGGTGCCGCAGCAGCCGTTCACCACCAACAGCAGCTACCAGCTGGTCGGCGTCAATGATCTCGGCATGCACTGCGGCGACCTCGACACCCGCATCTTCAGCATCCTGCCGCCGTTCCAGGTGCTGCTCACGCAGGTGATCCAGAAGGGCAGCACCCCGAGGCTGCTCGGCCCCGGAACGGTCGACGTGTTCTACTCGGCGGCTGCCAATCCGATTGATCCGATCCTGACCCAGACCAGCCCCGACCCGTTCACCGGCGTGCTCGCGAACGGGAACGTGTACAAGACCAACTTCTGGAACGTGATCGCGTCCTACGACCCGCTCTACCCGGGCGGGGTGCTGTGCAGCTTCAATCCGTCGAGTTCCGCCGACTGCGTGGTGCCGCCCGACAAGGGCCTGCCGGTACCGAACGTCGAGAACCTGTACATCGGGCCCGACGGCATGGTGAACAGCGGTGACGAGTTCCTGTCGGCGGTGCAGCATGCCATGCCCGGCATCACCCAGCCGTACTATGCGAACCACCCGCAAAAGGTCGACGAGCACTACACCCACAAGCCGTTCTTCGTGAACTTCCCGTTCGGTTACGTGGCCGACAACGTGAACTGGTTCGAGGGCGCCGGCGTGCCGCTGGCGTCGTACGACGACTTCGGCCGCGAGAACGCCTACCCGCTGGTGCGGGTGCAGGCGAAGTCGAAGAGCGGCAGCGTGCTGGCCTCGCTCGACACCGTGCTGCCGATCTCCGGGGAGGCCAGTTGCCGCAACTGCCACGCTTCCACTGACGATGTGCCGGTGTCGCCGGATGCGCCGCACGCCGGCTTCGCCACGCTGCCGCTGTCGGCCGCCGGCCTGCCGGTGCTGGCGGCGTTTGACGATCCGCAGGTCAATAATCTGCCGCAGGATGTCAGCATCGAGTACGCCACTGACGTCAACGTGCTGCGGCTGCACGATCTCAAGCACGGCGCCAAGTACGTCAACAGCGCCGGGACCGGTACCCCGTGTACCATCAGCGCGGCCAACCCCAACGGCAACGCCAATTGCCTGGTGAACAAGGCCGTGGTGCAGCACAAGTCGACCGTCTGCCAGGTGTGTCACTACACCCCGGCGCTGGACCTGGCGCAGTTCGGCCCGCTCGGCGGCGACCCGGCGTTCAATGACACGCTCGCCAACGGCCGCGTGCAGCGCGCCCATGCCAGCAATTCCTCGGTGATGCACTACCACCACGGGACGCTCACGAAGGACGGGCAGAAGCTGTTCCCGGACACGCCGGCGCCGGTGCAGGACAGTGCCGGCACCATCACCAATCAGCCGGCGCGGGTCGCGGCGCTCGAGCAGGCCTGCTACCAGTGCCATCCGGGCAAGAACACCAAGTGCCTGCGCGGCGCCATGTTCAACGGCGGCATGCTCTGCAGCGACTGCCACGGCAGCATGGAGCAGGTCGGCAACGACTTCTCGCGCGGGGTCACGCCGAGCAATCCCAGTGCATTCAAGATGGGTCTCGGCAATTTCTACGACCCGGCGAGCGCCCAGCCGCGCGTGCCGTGGGCGCACGAGCCGGGCTGCGGGTCCTGCCACACCGGCGATGCGGCCAGCAACCTGGCCGGCACCACCGGCACCATCACCAACATCAAGGACGTGTACGGCAACACCGACGGCATCCGCCTGCTGCGCGCGTGGCGCACGGGCGATGCCAAGGCGACGCCGATCGTGCCCGGCAACAAGCGCTTTGCCGAGAACACCGTGCTGGCGTCGTTCAACGGCTTCGCGAACCCGGCGGCGGGCAATCCCAAGCTGTACCGGGTGAGCACCGGCCACGGCGGCGTGTTCTGCGAAGGCTGCCACGGTGCGACCCACGCCGAGTGGCCGAACGGCAACCCGGCGGCCAACGACAACGTCACCGCCCAGCAGCTGCAGGGTCATACCGGCACGGTGATCGAGTGCAGTACCTGTCACGGCAGCGGCTTCAGCCCGAGTCAGCAGCTGGGCGGCCCGCACGGGATGCATGTGGTCGGCAATACGCGCTTCTCGCGGGGCGGTCACGAGGACTTCGCGGAACACAACCTGCAGGCCTGT
>Ga0115026_10000044_pt1 | contig 21835 bp, 32 predicted proteins | sample Mud_0915_D1_FD_83878 | JGI IMG/M metagenome (GOLD analysis project Ga0115026, IMG submission 83878) | Wetland microbial communities from Old Woman Creek Reserve in Ohio, USA - Mud_0915_D1 | ecosystem: Environmental > Aquatic > Freshwater > Wetlands > Sediment ...
ACCAAGTACGACTTCCCCGGCGACAAGACCCCGATCATCACCGGCAGCGCCCTCAAGGCCCTCGAAGGCGATACCTCCGAGATCGGCGAGGCGGCCATCAACAAGCTGGCCGAGGCCCTCGACTCCTACATCCCCGAGCCGAAGCGCGCCATCGACGGCGCCTTCCTGATGCCGGTCGAGGACGTGTTCTCGATCTCCGGCCGCGGCACCGTGGTCACCGGGCGTATCGAGCGCGGCATCGTCAAGGTCGGCGATGAAATCGAGATCGTGGGCCTGAAGCCCACCCTCAAGACCACCGTCACCGGTGTCGAGATGTTCCGCAAGCTCCTCGACCAGGGCCAGGCCGGCGACAACGTCGGTGTGCTGCTGCGCGGCACCAAGCGCGAGGAAGTCGAGCGCGGCCAGGTGCTGGCCAAGCCCGGCTCCATCACCCCGCACACCAAGTTCGAGGCCGAGGTGTACGTGCTCTCGAAGGAAGAAGGCGGCCGTCACACCCCGTTCTTCCAGGGCTACCGTCCGCAGTTCTACTTCCGCACCACCGACGTCACCGGTGCCGTAGACCTGCCGAAGGGCACCGAGATGGTGATGCCGGGCGACAACATCAAGCTCGTGATCACCCTCATCAGCCCGATCGCCATGGAAGACGGCCTGCGCTTCGCCATCCGCGAAGGCGGCCGGACCGTGGGCGCCGGGGTGGTGGCGAAGATTCTTGAGTAACGCAGTATTAAGTGATGAGTGATAAGTGATGAGTTAATGACGGCGCGGCTCGCCGCGCCGACCTGAACTTAGAACTTATAACTTAGAACTCATAACTGGATTAAGACATGGCAAATCAGAAGATCAGGATCCGCTTGAAGGCATTCGATCACCGGTTGATCGACCGCTCGGCGGCCGAGATTGTGGACACGGCCAAGCGCACCGGCGCCCTGGTCAAGGGTCCGATTCCGCTGCCGACGAAGATCGAGCGCTTCACGCTCAACCGCTCGCCGCACGTCGACAAGAAGTCGCGCGACCAGTTCGAGATCCGGACGCACAAGCGGATCATGGATATCATCGAGCCGACCGACAAGACGGTCGACGCGCTGATGAAACTCGACCTCGCCGCCGGCGTGGACGTGGAGATCAAGCTCAGCTAGTTGCGAGTCCTGGGGCGGATCGGACCACAGGGTCCGGATGCGCAAACCGAAACTCGAAACTTGAAACTTGGAACTTACGAAGATGGCACTCGGAGTCATTGGCAAGAAAATCGGCATGAGCCGCGTGTTCAACGCGGACGGTGCCGCCGTGCCGGTCACGGTCCTGGAGGTCACGCCCAACCGCGTGACCCAGGTGAAGACCGACGAGAACGACGGCTACCGGGCCGTGCAGGTCACGATCGGCGCGCGTCGTCCGTCGCGGGTCACCAAGCCGATGGCCGGGCACTACGCCAAGGCCAGCGTGGCCGCCGGCCGCGGGCTGTGGGAATTCCGTCTCGAGCAGGGCGAGGGTGCGGAGCTCGCGCCCGGCGCCGAGATCAAGGCCGATATCTTTGCCGCCGGCCAGATGGTCGACGTGCAGGGCACCACGATCGGCAAGGGTTTTGCCGGCGTGATCAAGCGCCACCACTTCAGCGGTGGTCGCGCCAGTCACGGTAACTCGCTGAGTCACCGCGCCCCCGGTTCTATCGGCCAGCGCCAGACGCCGGGCCGCGTGTTCCCCGGCAAGAAGATGGCCGGTCAGCTCGGCAACAAGACCCGCACCCAGCAGAACCTGATGGTGGTTCGCGTGGATGCCGACAAGAACCTGCTGCTGGTGCGCGGCGCGATCCCGGGCCCGAAGGGCGCGGACGTCGTGATCCGCCCGGCAGTCAAGGCGAAGAAGAAGTGAGGATGGCCATGAAACTCTCTGTCCTGAATCCAGTCGACGGCAAGGCCGTGTCGGAGATCGAGCTCTCCGACGCGACCTTCGGCGTCGAATTCAACGAACCGCTGGTGCACCAGGTGGTAGTGGCGTATCGCAACAACGCCCGCCTCGGCACCCGCCAGCAGAAGACCCGCGCGGAAGTGAGCGGCGGCAACAGCAAGCCGTGGCGCCAGAAGGGCACCGGCCAGGCGCGCGCCGGCTCGACCCGCAGCCCGCTGTGGCGCAAGGGCGGTAAGACCTTCCCGAATACGCCGGACGAGAATTTCAGCCAGAAGGTGAATCGCAAGATGCACCGCGCCGCGCTGCGTTCGATCTGGTCGGAGCTGGCGCGCCAGAACCGGCTGGTGGCAGTCGACGCGTTCACCGTCGATGCCCCCAAGACCAAGTCGCTGGTCGAGAAGCTCGCCAGGTTCGGCGCCGATGACGCGCTGATCATCACCGAGGCGCTCGACCGCAACCTGGGCCTGTCGGCGCGCAACCTGCACAAGATCGACGTGCGCGATGTCGCCAGCATCGACCCGGTGAGCCTGGTTGGCCACGAGAAGGTGATCGTGACCGTGCCGGCGCTCAAGCGCATCCAGGAGTTGCTCGCATGAACACCGAAAAGCTCTTTCACGTGATTCTCGCCCCGCACGTCTCGGAAAAGAGCACGCGCGTGGCCGAGAAGAGCAACCAGATCGTGTTCCGCGTCCGCCGCGATGCCAGCAAGCCCGACATCAAGGCGGCGGTGGAAAAGATGTTTAACGTCCAGGTCGAGTCCGTGAGCGTGGTGAACGTGCGCGGCAAGACCAAGCCGTTCGGCCGCACCCCGGGCCGCCGGCAGGACTGGAAGAAGGCGTATGTGCGCCTCAAGCCCGGTCAGGACATCAACTTCGCGGGCGTCGAAGCCTAAGCGCGCCTCGGAGACGAATCATGCCTATTGCCAAGGTCAAACCGACATCCGCCGGCCGCCGTGCGGTGGTCAAGGTGGTCAATCCGGATCTCCACAAGGGCGAGCCGCACGCGCCGCTGCTGGAGAAGAAGGCCAAGATCAACGGCCGCAATAACCACGGTCGCGTGACCGTGCGCCATCGCGGCGGCGCCCACAAGCGTCATTACCGCCTGGTCGACTTCAAGCGCGACAAGGACGGCATCGCCGGCAAGATCGAGCGTTTCGAGTACGACCCGAACCGCTCGGCCCATCTCGCGCTGGTCCTGTACAAGGACGGCGAGCGCCGTTACATCCTGGCGCCGAAGGGCGTCGAAGTCGGGAGCGAGGTGATGTCGGGCTCGCAGGCGCCGATCAAGCCGGGCAACGCCATGCCGCTGCGCCTGATCCCGGTCGGCAGCGTGATCCATAACGTCGAGCTCAAGCAGGGCCGCGGCGGGCAGATCGGCCGTTCCGCCGGCGCCGCGATCCAGCTGATCGCGCGCGAGGGCACCTACGCGCAGGTGCGCCTGCGTTCCGGCGAGACCCGCAAGGTGCACGTCGACTGCCGCGCCACCATCGGCGAGGTCGGCAACAGCGAGCACAACCTGCGCAAGATCGGCAAGGCCGGTGCCAACCGCTGGCGCGGCTGGCGTCCGACCGTGCGTGGTACCGCCATGAACCCGGTCGACCATCCGCACGGCGGCGGCGAAGGCCGCACCAAGGGTGGCCGTCACCCGGTCACGCCGTGGGGCGTGCCGACCAAGGGGTACAAGACGCGCGTCAACAAGCGGACCGATTCCATGATCGTGCGCCGCCGCAGCAAGAGCAGAGAGGAGTAAACCGTGCCGCGTTCCGTAAAGAAAGGCCCGTTTATCGATCACCACCTGGTTGCCAAGGTGGCGAAGGCGCATGCCGAGGGCAGCAAGAAGCCGATCAAGACCTGGTCGCGCCGTTCCACGATCCTGCCGGATATGATCGGCCTGACCATTGCCGTGCACAACGGCAAGCAGCACGTGCCGATCCTGGTGACTGAAAACATGGTCGGCCACAAGCTCGGCGAGTTTGCCGCGACCCGGACCTTCAAGGGTCACACCGCCGACAAGAAGGCCGCCGAGGGTTAAGCCATGAATGCCACCGCCGTTCTCCGCACCGTGCGCCTGTCCCCGCAGAAGGGCCGGCTGGTCGCCGACCTGATCCGCGGGCTGCCCGTGGAGCGGGCGCTCGAGATCCTGCAGTTCAGCACCCGCCGCGCCGCCAAGCCGGTGAAGAAGGTGCTGGAAAGCGCGATCGCCAATGCCGAACACAACCTCGGCGCCGACATCGACGAGCTGCGCGTGTCCGAGATTCAGATCGACGCCGGCCCGATGCTCAAGCGCTTCCATGCCCGCGCCAAGGGCCGCGGCGTGCGCGTCATCAAGCGCACCAGTCACATCACCGTCACCGTGAGCGACGCTCCGGCGAAGAAGGGAGGAAAGTAATGGGTCAGAAGATCAACCCGAACGGCTTTCGCCTCGGCGTCATCCGCGACTGGACTGCCCGCTGGTATGCCGGCGGCCGCCACTACGCCGACAACCTGGCCGCCGACCTCAAGCTGCGCAGCCACATCAAGAAGAAGCTGTCGCACGCCGCGCTCAGCAAGATCATTATCGAGCGCCCGGCGCAGAACATCAGCGTCACGCTCCAGACTGCCCGTCCCGGCATCGTGATCGGCAAGAAGGGCGAAGACATCGAGAAGCTGCGCCAGGAACTGGCCCGCATGGCCGGTCGCCCGGTGCACGTGGCGATCGAGGAAGTGCGCAAGCCGGAGCTCGACGCCCAGCTGGTGGCCGAGAACATCGCCCAGCAGCTCGAGAAGCGCATCATGTTCCGCCGCGCCATGAAGCGCGCGGTGCAGAATGCCATGCGTCTCGGTGCGCTCGGCGTCAAGGTGATGGTGGCCGGGCGCCTGAACGGCGCCGAAATCGCCCGCACCGAGTGGTATCGCGAGGGTCGCGTGCCGCTGCACACCCTGCGCGCCGATATCGACTACGGTTTTGCCGAGGCCTTCACCACCTATGGCGCCATCGGCGTGAAGGTGTGGGTGTTCAAGGGCGAGGTGTTCGACAAGGGTGAGCAGGCCCAGGCCGAGCCCGAGACCGTCAAGAAGGCGATGGCGTAGTAAAAGCAGCGATTAGCGCTTGGCAGTTGGCTTTTAGCTAACCGCCAACAGCTAACCGCTAACAGTTGATTTTTGGATTTTCAGGATATTCGGGGCGTAGACAGATGCTGCAGCCGAAACGAACGAAGTACCGCAAGATGATGAAGGGTCGCAACCGTGGCGTGGCCACGCGCGGCAACAAGGTGAGCTTCGGCGAGTACGGCCTGAAGGCCACCACCCACGGACACATCACGGCCCGCCAGATCGAGGCGGCGCGCCGCGCGCTGACCCGCTTCATCAAGCGCGGCGGCCGGGTGTGGATCCGCATCTTCCCGGACAAGCCGGTCAGCAAGAAGCCGCTCGAAGTGCGTATGGGCAGCGGCAAGGGCAACGTGGAGTTCTGGGTGGCGCCGGTGCAGCCGGGTACGGTGCTGTACGAAATGGAAGGGGTCAATGAGGCCGAGGCGCGCGAGGCATTCCGCCTGGCGGCCGCCAAGCTGTCGGTGCAGACCACGTTTGTGGCGCGCCATCTGATCTAAGGTGAGTGTGACGTGATGAACGCGAAAGACATCCGTAGCATGTCGGGCGAAAGCCGGCAGAAGGAGCTGGAGGGCCTGTTGCGCGAGCAGTTCAATCTGCGCATGCAGCATGCCACCGGCCAGCTGGCCAACAGCGCCAAGCTGAAGGCCGTCCGGCGCGACATCGCGCGCCTGAAGACGGTCATGAACGAGAAGGCAGGTTGAACATGAGCGAGCAGACCAAGAACACCCGCACCCTGACCGGTCGCGTGGTGAGCAGCAAGATGGACAAGACCATCACCGTGGTGATCGACCGCCAGGTGCAGCACCCCCTGTACGAGAAGATCATTCGCCGTCGCAGCAAGCTGCACGCGCACGACGAGAACAACGAGTGCGCCGAGGGCGACCTGGTGACGATCGAGGAGTGCCGGCCCCTGTCGCGGACCAAGTCCTGGCGGCTGGTGAAGGTCGTGGAAAAGGCGGCAGGATAAGAGAATTCCGGTTTTCTCGGGCGGGTCCGGGTGATACAATGTCCGGCTTCCCGCGCGGGACGGGACGAATGCGGAGAGCAAGATCATGATCCAGATGCAGACACTGCTCACGGTCGCCGACAACAGCGGCGCCAAGGTTGTGCAGTGCATCAAGGTGCTCGGCGGATCCAAGCGCCGCTACGCCAATATCGGTGACGTCATCAAGGTGAGCGTCAAGGAAGCCATTCCGCGCGGCAAGGTGAAGAAGGGTGACGTCTACGACGCCGTCATCGTCCGCACCCGCAAGGGTGTGCGTCGTGACGACGGATCGTTGATCCGGTTCGATACCAACGCCGCCGTGTTGCTGGATACCAAGCGCGAAGTGATCGGCACCCGTATCTTCGGGCCGGTCACGCGCGAACTGCGCAGCGAGCAGTTCATGAAGATCATCTCGCTCGCGCCGGAAGTGCTGTAAGAGGCCAGACATCATGAAAAAGATCCGCAAGGGCGACAAAGTGGTCGTCCTCACCGGCAAGGACCGGGGCAAGCAGGGCACGGTGCTCCGCATGCTCGAAAACGACCGCGTGCTGGTCGAGAACGTGAACGTGGTCAAGCGCCACACGCGTCCGAACCCGCAGCGCAACGTCACCGGCGGCATCATGCAGAAAGAGGCGCCGATTCACGTTTCCAACGTGGCGCTGTTCAATGCCGGCAGCGGCAAGGGCGAGCGCGTCGGCCTGCGCACGCTCGAGGACGGGCGCAAGGTGCGCTTCTTCAAGAAGGCCGGCGAAGTGGCCGATGTGTAATGCGGTGAGCCGACAATGACGCGACTGGAAGAGCATTACAAGAAGACCGTGGTACCCGAGCTGATGAAGAAGTTCGGGTACAGCAACCCGATGCAGGTTCCGCGCATCGTCAAGATCACGCTCAACATGGGCGTGGGCGAGGCGATGTCGGACAAGAAGATCATCGAGAACGCGACCGCGGACATGACCAAGATCAGCGGCCAGAAGCCGCTCGTGACCTACGCGCGCAAGTCGATTGCGAACTTCAAGGTCCGCGAGAACTGGCCGATCGGCTGCAAGGTCACCCTGCGCCGGGCGCACATGTACGAGTTCCTGGACCGCCTGGTCAGCGTGGCGATCCCGCGCATCCGCGACTTCCGCGGCCTGACCCCGCGCTCGTTCGACGGCCGCGGCAACTACTCGATGGGCGTCAAGGAACAGATCATTTTCCCGGAAATCGATTTCGACAAGGTCGACGCGATCCGGGGCATGGACATCACCATCACCACCAGCGCGAAGAGCGACGAGGAAGCCAAGGCGCTTCTGCTCGCGTTCAACTTCCCGCTGCGGAGCTGATCACATGGCCAAGAAATCCATGGTCCTGCGGGACGAAAAGCGCAAGCAGCTCGTGACCAAGTACGCCAAGAAGCGTGCCGAGCTCAAGGCGGCGGTTGTGAACATGAAGCTCTCCGACGAGGAGCGCTACGAGGCCGCGATCGCGCTGCAGAAGCTGCCGCGCGACTCGAGCAAGAGCCGGGTGCGTAACCGCTGCGGCCTGACCGGGCGGCCGCGCGGGTACTATCGCAAATTCGGCCTGAGCCGCAACAAACTGCGCGAGCTGATGATGCGCGGCGAAGTGCCGGGCGTGGTGAAGGCGAGCTGGTAAATCAGCGATTAGCGTTTGGCGATTGGCAGTTAGCAGGAAAATGCGCCAGTGCGTTTAGCTAATCGCCAACTGCTAAGAGCTTTTGGAGCTTTAAAGAGATGATGACCGATCCGATTTCCGACCTGCTTACCCGCATCCGCAATGCGCAGATGGCGGAGAAGGTGTCCGTGGCCGTGCCGGCTTCGAAAATGAAGCGTGCCGTCCTCGAGGTGCTGAAGGCGGAAGGCTATATTGAGGGTTTTGCCGAGCAGGCCGTCGACGGCAAGCCGATGCTGAACGTGCGTCTCAAGTACTACGCCGGCCGGCCGGTGATCGAGCGCCTCGAGCGCGTCAGTCGTCCGGGCCTGCGCCGTTACCGCGGCAAGGACAAGCTGCCGAAGGTGCTCGGTGGTCTCGGCACGGTGATCGTGTCGACCTCGAAGGGCATCATGACCGACCGGTCCGCCCGCCAGGCGGGGCTCGGTGGTGAAGTGCTGTGCGTGGTCGCCTGATCGGCTGATAAACAGGATTACGACGATGTCGAGAATTGCCAAATATCCGGTGGACGTGCCGGGCGGGGTCGAGGTCAAGCTCGCCGAGGGTGTGCTCAGCGTCAAGGGCGCCAAGGGCCGCCTCGAGCACCATGTGCATCCCAAGGTGCAGGTGAACCACGACGGCAAGCAGATCACCTTTGCGGCCAATGACGCCTCGCACTTCGCCGATGCCATGTCGGGCACGACCCGCGCGCTGGTGAACAACATGGTGCAGGGCGTGACCAAGGGCTTCGAGAAGCGCCTGACCATCATCGGCGTCGGTTACCGCGCCGCGGTGCAGGGCAAGAACCTGAACCTGACGCTCGGTTTCTCGCACCCGGTGGTCTACCCGGTTCCGGAAGGCATCACCATCGAGACCCCGGACCAGACGACCATCGTGGTGAAGGGCGCCGACAAGCAGAAGGTCGGCCAGGTGGCGGCGGACATCCGCAGCTACCGCTCGCCGGAGCCGTACAAGGGCAAGGGTGTGCGCTACAGCGATGAGCATGTAGTGAAGAAGGAAGCCAAGAAGAAGTAATTGAGCGGTGAACGAACATGAAGAAGCATGACGCACGAATCCGCCGGCGCACCCGCACGCGCAACCGCATCGCCGCCAACGGCGCGGTGCGACTGAGCGTGCACCGTACCCCGCGGCACATCTACGCCCAGATCATCGACGCCACCGGCGGCCGCGTGCTCGCCAGCGCCTCGACGGTCGAGGCTGAGGTGCGCGCGAGCCTCAAGAACGGCGGCAACGTCGCTGCGGCCATGGCCATCGGCAAGCGCATCGCCGAACGGGCCAAGCAGGCCGGCATCAGCAAGGTTGCGTTCGATCGTTCGGGCTTCAAGTACCACGGCCGGATCAAGGCGCTCGCGGATGCGGCGCGTGAAGCCGGTCTCGAGTTCTAAGGCAGGAATCGCATGGCTGACTACGAAATCGAAGGCCGTGGAGACAATCTCCACGAAAAGCTGATCGGCGTGAACCGCGTCGCCAAGGTGGTGAAGGGCGGCCGGATCTTCGGCTTCGCCGCGCTCACTGTCGTCGGCGACGGCGACGGTCGCATCGGCATGGGCCAGGGCAAGTCGCGCGAAGTACCGGTGGCCGTGCAGAAGGCCATGGACGACGCCCGCCGCAACATGATCAAGGTCTCGCTCAAGAGCGGCACGATTCACTACCCGGTGATCGGCCGTCACGGCGCCTCGACCGTGATACTGCGTCCGGCCTCGGAAGGTACCGGTATCATCGCCGGCGGCGCGATGCGCGCGGTCTGCGAGGTGGTCGGACTCAACAATGTGCTGGCCAAGAGCCTCGGTTCGCGCAACCCGATCAACGTGGTGCGCGCCACCCTCAACGCCCTGCAGGCGCTCAGCAATCCGGCCGAGATCGCGGCCAAGCGCGGCAAGCGGGTCGAGGAGATCACCGGCTAACGGCCGGAGGACTATCCCATGGCGAATAAGAAGCTCCGCGTCACTCTCATGAAGAGCCCGTTCGGCACCGGCAAGAAGCACATGGCCACGGTGCGCGGTCTGGGCCTGCGGCGCCGTCACCATACGGTCGAGGTGGAAGACACCCCGGCGGTGCGCGGCATGATCAACCAGGTTTCGTACATGCTGAAGTGCGAAGAGGTCTAACCATGCGTCTCAACACGCTCAAGCCGGCCGCCGGCAGCAAGAAGGCCAATGTGCGCGTCGGGCGCGGCGGCGGTTCCGGCCTCGGCAAGACCTGCGGTCGCGGCCACAAGGGCCAGCACGCACGCAAGGGCGGCTATCATAAGGTCGGTTTCGAAGGCGGCCAGATGCCGCTGCAGCGGCGCCTGCCGAAGCGCGGCTTCCGCTCGGCGATCGCGCGCGTGCATGCCGAGGTGCGCCTCGGTGAGCTCAACAAGCTTGACGTCGCGGTGATCGATCTGGCGGCCCTCAAGGCGGCACAGATCGTGCCGGCGACCGCCGAGCAGGCCAAGGTGTTCCTGTCGGGTGAGATCAAGAAGGCCGTCACCCTCAAGGGTATCGCCGTCACCAAGGGTGCGGCGGCGGCGATCACGGCGGCCGGCGGCAAGGTCGAGGGCTGATGGCCTCCAATGCCGCGCGCCTTCCGGGTGGTGCAGGACTGCTGGGCGGCAAGCTGACCGACCTCAAGCAGCGCCTGCTGTTTGTCGTGGGCGCGCTGATCGTGTTCCGGATCGGCACCCACATCCCGGTACCGGGCATCGACCCGGTGGCGCTGGCCGAGATGTTCAAGCAGACCCAGGGCTCGATCGTCGACCTGTTCAACATGTTCTCGGGCGGCGCACTGGAGCGCTTCTCGGTGCTGGCGCTCGGGGTGATGCCGTACATCTCGGCGTCGATCATCATGCAGCTGATGACGACCGTGATCCCGAGCCTCGAGCAGCTCAAGAAGGAAGGCGAGGCCGGCCGGCGCAAGATCACCCAGTACACCCGCTACGGCACGGTGGTGCTGGCGGTGTTCCAGGCGCTCGGCATCGCGATTGCCCTCGAGGGGCAGCGTGCCGGCGGCGTGCCGGTGGTGATCGAGGCGGGGATCGCCTTTAAATTTGTGACGGTGATCACGCTGGTGACCGGCACCATGTTCCTGATGTGGCTCGGCGAGCAGATGACCGAGCGCGGCATCGGCAACGGCATTTCGCTGATCATCTTTGCCGGCATCGTCGCCGGGCTGCCGCGCGCCATTGGCGGCACCCTGGAACTGGCCCGCACCGGCGCCTTTGCCGCGCCGTTCGTGGTGGCACTGTTCGTGGTGGCGGTGGTGGTGACGGCATTCGTGGTGTTCGTGGAGCGCGGTCAGCGCCGCATCACCGTGAACTACGCCAAGCGCCAGACCGGCCGCGGCATGTACGCCGCGCCGTCCAGCCACCTGCCGTTCAAGATCAACATGGCGGGCGTGATCCCGCCGATCTTCGCCTCGAGCCTGATCCTGTTCCCGGCCACGATCGGCAGCTGGTTCAGCCAGGGCGAGTCGATGCGCTGGCTGAAGGACATCGCCACCACCCTGGCCCCCGGCCAGCCGGTGTATGTGCTGATGTATGCCGGGGCGATCATCTTTTTCTGCTTCTTCTATACGGCGCTGATCTTCAACCCGAAGGAGACCGCCGAGAACCTGAAGAAGTCCGGGGCGTTCGTGCCGGGGATCCGTCCTGGTGACCAGACGGCCAAGTATATCGACGGCGTGATGTCGCGCCTGACCCTGGCCGGCGCCCTGTACGTGACGGTGGTGTGCCTGCTGCCGGAGTTTCTGATCGTGAAGTGGAACGTGCCGTTCTACTTCGGTGGCACGTCGCTGCTCATTATCGTGGTGGTGTGCATGGACTTCATGGCCCAGGTCCAGGCGCACCTGATGTCGCACCAGTATGAAAGCCTGCTCAAGAAGGCCAATTTGACGGGCGGAATGGGTTTGCCGCGGTAACGTGACGTTGGGCGACCGGAATTTTGCGCAGAGGACGCAGAGGCGCAGAGATCGCAGAGGTTTTTGAATATCAATCTCTGTGTACTTTGCGCCTCTGCGCTCTCCGCGTTGTTTCCAGAGCATTTCTGGAGTGTTTTTGGAGGTCATTATGAAAGTCAGGGCGTCGGTAAAGAAGCTGTGTCGGAACTGCAAGGTGGTGCGCCGCAAGGGTGTGGTGCGCATCATTTGCTCGGATCCGCGCCACAAACAGCGCCAAGGTTAAACGGTTGAATTCCATCGGTATCGCCGGTAAAATCGCGCGTTTCGCGTGATTCCCGGCCGGTCTGGAGAAAGGCGGTATGGCCCGTATTGCAGGCATTAATCTTCCGAACCACAAGCACATCGAGGTCGCCCTGACCGCGATTTACGGCATTGGCCGTCCGCGCGCGCAGGATATCTGCGCGACCGCCGGTGTGCCGGTCAACACCAAGGTCAAGGATCTCACCGATGCCCAGGTGGACAAGCTGCGCATCGAGATCGGCAAGTTCACGGTCGAAGGTGATCTGCGCCGCCAGGTGTCCATGAATATCAAGCGCTTGATGGATCTCGGCACCTACCGCGGCATGCGTCACCGCCGCGGCCTGCCGCTGCGCGGTCAGCGCACCCGGACCAACGCCCGCACCCGCAAGGGACCGCGCAAGGCGATTGTCCGCAAGTAATTACACAGGTTAGTACTCACTTCAGGACGTAGCATCATGGCGAACCCGACAACTGCCGCGGCCCCCAAGGTCAAGAAGCGCATCAAGAAGAGCGTGGCCGAGGGCATTGCCCATGTCCAGGCCTCGTTCAACAACACCATCATCAGCATCAGCGACCGCCAGGGCAATATTCTGACCTGGGCGACTGCCGGTGGTGCCGGTTTCAAGGGCTCGCGCAAGTCGACCCCGTTTGCCGCCCAGGTGGCGGCCGACAAGGCCGGGCGCGCGGCCCAGGAATACGGCCTCAAAGCGCTCGAGATTCACGTCAAGGGCCCGGGTCCGGGCCGTGACTCCGCGGTGCGTGCGCTGCATGCCCTCGGTTACGAGATCAGCAACATCATCGATGTGACGCCGATCCCCCACAACGGCTGCCGGCCGGCCAAGCGCCGCCGCGTCTAACCCGGATCAGGCAAACGGAATACACACATGGCACGTTACACCGACTCCAAATGCCGTCAGTGCCGCCGTGAAGGCGGCAAGCTGTTCCTCAAGGGCGAGAAGTGCTTCACCGAGAAGTGTCCGGTGGAGAAGCGTGCCTACGCGCCCGGCCAGCACGGCCAGCGCAAGAGCCGCCCGTCCGACTACGGCACCCAGCTGCGCGAGAAGCAGAAGATGCGCCGCATCTACGGCATTCTCGAGCGCCAGTTTCACGGCTATTACGAAGAGGCCGACCGCCGTCGCGGCTCGACCGGCGAGAACCTGCTGAAGATTCTCGAAGGCCGGCTCGACAACGTGGTGTTCCGCATGGGCTTTGGCGCCTCGCGCTCGCAGGCCCGCCAGCTGGTGCGCCACAACGCGATCCTGGTGAATAACCAGCGCGTCAACATTCCGTCCTACCAGGTGCAGCCGAACGACGTCATCGAAGTGGCTCCGAAGGCACGCGAGCAGCTGCGCATCAAGGGCGCGCTCGAGGCCGCCGAGTCGCGCGGCTTCCCGGAGTGGGTCGAGGTCGATGCCAAGGCCATGAAGGGCACCTTCAAGGCCGTGCCGGAGCGCAGCGAGCTGCCGGCCGACATCCAGGAGTCGCGAGTGATCGCGCTCTACTCGAAGTAACGGAATCGAAAGTTTTACCGAGGAATCACTATGCAGAGTTCGGCCACCGAGTTCCTGAAGCCGCGTCTGGTCAATGTCGAGACCGTCGGTCCGACGCACGCGCGCGTCACGCTCGAGCCGCTGGAGCGCGGGTTCGGCTACACGCTCGGCAATGCGCTGCGCCGCATCCTGCTGTCATCCATGCCGGGCGCCGCGATCACCGAGGCGCGCATCGACGGCGTGCTGCACGAGTACTCGACCATCGAGGGCGTGCAGGAGGACGTGATCGAGATCCTGCTCAACCTCAAGGGCATCGCCCTGCGCATGATGGGCAGCCGCACCGAGGCCACGCTCAGGCTCGCCAAGAAGGGCCCGGGCAAGGTCACGGCCGCCGACATCCAGCTCGACCACGGTGTCGAGGTGGTGAATCCGGACCATCACATCTGCTCGCTCACCAAGAGCGGTGCGATTTCGATGGAGATCAAGGTCGCCCGCGGCCGCGGCTACCAGCCGGTCACGGCGCGTCCCCAGCAGGAAGACCGCGCGATCGGCGTCATGCAGCTCGACGCCTCGTTCAGTCCGATCCGGCGCGTGTCGTACAACGTCGAGAACGCGCGCGTCGAACAGCGCACCGACCTGGACAAGCTGGTGCTCGACATCGAGACCAACGGCGCCATCGATCCGGAAGAAGCGGTGCGCCGCGCCGCCAATATCCTCCAGGACCAGATCTCGATCTTCGTCGAGCTGAAGAGCCCGGAGACCGCGGCCGTGCCGGTGCAGGAGACCAACATCAACCCGCTGCTGCTGCGGCCGGTCGATGACCTGGAGCTGACCGTGCGCTCGGCCAACTGCCTCAAGGCCGAAAACATCTTTTTCATTGGCGATCTCGTGCAGCGCACCGAGAACGAGTTGCTCAAGACCCCGAATCTCGGCAAGAAGTCGCTCACCGAGATCAAGGATGTGCTGGCCGCGCACCAGCTGTCGCTCGGCATGAAGCTCGAGAACTGGCCGCCGGCCGGCCTCAAGCTGCGGAGCCCGCAGCAAGAATCCGCCTGATCGAATTCGAGGTACACCATGCGTCATCATAAAAGCGGTCGCAAGCTGAACCGGAAAAGCGCCCATCGCGGGGCGATGTTCCGCAATCTGGCCGCGGCACTGATTCAGAACGAGCAGATTCGTACCACCCTGCCGAAGGCCAAGGAACTGCGGCGCGTGGCCGAGCCGCTGATCACGCTCGCCAAGGAGCCGACCGTGGCCAATCGCCGACTGGCGTTTGCGCGCCTGCGCGACCGGGCGGCCGTGACCAAGCTGTTCGACGAGCTCGGTCCGCGTTTCAAGACCCGCCCGGGCGGCTACCTGCGCATCCTCAAGTTCGGTTTCCGCGCCGGCGACACCGCGCCGATGGCGCTGGTGCAGCTGCTCGACCGCCCGGAGCAGGCGGCCGGCGGCGAGGCCGTGCCGGCCGAGGCCGCCGAGGCAAAATAACGACGCACCCGAGCAGGGGTGAGAGAAAGGCCGGGCGTTCGCCCGGCCTTTTTTGTTGCCGGCGGCCGGAGGACCGGCGCTTCGGCAAGCTGGTACCATGGCGACATGATCGCCCTGTTCACCGATTTCGGCCTGTCCGGCCCCTATGTCGGACAGATGCACGCGGTGCTGGTGCGTGAGGCTCCGGGCGTTCCGGTCATAGACCTGTTCCACGACCTGCCCCCGTACCGTGTGCCGGCCGCGGCCTACCTGCTGCCGGCCTATACCCAGGGGTTTCCGGTCGACAGCATCTTCGTGTGCGTGGTGGACCCGGGTGTCGGCAGCCCGCGCAAGCCACTTCTCCTTCGTGCCGACCACCGCTGGTACCTCGGGCCCGACAACGGTCTCTTTGGGCCGCTCGCCGCGCGCGCCCGCGACTGCCAGGTGCAGGAGATTGTCTGGACCCCGCCGCGCTTGTCGGCCAGCTTTCATGGCCGTGACCTGTTTGCCCCGGTGGCGGCCCGGATCGCCCGGGGTGGGCAACCGGAGACGCGTCCGGCGGTCCTGACCGCGCCCCAACCCGCTTGGCCCGCAGATCTGGCGGAGGTGGTGTATATCGACCGCTTCGGCAACGCTGTGACCGGTCTGCGCGCCGCGACGGTGCCGCCCACGGCCCGGTTGCGCTGCGGCGAGCACCTCCTGGAGCAGGCACAGACTTTTTCGGACGTCGGCCCCGGGAGCGGGCTCTGGTACGAGAACGCCAATGGCCTGGTCGAGATTGCGGTCAACCAGGGATCGGCCGCCGGACAGCTCGGGATCGGCATTGGCCGGCCGATTGACGTATCATTGCCCTGACCACCGCCAGTACGGGGTTGGAACCATTACAAGAAACGAGGCCGCTGCGCGGCCACCCCCAGCGGGAACGGGAAGGGTCCGTAGAGACCCGCCCTGATGAAAGGAGCCCCCCGTTGTATGCCGGCCCGTTCACGGGGCGGGTTGCGGGTCATGCGCGTCGCGCCCGCGGTTGCAGCGAGAGGCGGAACGACCAGCATGACCAGTCGTGGAAGTCTGCCGTGTCCGGGTCCGGCGGTTCGGGTGGTGCTGCTGGTTGGTGCCTGTGCCGCCGCTCCGCTGGGCGTCGCCGACGAGGCCGTACTGCTGTCCGAGCAGGAGTTCTACGCGCCGCTGCCGGTGGTGCTCACCGCCAGCCGCCTGGCGCAGTCGCTCGACGATGCACCGGCCGCGGTGAGCGTGATCGACCGGCAGATGATCAGCGCCTCGGGCGCACGCAACCTCGCCGACCTGTTCCGGCTGGTGCCGGGATTCCAGGTCGGATTTGAAAGCGGCCACCGCCATGTCGTGACCTATCACGGGCTGGCCGACCAGTTCGCGCGCCGCCTGCAGGTACTGATCGACGGCCGCTCGGTGTACCTGCCGTCGTTTGGCGGCGTCTCCTGGTCCGATCTGCCAGTGGTGCTCGATGACATCGAGCGCATCGAAGTCATACGCGGGCCCAATGCCGCGACCTACGGTACCAACGCCTTTCTTGCCACCATCAGTATCAGCACCCGGCACGCGGCCGCCGACCCGGGCGGGTTTGTGCGCGCCAGCGCCGGTTCGAACGACATCCGCGACGGGGTGCTGCGTACCGCCGGTGGCAGCGAGGCCGTGCAGTACCGCCTCACCGCCGCCTACCAACAGGACAGCGGTTACGGCCTGCGCAACGACGACCGGCAGATCACGCTGTTCAACGGCCGCATCGACGGTCGTGCCGGCGATGTCGACGAGATCGAATACCAGTTCGGCTATAACGACGGGCCGCGCGGGCGCGGTTACGCAGACGACGTCCTCAATCCCGAGCACGACCAGGAGATCACCAGCCGCTTCCAGCAGCTGCGTTGGCGGCACCGCCTCGAGTCCGGCGACGAGGTGGCGGTGCAGTTCTATTACAACCACCACGAGTCGGATGAGCAGTTCCTGAGCGAGCCGATCGCCGCCCTCGGGGGAACACAGCTCCCCCTCAACTACGATGTCCGCTCCGAGCGCTACGACGCCGAGTTGCAACACATTGTCGGCATCGGCGAAACAGCACGCCTGGTCTGGGGCGCCGGCGCCCGGCTCGACCGTGTCGAGTGGCCTGGCTTCCTCGGCACACCGGATGCCATTGATCACCACCACTATCGGTTGTTCGGCAATCTCGAGTGGCGCGCCACCGAACGGCTGCTGTTCAACGTCGGCGCCATGTACGAGCACAGCAGCATCACCGGCCATGATCTCTCGCCGCGACTGGCGGCCAACTACCGCCTGGCGCCGGGGCACACACTGCGGGCCAGCGTATCCAGCGCCACCCGCCAGCCGGTGCTCCTGGAGGAGCAGTCCTTTGCCCGTTTCTGCCTGGTCCCCACTGACCCGACGTGCTCCGACTTTACCCAGACCTTTGCCAGCAGCGGCAACCTCGATCCGGAAAAGATCATTTCAGGCGAGCTGGGGTATCTGGGGCGGCTGACGCCAACGGTCACCCTGGATCTGCGCGTATTCAATGACCAGGTCACCAGGCTCATTGGCGTGTACGACGCGCCCTATCCCGAGCCGGTCCCTCCCGGGAATGGCGTCGCCTTTGATTTCCGCAACAGCGGCAAGGCGCGGATCATGGGCAGCGAGGTGCAGATGCAGTGGCAGCCGCAGCCCGGTACGCGGGTCCTGTTCGGCTATGCCAACGTGAACGTCGAGAGCAACAACGCCGACGATGCCTGGTATTCGCGCAGTGCGCCGCGCAACAGCCTGAGCCTGTTCGGCCTGCGCGAATTTCCGGGTGGCTGGCAGGCGAGCGGCGGTTTCTTCTTCCAGGACGAAATGCTGTATCTCGACGGCCATGACCTGATCGACACGGTGTGGCGCGTCGATCTGCGGGCGGCCCGCCGCTTCCAGCTGGCCGGGTCGTCAGCCGAAGCGGCGCTGGTACTGCAGAACGTGCTCGATCCCCAGCCTGATTACTATCCGGACAGCGTTCCGCCCCGGATCGGCTATTTCACCGTCAGCCTGCAGACACACTGATATCGGACACGGCATGGCAAGAATTCGGGAGACCGGCGTGCGGGCCGAGGCGAAGGCGGTGGTGCTCGGGCGCGCACTGGGCAGTGGACTCGTCCGTCAGCTGGGCCCGCTGCGACCTGGCGGCCAGTCCGCAGCGGGTCTGGCGGTGTCCGGACGGATCATCGTGGCGAAACGCGCCACGGTGCAGGACGAACTGAGGCAGCACCTGCTGAAGGAACAGGCGTCTTGTTATCTCGACCATACGGACAACATCACGGCCAGGAGCGGCTACTACATCCTCAGCATGCAGATGCACTGAGTGGCGGCGATGGCATCGATCGATCCCGGCCCTGCGTTCCGGCGCCCATGGCGGCGCCGGGTGTGCGGCGCCGGGCCCGGTTGCGGCCGGGTCGCCCTGGTCGCCGTGCTGCTGCTGGCCGTCGTACCAGTCGTGCCGGCGGCCGAGCGGTTCGAGGTTCGGGTCGTGGCGGAAACAGACACGGCGTCGCACGCGGCGCTGCTGGCCGCCATGCGCCGCGCGGTGGGTGACGAGCACGGCGAGCGCATCGGCTTGCAGGTTCAAACCGCCGCCGAATATGCGCGTGCCGCCGCCGGCCCGGGTCCGGCGCCGAAGCTGGTGGTTACCGTGGGGGTGAGTGCCGGCGAGGTGGTGCTCCAGACCCGGCCGCCGGGGCCCGTGTTGTGTGCGTTTCTGCCGCGTGCGGCCTACGACACGCTGCGTGAGCGGCAGCCGGTGGGGGAAATGCCGGCGCGCACAACGGCGCTGTACGTCGACCAGCCGCCAGTGCGCCAGTTGCAGCTGCTGCGCCTGGCGTTGCCACAGGCCCGGCAGGTTGGTGTCGTGCTCGGGGCGGACTCGCAGCGCGACGAGCCGCTGCTGCGCGACGCGGCCGCCGCGGTCGGCGTCGGCCTGGAGGTCGAACGCATTGGCGCCGAGCATGAGCTGGTGGAGGCCGTCCGCCGGGTCTTGGGGCGGGCCGACGCGCTGCTCGCCGTGCCCGACCGGCTGGTCTTCAATCGCCACACCGCGCAGAACGTGCTGCTGTCCGCCTGGCGCCGCGGCAAGCCGGTCATGGGGTACTCGCACGCCTATGTCGATGCCGGTGCGCTGCTGGCGGTATTCTCGACCCCGGAGCAGATCGGCCGCCAGCTCGGCGAGACTCTCGCCGCCCTGGCTGCGAGCCCCCGGCTACTGCCGGCGCCACAGTACCCGCGCTATTACTCGGTCAGCGTCAATGCCCGCGTGGCCCGTTCGCTCGGTCTGCGGCTGCCGCCGGCCGAATGGCTTGCGCAGCGGCTGACGGAGGCCGAGGATAGCGGTCCATGAAGAATCTATCGATCCGCACCCAGGTGCTGCTGGTGGCCCTGCTGCCGCTGCTGGTCATCGCGCTGCTGCTCACCGGCCACTTCACCACCCACCGGGTACGCGAACTCGACCGCGCGCTCAACGAACACGGCCAGGCGATCGCCCGCCAGCTGGCGCCAGCCTGCGAGTATGGCGTGTTCGCCGGCAACCGCGAGATCCTGGCGCGGCTCGGCGAGGCGGCGTTGCGCGAGACCGACGTGGTCGGGGTCACGGTCACCGACGACCTCGGGGCGGTGCTGGCCCAGGTGGTTCGGGGCGATCAGCCGATGATGGCCACGGCCGCCGCTGCGGCTTCGCTCATGCTCACCTTCCGCGCCCCGATCGAGCGCAGCGAGGTCCCGGTCGAGGATTTCCAGGATGCAGCGTCCCATGCCGCCGCCACGCAGCAGCTCGGCTGGGTCATGGTCGACGTCAGCCGCGCCAACACCGTCACCCGCCAGCGCCAGGTGCTGATCGAGAGCCTGATGATCGTGTTCGGCGTGCTGGCCGTCACCACCGTGCTCGCCTGGCGCCTGGCGCGCAACATCAGCGGACCGGTGATACGGCTCACCCGGGCCGTCGATACCCTCCGCGCCGGCGACCTCAGCGGGCGGGTCGTGACCGGCAGCAGCGGCGAGCTCGGGCGGCTGGAGCAGGGAGTCAATGCCATGGCCGAGGCGCTCGCCGACGCCCGGCGGCGCGAGCAGCAGCATGCCGACGACACGCTGTTCCACGAGCGCATGCGCGCGCAGGTGACGCTGCAGTCGATCGGCGACGGCGTCATCACCACCGATGCCGGCGGCTACATCCTGTACATGAACCCGGTGGCCGAGGAGCTGAGCGGCTGGCAGCTCGCCGACGCCGAGGGCCGGCCGCTGGCCGAGGTGTTTCGCGTGATCGACGAGCGCGTCGCCCAGGAGCGTGCCTATCCCCTGTACCTGTGTGTGCGCGACGGCCGCACCCTGCGCCACGGCAACCGCCACTCGCTGCTGCGCAAGGATGGCCGCCGGTTCTCGATCCAGGACTCGGCGGCCCCGATCCGCGACCGCAGCAACCGCGTGCTCGGTACCGTGGTCGTGTTCCACGACACGACCGAGATGCAGCACCTTACCAGCCGCATGGCGTTCCTCGCCAGCCACGACGCGCTCACCGGCCTGCTCAACCGCCACGAGTTCGAGGTGCGGCTGCAGCATGCGCTCGAGACCGCGCGCGCCGAGGGCCGCCGCCACGCGCTCTGCTATCTCGACCTCGACCAGTTCAAGATCGTCAACGACACCTGCGGGCACGTGGCCGGCGACCAGCTGCTCAAGCAGCTCACCCACCAGCTGCACAGCCAGGTGCGCCCGACCGACGTGCTCGCGCGCCTCGGCGGCGACGAGTTCGGTGTGATCCTCGAAGACACCGAGCTCGAGACCGCGTTCCGGGTCGCCGGCGAGCTGCGGCGCACGATCCGCGATTTCCGCTTCCAGTGGCAGGACCGCTACTTCGAGGTGGGCGTGAGCATCGGCCTGGTGCCGCTGACCACCGACAGCGGCAGCATGACCGACGTGCTGAGCGCGGCCGATTCGGCCTGTTATGTGGCCAAGGACCTGGGCCGCAACCGCGTGCACATCTACCAGCCGGACGACGACGCGGTGGCGCGTCGGCACGGCGAGATGCAGTGGGTACAGCGTCTCAACGAGGGGCTCAGCGGCAACCGTTTCCGTCTGTACGGGCAGCGCATCACGCCACTGGCCGCCGGCGGCGAGACGATGTGCGAAATCCTGCTGCGGCTCGACGAGCCGGGCAAGCCGCTGATCCCCCCGAGTGCCTTTATCCCGGCGGCCGAGCGTTACTACCTGATGCCGGCGATCGATCGCTGGGTGGTGGCGCAGGCGTTCGCCACGCTTGGCCGCGGCCCCCGGCAGATTCCCGACTCCTGTCGCGCCTCGGTGTACGCCATCAACCTCTCCGGGCAGTCGCTGTGCGACGACCAGTTTCTCGACTTCGTGGTCGGGCACCTGCGCGACTCCGGCATCGCGCCGCAGCGCATCTGCTTCGAGATCACCGAGACCGCGGCGATCGCCAACCTGTCGCGGGCGGTCGCGTTCATCACCCGGTTCAAGGACATGGGTTGCCGGTTCGCGCTCGACGACTTCGGCTCGGGCGTGTCGTCGTTCGGCTACCTCAAGAACCTGCCGGTCGACTATCTCAAGATCGCCGGCAATTTCATCCAGGACATCGCCATCGACCCGGTCGACCATGCCATGGTCGACGCCATCAACCAGATCGGCCACGTCATGGGCCTCAAGACCGTCGCCGAGTCGGTTGAGACCGAGGGCGTGTTCACCCGGCTGCGCGCGCTCGGGGTCGATTACGTGCAGGGCTACGGGGTCGAGATGCCACAACCGCTGTCGCCAGCGCCGAAACCCTGAGCGGCACGCTCGATGCGGGTCTGTGACAGCGTGTTTCACCCGCGCCTGGCGGCGCTGCTGACCCGCTACCGGCTGGCGCTGGCAAGGGTCGCGGACGACGCGCCGATCCCGGGCAGCTACTGGGGCGCGCCGGAGGCCGGCATCGTGCGCGGCACGGTGTATGCGCGCGCTGACACGCCGGTGCACTCGGTCCTGCACGAGGCCGGCCACATCATCTGCATGGACGCCGCCCGCCGCGCCCGCCTCGA